>Ga0105358_10000863_pt1 | contig 15835 bp, 17 predicted proteins | sample GOMGulsemesocosm_5_FD_83509 | JGI IMG/M metagenome (GOLD analysis project Ga0105358, IMG submission 83509) | Methane-oxidizing microbial communities from mesocosms in the Gulf of Mexico - GOM15C Gulf of Mexico | ecosystem: Environmental > Aquatic > Marine > Cold seeps | place: Gulf of Mexico... | reverse complement strand
TGATGTTGAAAAAGCATTAAGAGATAATCCAGATACTCCAGCTGTTCCACCTCAAAAAATGCACTGTTCAGTTATGGCTTATGATGTTATTAAAAAAGCAGCATCTGAGTATAAGGGTGTTGATATGGAATCTTTTGAAACTGAAATTATTGTTTGTGAATGTGCAAGAGTAAGTTTAGGAACACTTCAAGAAGTTATTAAAATTAATGATTTAAAAACTGTTGAAGAGATTACTGATTATACAAAAGCCGGTGCTTTTTGTAAATCATGTATTAAGCCTGGTGGCCATGAAGAAATGGATTACTATTTAGTTGATATTTTAGCTGATACAAGAGCTGAAATGGAAGAAGCTAAAATGAAAATTGCTGCAGATGCTTCTGAATCTGGTGAGTTAACATTTGATAAAATGACTTTAGTTCAAAGAATTAAAATGATTGATTCTGTACTTGATGAAGATATTAGACCAATGTTAGTAATGGATGGTGGAAACATGGAAATTATTGATATTAAAGAAAATATTCCTCATTATGACTTATATATCAGATACTTAGGTTCATGTTCAGGATGTTCGTCTGGGTCTACTGGAACATTATATGCAATCGAATCAGTATTACAACAAAAAATTGATGAAAACTTAAGAGTTTTACCAATTTAATAAATTAATATAAATATAAACAATTATTAAAAAGGTTCATGCTTAGGCGTGGTCCTTTTTTTATGTCTGGATACTTTCTCTTTTAATTATATATTTAAAAAGAGAAAAAATTATCTCTCTTTTACTAGTAGCTTTTTATATAAGTCTCTATATTCTTCTATTTCATCATCACTTGCTTTTCTTCTACAAGATAAATAACCTTTTTTCCCATCAGATGTAGTAGTTGGAAAAACTGTTGCAAATACCCAATAATAATCTCCAGATCTAGTAGTGTTTTTAACATAACCAGTCCAAATTTCACCTCTTTGAACCGTTTCCCATAAATCTTTAAATGCAATCTTTGGCATATCATTATGTCGAACTATATTATGAGGTTTTCCTATTAATTCATCTACTCCATATTCTGCTATTTTACAAAAATCATCATTTGCAAATATAATAATGCCATTTTCATCAGTTTCACTAACTAAAAAAGCAAATTCACCTAAAACTATTTCTTTTCCCATTATTTTATCCTAATTTACTTTTTTACTTTTTGCATCATCAACTAAAACTTGTGCCATTAAAAGTGTTTGATCTGTAATATAAGCTACTTTACTAGCTTCACTTGCATTTTCTTGAGTTACTTTATCTAATATAGTAATTTCATGATTAATTTGTTCAATTCCCTTTAATTGTTTATTTGAAGCTACACTTACATCTTGAATAATATCCGTTGTTTGAGAGATTACTTTATTTAAATTGTTATATCCACTACTCATTTGATCTGAAATCTTTTTACCCTCATCTGTTTTGAAAGCTGCATTTTCAACTAAATTTTTTATCTCTTTTGCAGCTTCTGTACTTCTTGTAGCTAAATTTCTAACTTCTGCTGCAACTACAGAGAAACCTTTTCCAGCTTCACCTGCAGTTGCTGCTTCTACTGCTGCATTTAATGATAATATATTTGTTTGAAATGCTATTTGATCAATCACAATTATTGCTTCATTTATTGCTGTAACTTTCTGGTTTATTTCATCCATTGCTGAAGCTGTCTCTTTTGCTAAACTTTCACCTAAAATAACTGATTCTTCTAGAGTTTTACTTAATTCTGCCATTTTTATAGCATTTTCATTATTATTTTTTGTTATTGAAGTAATTTCATCTATTGCTGCTGCTGTTTCTTCAAGTGAAGCTGCTTGTTCATTTGCTCGAATAGATAAGTTTTCAACAGATTGGTGCATACTAATAGAGTTACTTTCTAATTTTGAACCATTTTTTAAATTAAGTTTTGCACTATCATTTAACTCTTTACCTAACTTATTTATTTGTTGCATTGTCATAAGCATTTTTCCCTTTAAAATAGGGGTTATATTCATTTGATCTCGATAATCTTGACTAGAGTATTTATTCATAATATCAACCAATTCTTGCATATTATCATTTGTTTTTACTAGCATTTTATTTACGATTACTTTTAGAGTATGAATCATAAAATTGTTAGAATTTGTATGAATTTTTGAACTATAAATTCCTTGAGAAACTTTATTTAATGCAATTACAACTTCTCCTAATACATGCATATCATTTTTTCTCATAAGATCAAATTTATCAACATATAAATTTAATTCTTTTAATATAAATCCAATATCATCATCTTTAATAAATTCAGCTTTTTTAATACGATTTGTTTTATAAAAAGCAAAATTCATAAGATTATCAATATAGTTTTTAAGCCTATCAATACCTCCAACAATTCTATTCATAGAATGGATGGCCAAGTATGTAGTAATAATTGCAAAAATAATATTTACAGTAACAATAGCAACAATTTTATAATCACTTAATATTGAAACAACACTTATTATTGCAAAGCCTAATTGGCTTAATATTAAATTAAGTAATATCCTCTTTTTTGTAGTCAAGTTTAATAACATTTATATATTGCCTTTTTTAAATAAATTGCTAACAGTATAATATAAAAATAATTAATTAAAACATAAATAATTTTTATTTTAATAAGATTAAACAATTAAATAATTTTTAGATGCAATGGCTAAAAAATGAAAAAATGAAAAAATATAAAGATAAAAAAAGTTTATTTAGAAAGTTTTGATTATTATTTTATAGCTTTTTAGGTAAAATTATAAAATGTTACAAAAACTTATATATATATCTTTTAGACCTTTTCTCTCACTATTAATTATTGGTTCAGTAATAGGTTATTTTCATCAATATGATTTTTTTCTTTTAATATTATTGCTTTGTATTTTTGTATATAGATTTTATAAAGATATTAAAATTAACCCAGAAAAGCATAAAGCATTTATTTTACTCTCGGGAACTATTATTAGTGGTCTTCTTGGAGTCTTTGCTGAACTATGGGGAATAGAAAATGGATATTGGTTATATTATGATTTAAGTGACAATAGACAATTCCCTTACTGGTTACCACTGGCTTGGGGTTTAACTTTTATGTTCTTTTATCGTATTGAAGAAAATATTTTAAAAGAAATAGATGTAAGTACTCTTAAACTTAAGTTACTTATGGTTGTAACTTTATCTGCAATTCTACCAACATTTGGTGAAATTATTACTATTTATTTTGGTGTTTGGACTTATACTTGGCCTTTACAAATATTAGGTGTGCCTCTTCTTGCTATTTTTCTATTAGTTGTTTTTCATTCTACAGTTTTTTTATCTTTTGTATTTATTTGTAATAAATTCAATATCACTAATAAAGTTTTTAATAATAAAGATAATTAATAATTTTTATTGATTACTATCAATTTAAAAGAACAATCTTTCTTATATAATGTTTAAAATTAAAATAAGGCATTATAATGGAAACAATATCATCATTTTTAACACAAGATCACAGAGCATGTGACGAAGAGTTTGCAGATATGGAAAATGCAGTGAATAGTGAAGACTGGGAAGAAGCAAATAGTAAATTAACTAAGTTTAATGAAAATTTAATTCATCATTTTAATATGGAAGAAAAAGTGATGTTTCCTGCTTTTGAAAATAAAACAGGTATGACTCAAGGTCCTACTGCAATGATGAGAATGGAACATGATCAAATGAGAGGTCTCTTAGAAGATTTAAAAACTGACGTTCGTGAAACAAACAAAAATCATTTTTTTGGTGTGAGTGAGAGTTTAATGATGTTAATGCAACAACATAATATGAAAGAAGAACAAATGCTATATGCAATGGCAGATAATCATTTAGGTGATGTTGTTAATGAAGTTATTGATAATATGAAACAAGTTTAAGTAATTTTATGTTCAATCAAGGTTTAAGCTTAGACCAAGCACCTCCTATTTCTATACCTTTTAGATTCTTTTTAAGTGCTCCCCTTTTTGGAGTACTTTTAGGAATACTATTTTTTATAAGTCCTTATAGTGAAATATCAAATCAATACTCTCCTTTAGCAATTGGTGCAATTCATCTGTTTACTCTGGGAATATTATCAATGATAATATTTGGAGCAATGCAACAAATGATGCCGGTCTTAGCAGGTACTATAATAAAAAAGCCACTATTATTTGGGAACGTTGTGCATATTGGTCTAATTTTAGGAACACTAGGACTTAGTGGTTCTTTTATTTTTGAAATAAAAATGTTACTTTATCTTGGAGTTTTATTTTTATCTATTTCATTTTTGAGCTTTTTTATTGTTTCAATTATACTACTTTTTAAAGTTAAGTTCTTAACATCAACTGTAAAAGCAATGAGATTATTTTCTCTCTCAGGGCTTATTACTTTTTTTTTAGGTCTGTATTTATCTATTTCATATATGAGTGGTAATATAACAGATAATCATTATGCATATGTAAATTTACATATACTATTCGCATCTTTTGGTTTTGCAGTATTACTTATAATGGGAGTTTCATTTCAGGTTATTCCTATGTTTTATGTTGCGCAAGATTTTCCAAAATTTTTCCAAAATAAAGTGCCTTTGCTTGTATCTATTTTACTTGTAATATTTAGTATATTTATTTTCTTAGATTTAAATTTATTTGTAGTAAAAACACTTCTTATCGTAATATTTATAATTTTTTCTTTTTATGGATTGAAGTCTTTAAATAATAGAAGAAGATCAGTATTTGATGTAACTTTATGGTATTGGAAGTTTTCTCTTTTTATGTTTATTATTTCTATGATAATTTGGATGTTTTATTCATATGAATTAAACTTTGTTCTTGTTATTAGCTTTGCTTTTGGATTCTTATATTCACTACTTCAAGGCATGGTATATAAAATTATTCCTTTCTTATCATGGTTTCACTTGAGTTCAAAAGGATATTTTTCACTTCCAACTATTAGAGAGTTTATTGAAGAAAAATATATTAAGCTCCATTTTTTTGTTCATGTATCATCAGTATTATTTTTTATACTTAGTTCTTCTATTAATTCTTTACTTTATTTAGCTGCTACTTTATTCATAATATCAAATATGATATTTTTTATTAACTGTTATATAGCTACAAAAAAATACTTAAAAATTGCAAAAACGGATCCTATGGATATGTCTGCTTTTAAATAATATCACTTATGTTATAATACGCAAAATTAAGCTTATTACAACATAGGAATATAGATGTCAAATCAAAATAATCAAATATTAAAAAATACTAATGCAAAAATTCTAGATGAATTTAATGCTTCAATTATGTTCGATAAAGAACTTTATTCACAAGATATAAAAGGTTCAATTGCTCATTCCCAAATGTTATGTGAACAAGGTATTCTTACACTTGATGAGCAAAAAGCAATTGAAAATGGATTATTACAAGTAAGAAAAGAAATTGAATCAGGAGAATTTGAATTTTCATTAGCTTATGAAGATATTCATATGGCAGTTGAAAACAGACTTACTGAGATTATTGGAGAACCTGGAAAAAGACTTCATACAGCAAGAAGTAGGAATGACCAAGTGGCAACTGACTTTAGATTATATGTACAAGAAAAATCTTTAAATATAAAAGAGCTATTAAAACAATTAGTTGATACATTTGTAAATGTAGCTTCTAAACATACTGAAACTTTAATTCCAGGTATGACTCATTTACAACATGCACAACCACTTAATTTTGGATATCATTTATTAGCTTATGCAAACATGTTTAAAAGGGATTTAGAAAGATTTGAAAGCTCATATGAGAGAAATAATTACTCACCCTTAGGATCAGCAGCGCTTGCTGGAACGCCTCATAATATTAATAGACAAAGTACATCTGATAAGTTAGGCTTTACAGCTCCAACTGCACATGCAATGGATACAGTTTCAGATAGAGATTTTGCTTTAGAGATTTTATTTAATATATCAACTTCAATGATGCATATATCAAGAATTTCTGAAGAATTAGTAACTTGGTCATCTTATGAATTTCAATTTCTTAGAATGAGTGATGAATATGCTACAACTTCATCTATAATGCCTCAAAAGAAAAACCCTGATGTTCCTGAACTTTTACGTGGAAAAACAGGACGAGTTTATGGGAATTTAATCTCATTACTTACTGTTATGAAAGGTTTACCCTTAGCATATAATAAAGATACACAAGAAGATAAAGAGGGTGTATTTGATAGTGTTAAAACTATTGAAATTTCATTAAAGATTTTAAATGAAGTTATTAAAACAATGATTGTAAATGTTGATAAAATGGAACATGCTTGTAAGATTGGACATCTAAGTGCTACTGATTTAGCTGACTTCTTAGTTCAAAAACAAAATATGCCTTTTAGAACTGCATATTATATTACTAAAGATGTAGTAGAGAAAGCTAACAGTTTAAATAAAGATATTAGTGAATTAACAGTTGAAGAAATTAGAGAATCTAATGAAGAAATTAAAGATATTGATGAAGAAATTGTAATGTATTTAGATTTAAGAAACTCAATGAATGCAAGAACATCTCTTGGTGGAACATCTACAAAACAAACAGAAAATCAAATTGAAGACTTTAAAGAGTGGTTAAAGAAAAACTAAATTAGAAGAATTTCTTCTAGTTTAGTTTTTTGATATGTTAAACTAAGAATTTCTTAGTTAATTCAAATAATGTAGGAATATCTGTTTTCCCTACAAATCCATCCACTCCAATGTGATCCATTTTTCCTTTTACTGCATCTGTAGTCATAGATGAGTTTACAATAACTGGAATATGCTCATATTTTGAGTTTGTTTTAATAAAGGAAGCAACTTGATATCCATCAGTTCCAGGCATTTCAATATCAGTAATTATCATACCAACTGATTGGGGATCAATTTCTTCTAATCTTTTTATAAGAAGTGTACCATTTGTATATATTTCAAATCTTGCACCAGTTTTTTTAAAGAAACTATTTAGTACTTCTCGAGCAACTCCTGAATCTTCTGCTGCTAAAATTATTTTGTCTGTATGTATCTTATCATCAACATATTTTTGAACATCATTTTCACCATCATCAGTCCAACCAATATCTCTTAATAATTGTTCAGCATTAAATACTGTACATAATTCATCTTTTTCTTGAACTTTTACATAAGTTGTGTATGTTATTTTAGAATTTGTTTCTTCTGTATGTCTTAATTCATTAGTTGTTTTTTCTACAATATCAAGCATATTTTTTACTAAAAATCCAATCTTTTTATGATTAAATTCACAAAATATTACTAATTTATATTCTTGTACTTCTAATGCTTTCTGACCCAACCATGCATCTAAGTTAATTAAAGTAACAGGTTCCCCTCTAATTGTAGCAATCCCTGCGATTACATCAGAATCTGTAGGAGTGTCGTTAATAGCTACTTCTTCTGTAATTATAAAAGCTTTTACTTTTGCGATATTAATTGCGTAAATATTATTGTGACCAGTATAAAATACTGCTAATTGTTGAACATTTCTTAAGTGAGCTTGAGTCATTTGCTCAACACTACCACTAATTCCGCTCATATTAATCCTTTATAGTCTAAGTTATCTATTATATATCTTTTATTCTTTAAGTAACTTTAAGTTATTTTTCCATTTTACAAAGTATTTTTTGTACAGTAAGTGACGCCATCATTAAACCAAATGAACCGGTAACTGCTTCAAAGCTTCCTTTTTCAATACAATTTGGATTTTCAGATGAAAAAATTACTTTAAACTTTTTCTTAAAACCTTTTTGTTTTAATTCAGTTCGAATTTTTCTAATAAATGGATCATTAAATGTATCCCAAATTGACTTATATTCAATTTTACTAGGATCAATTCTTTTAGCACTTCCACTTGTTGTTATAACCTTTTTATAATGTCTTTGAATTAAATGTACTTTTGGTTTAATATCATCAATCGCATCTAAAATATAATCATATGAAGAAAAATCAAATTCATCAATCCATTCTGGTGTAATTTTTTCATTAATAGCAGTAACTTCTGGGTATTTTTCTTTTAAAGCTTCAACTTTAATTCGTCCAATATTACCAACACTACCTAATTGTCTATTCATATTTGAATCTTCATAAGTATCAAAATCTACTATTGTAATATTTTTAATTCCTGTATTATAAAGTGCATCTAAAGCAAAGCTTCCAACTCCACCAACACCTAATAATATTAATTTTGTATCTTGGAATTGATTAAATGCCTCATCACCAAAAAGCTTTTTTGTTCTATCATATTTCATATAAACTACTCTTTTAAAATTTTTCGCTATTATATCATAAATTAATGATTGGAGATGTTGATGGATAAAGAGCCAATGACAAATGTCGGATACGAAAAAATTACAGGGGAATTAACTTTTCTAAAATTTGAAGAGAGACCTGAAACTGTAATCGCTTTAGATGAAGCAAGACAATTAGGCGATCTAAAAGAAAATGCTGAATACCATGCTGCAAAAGAAAAATTAGCAATAATTGATTCTCAAATAGCTGAACTTGGTGCAATTATTTCTAAAGCTGTAATTATTGACCCAACAACACTTCCACATTCAAGAGTAAGCTTTGGATCAACTATTGAACTAGTTGATGTTAATAGTGATGAAGAGTTTAAATACTCAATTGTTGGTGGAGTTGAATCAAATGCCGAGAAAGGATTGATTTCTTTTAATTCTCCATTAGCAAAACAACTTCTTGGAAAAGAAGAAGGTGATGAAGTTAAAGCTACACTACCAGGTGGTGTAAAAACTTATGAACTATTAAGTGTTAAATATGAGGAGTTGTCTCTATAATGAATGTAGCAATTATAGGAGCTAGTGGATACACTGGTTTAGAATTAATTAAAATATTATTAACTCACCCAAAATTTAATATTACATATATCGCAAACTCTACTGGAGATATGAATGTACAAGACCTACATCCTTCTTTAAAAGATGTTGTAAATATTGATGTTTCAAAAGCTAATGCAAAAGAAGTTGCAAAAGTTGCTGATTTAGCATTTTTAGCATTACCTCATAAAACTTCTATGTTTTTTGCAAAAGAGTTATTAGATTTAGATGTTAAAGTAGTTGATTTATCAGCTGATTATAGACTTGAACTTGATACTTATGAAGAACATTATTGTGCTCATGAAGATAAAGAACATATAAATGATTCAGTATACGGATTACCAGAATATTATTCTGATGATATAAAAAACTCTAAACTTGTAGCAAACCCAGGATGTTATCCAACTGCTTCATTATTAGCATTATTACCATTTGTTGATTATATACAAGAGGGAACTCCTATTTTTATTGATGCAAAATCTGGTGTTAGTGGTGCAGGTAAGAAATTAAGTGAAATTGCACACTTTGTTAATCTAAATGAAAATGCTCATGCTTATAACCCTTTTAAACATAGACATATGCCGGAAATTGAAGAGAAAATAAAATTAATAAAAAATAAAGAATTTCAAATAAATTTTGTACCTCATTTACTTCCCGTTACAAGAGGAATGTTAGTATCTGTATATGCAACATTAAAAGATGAAATTAATGTTAAAGAAATTTTAGAAGACACTTACTCAAACAGTGAATTTGTGAGAGTTAGAAATACTCCTGTTGATTTAAAAATGGTAGCAGGTACAAATTTCTGTGATGTTTTTGTTGCAAGAAATGGTAAGGCACTTTTTATAAATTCATCAATAGATAACTTATTAAGAGGAGCTTCTTCACAAGCTGTTGTAAATGCAAATATTATGTGTGGCTTTGAAGAAAATGAAGGAATACCAAAAATAGCCTATGTTCCTTAATATCCAAGAAAATGCTATTTTTGTAGCAGACTCTCATTATAATTTAAAAAATGAGCAGTTTTTAACTTTTTTAAAAAGTTTAGAAAATAATAGAATTGAAACTAAACAACTTATTTTAATGGGTGATAATTTTGATTTTTTATCTGCTGAAAGTAAGTATTTTATTAAACAAAATAAAACTGCGATAGAACTTTTAAATAAACTAGCTACTTCTATGGAAATAGTTTATTTAGAAGGAAATCATGATTATAATTTACAGAAAATATTCCCTAATATAAAAGTTATAAAAAGAGAAAAACAGCCATTATTTGCTAAATATAAAGATAAATCAATTGCACTTTCACATGGAGATAATTTTATAAATTGGAAATATGATTTATTTTGTTTAATTATTAGAAACCCTATTTTATTAAAGTTTTTAAATATAATTGATTTTGGAAATTTTATTTCAAAAAAGATTGAATCTTTACTTTTAGAAAAAAATGTTTGTCATAGAATGGAAAATTTTAAAAAGATAGTTAATAAAAGAATAAATAATTATAAAACTGATATAATTATTGAAGGTCACTATCATCAAGGCTCTACTTTTGAGTTTGAAAATAAAAAATATGTAAATATCCCTTCTCTTTGTTGTGATAATAAATATTTTAAATTAAATAATTATAAATTTATAGGAGAAAATATATGAGTACACTTTTAGTTACAGTTATAATTATAATATTAGTTATATCTATTTCACTACTTGTGATTTTACTTAATATGAATAGTAAAAATAAAAACACCCAAAAAAGTTCAAGTAGCAAGACCTTGGCAACTTTAGTTGTTAAGAATATTATATTACCGAAGAAAGTTTCTCAAATGGATCACTTTTCATTATCTAAAGCAGCTAAACAAATATTTGAATCTTTTAAATCTTTAGATTATGCAAATAAACCTTCTTCAAAACTTGATAAAGTAGAATGGCACACATGGCAAGTTTCACTGTTAATGGCTATGTTTAAAGCAGAAAAAGGCTTTTTTGTTCCTTCTAATGATTCTTTATTTCATGAAGTAATTTTAAATAATAATAAAAAGTCAATAGTTCACGCTACTCAAAAAATTATTGACAAATATAATAATAATATTGATATAAATAAAAGTAGAGATGAATTATCTCAAGATATATTTTGGTCAAGTAAAGAAGTATCTATACTTTTTTACTATATGTCAAAACATTAGAATAAGGATATAATATAGCAAAGTTTGAAGTTGTAAGTGACTATAGTCCAGCAGGTGATCAGCCAGAAGCAATTAAAGCCTTAAGTGATTCTATTGATGCTGGTAATCAATATAATACTTTATTAGGTGTTACCGGATCTGGTAAAACATATACTATGGCTAAGGTAATTGAGAAGACTCAAAAACCTACACTTATAATGACTCATAATAAGACTTTAGCCGCACAGTTATACTCAGAATTTAAACAATTCTTTCCTAATAATCACGTGGAATATTTTATCTCTTATTATGATTATTATCAACCTGAAGCTTATATTCCTAGATCAGATTTATTTATTGAAAAAGATTCATCAATAAATGAAGAACTTGAAAGATTAAGACTTAGCACTACGGCTTCACTTTTATCTTTTGATGATGTTATTGTAATTGCATCTGTATCTGCTAATTATGGTTTAGGAAATCCAGAAGAGTATAAAACAATGGTACAAAGATTAGATGTTGGTTTTGAATACTCTCAAAGAGAACTTTTACTTAAACTTGTAGAAATGGGATATAAAAGAAATGATAAGTTTTTTGATAGATCTGATTTTAGAGTAAATGGTGATGTTATTGATATTTACCCTGCATATTATGAAGATGAATTTATTAGAGTTGAATTTTTTGGTGATGAAGTTGAATCAATTACAAAACATGAGTATTTAACAAACAATAAAACACAAGATTTAAAAGAAGTGATTATTTATTCTGTTAATCCTTTTGTTGTTTCAAATGACAAACTTTCAGTTGCTGTAAAACAAATTGAAGAAGAGTTAGATATTAGACTTAAAAACCTAAAAGAGCATGATAAGATAGTTGAGCATCAAAGATTAAAACAAAGAGTTGAATTTGATTTAGAGATGATTGAAGGTACTGGTATGTGTAAGGGTATTGAAAACTATGCACGACATTTAACAGGTCAGGAACCTGGTGAAACACCATACTCTTTAATGAACTATTTTGAACAAATTGGAAAAGATTTTCTTTTAATTGTTGATGAGTCACATGTATCACTTCCACAGTTTCGTGGAATGCACGCAGCTGATAGATCTAGAAAAGAAGTATTAGTTGATTATGGATTTAGACTTCCTAGTGCTTTAGATAATAGACCTTTAAAGTTTGATGAGTTTATAAAAAAAGCTCCTAGCTTTCTTTTTGTAAGTGCAACTCCTAATGAATTAGAAGTAAATTTGAGTTCAGTAGTTGCTGAACAAGTAATTAGACCAACAGGATTATTAGAACCTGTTATTGATATTATGGATTCAGAATTTCAAGTTGAGAAATTACATGATGAAATTAAAAGAGTAATTACTAAAAATGAAAGAGTTTTAGTTACAGTTCTTACCAAAAAAATGGCTGAAGAATTAGCTTCTTATTACAGTGATTTAGGTATCAAAGTTAAATATATGCACAGTGATATTGATGCTATTCAAAGAAATCATATTATTAGACAGTTAAGACTTGGTGAATTTGATGTATTAATTGGCATTAACTTACTTAGAGAAGGATTAGATATCCCAGAAGCTTCTTTAATAGCTATCTTAGATGCAGATAAAGAAGGATTTTTACGATCACGTACTGCTCTTATTCAAACGATGGGTAGGGGTGCACGAAATGAAAATGGAAGAGTAATCCTTTTTGCAAAAAGAATTACAGATTCAATGCAATTTGCAATAGATGAAACAAATAGAAGAAGAAAAATTCAAGAAGCACACAATATTGAACATGGAATAATTCCAACATCAACAAAAAGAAAATTAGATGGAAGTTTAAAACTTGAAGAGTATGATGAGCTTGCCTGGAAAAAAGAGAAAGTTGAAAAAATGCCTGCATCTGAAAGAAAAAAAATATTAATAGAATTAAATAAACAAATGAAAAAAGCTTCTCATGATTTAAATTTTGAAGAAGCTATTAGAATAAGAGATGAAATCGAAAAGATTAAAAAGATTTAATAATAACCATTTATTTTGTTATAATTATTACAATTTATATAAATAAGAAGAATAATGGAAAAAGAATATCCTAAAAATGAAAGAGAATGGGTAAAGTATTTAACAATTGATAATTACTTTACAATTTTTCAGATAGAACATCGTAAAAATAAAGTTATTGATAGTAATTGTTCGTATGATAATATTCTTTCAAAAGTATTACAATATAGAGATAAAAATAAAAGTTTGATCTTTAGTTATGGTGAAAAGAATTTTTATATAACAGATACCTATAAGTTAAGTTCAAATATTGAAAATATAAAAGAATTTTGGAAAAGTTTTGAATATAATTTTCAAAGTAAATTTAGTATTGAACTTTTAAAAGAAACATTAATTGAAGAAGGCTTTTATTCTTCAACAATTGAAGGTGCTCATAGTACTGTTAAAAGAGCTAGAACACTTGCTTCAGGTAAGTCAGAACCAAAAAATAAAAGTGAGTTTATGGTTCTTAATAATTTTAAAGCTTTAATTGAATTGGAGAATAAGAAAGATGAAGTATCAAATGAATTAATATTTTTAATTCATAAAATAACAGTAGAAGATACTTTAGAAGATGATTATAATATTGGTTGCTATAGAACAGAACCTAATGAAATAATTAATCAAAGTGGAAAGGTTATATTCACACCAGTTTCCAATATTAATATAATGAATAAAATGTTAGATGAACTAATACAATTTCTTAAAGATGATGAATTCTCAAAACCTATGGAGAAAATATATAAAGCAATTGCTTTTCATTTTCTTTTTGCTTATATACATCCTTTTGATGATGGTAATGGAAGAACTGTAAGAATTCTATTTACGTATTTATTAAAACATTATGGTTACGATATGTTCTATTATATTTCTTTATCAGAAATTATAAATAGAAAGAAAGGAAAAGATTATTATCAAGCATTTATTGATGTAGAAAGAAGTGATATTTCAGATAAGAATAATTTTGATATGACTTATTTCTTTTATTATATGAGTGATGTGATGATTGAAGGATTAAAGCTTCTTAAGCGGAGAATCAATACTCATCTTAGAGAAGATATTATTCAAAAAGTTGTAAGAGATAAAAGTTTAGATTTAACACCACGACAAAATAAAATAATAAGAATTCTTTCAAATAAAAATAATACATTTATTATTACAAGTTCGGAACTATCTGATAAGTTACACGTTACTCCTAGAACCGTACAAAGAGATTTGAAATTACTTGCAGATTTTGATTTAATTGAAAGAATAAAAGCTCCAAATAATAGAAGAAAAAATTACTTTAGACTTAAAGTAGATTTATAATATATAATAAAGATAAAATATGAAAAAAGCCACAAAAAAAGAAATAGAAATTATTAAAGATGCCTTTGTTGAGAAATACTCTGATGCAGTTACAGAACTTGATTATAAAAATGATTATGAATTATTAATAGCAATTATATTAAGTGCTCAATGTACTGATAAAAGAGTAAATATAATAACTCCTGCTTTATTTGAAAAGTATCCTACTGTATATGAATTAGCAGATGCATCACTTGATGATGTAAAAGATTTATTAAAATCATGTTCATTTTTTAATAATAAGTCTAAAAATATTATAAAAATGGCTCAAAGTGTAATTGATAATTATGATGCCCAAATTCCTCATATTCAAAAAGAACTAATGAAACTAGCCGGTGTTGGAAATAAAACGGCAAATGTTTTTATGATTGAGTTTGAGGGTGCAAATTTAATGGCTGTAGATACTCATGTATTTAGAGTTTCACATAGATTAGGACTTAGTGATGGTAAAAATGTTGAGATTACAGAGGCTGATTTAGTTAAGAAATTAAAAGGACATGATTTACATATTTTTCATCAAGCTATGGTTTTATTTGGAAGATATATTTGTAAAGCAGTTAAGCCAGATTGTGATAACTGTCTTTTCCCTCATGTTTGTAAAACAAAGCAGAGTTTTAAACCTGCATAAATAGTAGAGAAGTACTCTACTATTTTAATCTACACTCTTCTTTATATTTTTTGATAACATATTCATCTTCAATTAATAAAACTTCTACATTCTTAGCTTCACATACAAATTCTTTGTTGTCTCTATTAATGATATAAATAAAATTATAAATAGATTTTGTACTGCTTAAAACCTCAAAGTTTACTTGTGTTGAAGATAGCTTCAAAATCTCTATATTATTCTCTTGTAAATAATTTGCTTTAAATACATTTGGAAGTTTTTCCTCTTGCATTTTATTAAAATAAACAATTGCAGCTATTATTAGTCCTAATATAACAAAGAAATAGATAATATCTTTTTTTGTAAACGATTTTTTAATTTTAAAAATTACGTATGCTAATATGGCTAAAATTATTAGTGAAAATATAAGTATTTGCATCTTTTATCCTTTTTTTAACTTATTTTTATATGCAGCTTTTGAAAGGTATTTTCCCGTACTTGGACTAGAACTCAAAAACTCATCTTCTTGAAGATTTTGTTGTTTTAGAAGCTTTTTTTCTTGTAGTCTAGAATTTATACTATTTGTAGGTGCTGATATATGTTTAATTAAACCTGTTTTTAAATTATTTAAAATTGTTAATACAATATCTGTGTTTTTATCATCAATATCTAATACTATTTTACTCAAATTATTTCCTTTTTTGTTTATGTAATTATATCTCATCTTTACAAAAAATGTTATACTATTTATCTACTATAAAAAGGAAAATTATGCATCTAAGTTCTTCTGATACAATATATGACTTTATAATAATAG
>Ga0105358_10000861_pt1 | contig 15849 bp, 9 predicted proteins | sample GOMGulsemesocosm_5_FD_83509 | JGI IMG/M metagenome (GOLD analysis project Ga0105358, IMG submission 83509) | Methane-oxidizing microbial communities from mesocosms in the Gulf of Mexico - GOM15C Gulf of Mexico | ecosystem: Environmental > Aquatic > Marine > Cold seeps | place: Gulf of Mexico... | reverse complement strand
ATTAGAAAAATCGAAAAAGGCGAATCCATTACGCTGGTCTCGTGAGGTCAGGAATTGCGAACCATCAGGCTCAGTATCATTGAATCCAGAAAAGGAAAGTATAAAAAATAAACAAAAAGAAGTCGCTTAAGAAAATTAGGGTAAACAGTGCCAACTATCTTGAAAAACACCGCCCACTAAAAGATAGTGTTGCAGGAAAAATGCAAAGAGCATGTTGGGACACCAAATTTAGAGCGGAGATATTATTTGGTCATAAATCAACCAAAGCATAATCCCTCCTTGGATCTTGCCCTGCTTCAGCATACAAATTCATGTATTAATTAAGCAAACTTATGTTAGTATAAGGAAAGTTAATTATTAATGTTTCGATCAAATATGAACCATTGACTTCTCCCTTCAATAAGTCGATAAAATGAAAGGGCACTCGATGACGTTATCAAGCCAGATGATTGTGCTATCCTATCCCTTAATTGCTCTGTTGTTTCACCCGAGTAAATATGTTCAATTTGTTGTTGAAAAGAATCGACACCTTCATATTTTCCAACTCTAAAGTCTACAGGAAAAAAACTTTCTTCAATCCAACCCAATGTGCTTGGCAATGACGGAATGATTATATTAGCTGCTGTTGTTTTCGAATATATTTCCCAATCAACATAATATTGATATGTTCCATCTTCATTAAATTCAGAAGCTTCAAGGCGAGCTGTAACCCTTGAAAAGCCGTATAAATCAATATCCGGCCAAGTAAAAGTTTTATTACTATACAACACATTAAATTCAGATATTTCAGGGAAATTTGGTTGCAAAGGTGAATTGTAATCAGCAGGAACCAGCCTTGCATGTGATAATAGCACTCCCTTTTCATAGTTGAGGTGTTTTGTATACTGATAATAGTGTCCATCAGATGGAAAGTGGTCAAATCTTGCAAATCCTTCATCAAATAAGTACAATGGATAATGAATATTATCTTTAATTAACCGATGATAAGCCCTAACAGCTCCCGGTTCGTATATACTTTTAAATTCTATGTCGAATAATTGAAAAAGATCAATAAAACCATTTTTTGTATTCTCAGCAATAAAAGAGATTGTATTTTCAACAGGCACATCAAGATAAAAATCATCTACACCATTACTCCACGATGGATCTTGAGCATTAATAAACACAACATCTAGATTACCTGAGCAAATTTCAATATTAGGAAAGTACGCTGTAGCACCAATTATATAAGGAGCCCCTTCTTCCTCAAAGTTACCTGCATAAACATATATGCTTTTATTAGGTAATTCGAGTCTTGCATATTCTAATCCTTGTTGTGCATATGCAGGAAAGTCTACCGTTATACTTGTTTCTGTACATTGACAATTACCTTGTATATCACTATCAGCATTAACTTGATAACTTTTACTTGATTCAATATCAATTAAACTATCTACCTTAAAGTGTTTATCTTCTACAGAAGTATTTGTGATGACACTTAAAGAAATAGTCTCATTTTCTTGCTTATAAGAAGCTAAGCCTTGACTATTCACCGTTACCGTTTTATCAATTGTAGTGCTATCTTGCTTATAAAAAACAACTTGGGCTCCATGGAATGGTACTATCTCCCCGCAGCTGTCGAAAGTGGAAACATATACATTTGTGGTAAATTGAGCGGGCTCAGGGGTTACAGGTTTGATAGTAGTTTTATCTCCTCCACAGGCTGAAAGCAAAAGAAAAGTAATGCTCAAAAAAATATAATTTAGCTTAAATTGAAATTTTAATTTGATTTTTTTCATAATTTAAAACTCTTATAAAACACCTGCAATTCTATTAGTTTGGCTTTTATCTAAAATAAAATTTTATTTGTCGTACTTATTAATTTAGCAATATAAACTTAACGATAATGATACTTGACCTAAATAAATAAGGTGCTTTAAATTCATCCAAAACACCTTTCAATTTACTTCAACTCATATTACATCCAAGCATACGTATATGCAACTGACATCAACTTAACTTCGTAGCTTCTAAAATCAGAATTTATATTCGATGCTTCATAGTTTATAAGTTCATTATTGTCTATAGTACGGTCTTCATAAGACACTTCTATTTTACCTAATTTAGGATGGAATATTGAAGCGCCGAAAGTCATTGAGTTGGCTTTATTGAATTCTAAGCGTCTATCTGCATAATTTGAATCTTCACCTTGCCAATAACCGGCTCTTAACGAGAACTGTAAGTTACTATTGGTTAAATAAGAGTATTCTATGCCAGCTGATGCTCTTTCCCACTCAGAGTCTTGATTTTCAAGATAATTACCAACCTGAGCAGCTTGATTATTTATAGATTCACTATCAAAAACTTTATCTCCTGGTAAATAAACAAAATCATCACTCACTGTGCCATAGTCTAATGTTTCATACTGCACAGCAAAAACCATTTGACCCGATTTACCTAATGGGAATTCAATTGCAGTACTGACCGCAATCGATGAAGGCGCAAGAGGAACTTCATACTTCCCTGTGCTTGTGAGTGCAGAAAACTCATCTTTTAATTCTACTATTGATTCATCATCAGCTTCTCGCATGACAGCGCCAATAGAAAATGAACTGGCGTTATCTGCACCAAACTCAGTTCGATATAACAAACCTAAGGTATAACCAAAATTTTCACCAAAGCTAGAGCTATCAATTTTTTGCCCTTCATTAGGACAAATACTGACGTTCGTTTCACAGCCTACATTGGCATCTGTTCTTCCAACATTTGTGTGTATTATTGAGGTTTCATATTGTTGAAAATCCAAGGAAAAACCGAAAGAAAAAGATTTTCCCAACATATATGAAGCGCCAAGTGATACTTGTTCCACTGCTGTTTCTAGTTTGATGGATTCGTATGGGTTATCATTTTCAGAAATAGAACCGAAAATTTGAGATGGTATTTTATATGGCTTTGAATAAGAGAAGCCCCAACTAAAAGAACTTTCACTCACCTTTTGATTGTCAACAAAACCCAAGTATTTTAATTCTTGACTACTATCTACTGGTTGCCCTGTATGGTGAGCCAACCAAGACTCAGTTGTTTCTGTACTTTGCTCAACGATATCACCAACCTCTATCGACACCTCACCACCAAATATGCGGGATAAACCTGCAGGGTTGTAATATAAACTAGTACTGTCGTTAGCAATAGCGACATAAGCACCGCCCATTGCATTTGCACGTGCGCCAGGTAAACTTGACAATGCCAAATTTGCCATGGCGTTATTTGCCACCATCATTGCGCAAGCAACAGCACTAATTTTAAAAGCTTTCTTTAGTTTCATGAATATTTCCCTAGTATGAATGTTTTTTTATTAACCTAATATGCACTTATTAGTATACATATTAGACGATTATAATCTATAACGGACAGATTTCATCTTTTGTAGAAATAATTTTCATTAAAAAATTAATTTCGAACAATTCTGCTCATTTTCTCAGTTGTGTCTCTTTTCAAATTGGCTGCAGACACTTGCACGGAAAAGCTTACATCACCGGCTCTTACAGAACGTGCTAGTTTACTATTAAATTTTACAATGGTCGTTTCCCTTCCCGCTAACGATACCAATCTCTCTGTATTTGGAGGGATATAGTTGACAGGTGAAGAGACTAATCTCACTATTATACTTTTTGCCGACACATCGGATAAATTAGCTATTTTGAGCGAAATTTCAATAGGCTCTAAAGCATCTAAAACACCGTCGACTACACCCTCTTTTATACTAAGAATACCTTTCAAGTTAACGTATTTTGCCGCTTCAACAGCCGCTTTTTTTTTGGCTAAAACATTTGTAAGCAATGTTTGTAAATCGTAAGGTCTGTATTCACGGTTAATACACTCTTTTTTTTCATCCCAAGTCCAACCACTTGCAATTCTAACCTTCTTTCTAGTTGTTTTTGTGCCGACACAAGCCGAGTAGCTTTGACTAAGTGAACCCGATTTAGCGCTATCCAACGCACTTTGTGCTTGTTCATAATCTTCGTTGTTAAACAGCTCTTTGGCTCGCTCTAACGATAAATAGTTTTTATCCCATACAATGTCTTCCTTTGCCGCAATGCTGGTGATAGAACTTACTAATAATCCAAGAAACAGCATAACTTTAAAAAACAATGTGGGAAAAGCAATTATTCTAACGCTACTCATCATTTAAGAAACTTCCCTTTTACGTTTAAATTATTCACTGTTCAGCCCCTTGCGTTTCAACCAACCTGAATCCTAAGTTATCAGCTTTATAGCGATTAGCGGCATAACTCCTAAAAGAAGGTCTTAAACGCCAATGTTCATTATTATAAGCGCCACCTTTTACTGTAAATTGACTACAAGCATACACATTTGAATTTTGAGAGGGGTTTGCTGCATTCCAGCACGTTTGTGTCATTTCCCATACATTACCAAATACATCATAAAGCCCTGCCAAGGGTGCATAACTAGCTACTACTGCAACGGTTTTGGCTTTGCTATCAGAGCAAGATTTGTCTTTCCATGGATAGGGACTTGAATTATCAGCGTAATTGGCATAACGGCAGAATCCACTTAATTTATTATTTGCTAAGGCTAAATTGGCCGCATATTCCCATTCAGATTCACTTGGCAACCTAAATTTCCTGTCAGTTTCAGTATTAAACCACGTAATAAATTTACTTACATCCATAAAGGTTACACCAGTAACAGGAGAATTTTTCGATCCTTTAATGCTGCCAGGTGTGCCGCACTTATTGGCTTTAACGCAAAGTGACCAAATACCATTAGTTATTTCAGTGTGACTAAAGTTTAGAGGGTCAGACATTGTAACAGATTGACGTTTTCTCTCTTTCTCATCACAATTAGTTGCCTTTACGCAACCAATTGAAGCAATACCCGACGGTACTTGCACTAAGTTTTCTAAGACTCGAGAGATCTCTTGAGGTAAACCTTTAATCAAATCTATTGAGAAGTTAGCCTTTCTAGTCACATCAACAGTGGTATACTTATCTAAGTAACCCGGTGAAGTAACTTTTACCTGATATCGTTTTTTGGCCAATCGATAAGGTTTTACGGGTTGTGAATCTTCACCAAGAAACTCAATTTTCGATTTATTTGAATCAGGTTTAATCTTTATTTTAACATCTACTAGATCATGAAAGAAATTAAACTCAAACTGTTCGCTATCACTGTTATCGGAAAATATAATTTCTCGATTGATAGAATCATAACCATCAGCGCTAGCAGTCACTTGATATGTTCCTGGTAATAATTTCATATCATGTTTGAAGTCATCAATGCCTTCAATAACAAAAGACACATTATCAATATTAGTGATAAAACTAACTGGGTAAAGATTCTCTTTAAGGTTAATTGAAATCAGGTTATCTTTATTTACAGACACTCCTTCTACCAATTCATTACTACTGCTAGGAAAAACCACCTTTCCTTTTGCATTAACGGTAAAGGAAAGCTCTACATTTTGATGGTCTGGCGCACTTATTATAATTGTGTGATTAGAGCTTCTCATTAATTCTATTAAATTTTCTGAATTAACCGTTTTGCCATTTAATAATATGAGCGCATTTGATTGAGAAACATTAAAGCGATAGCTAATTGTTTCTGGTATCGTTTCCGATATGGTCTCTGGTATGGTTTCATTCTGTCTCGTAGACGCTTCATCTAGCTTCACCAAGTCGGTTGAATTTATTTTCAACTCTATTGGTTTTCTTTCTTCCTTGACGATTCTTGTAGGTTGTGGTGCTACTGTTTGAACGTTTACTTGTTGGTCTTCAACAAAAAGCCATTCATCGAAACCTAAATTCACAACATCCACAAAATCTAAAGCAACTACAACGGATATCAAACCGGCAGCAACAGTACCTATTAGCCAACCATTGATTGCTTTTTTAATTCGTTTAGGCGGAAGTACTGCTTGAATGGTGGTTTTTTGACGATAACCAGACTCAATTAACAACTCATTAACATTTTGAGGGCGATCTTTAGGCTTAACTTTCAGCCCTAAATCGATAAGCTTCAGCAACCTAACATCAAAGTTCCCATCAAGCTCTTCAGTTACATTTTTGACATTATCATTATTTAATCGGTAAGGTGCCTCCTGAGGTATTTCACCAATAATACAATGATAGAAACTTGCACATAAAGCATATATATCTGAATATTGGCCTTGGCCAAAACCACCCTGAACTTTATATTGTTCTGGAGGAGAATACCCCGGTTTAACGAAACTAGCCTTTGCGCCAATAGCTATTTTGCTAGATGCGCCAAAATCGATTAATACAGGATTATCATTTTCATCGATAATAATATTATCAGGACTTATATCTCGGTGAATGATGCCGTTTTCATGTAAATGTTCTAATGCGGAAATTAAAGGTAATAATAAAGCATCTGCTTGAGCAGAATTAAGCTGTCCGGCATCTTCAATACAAACTGATAAAGAAAAGTCACCTAAATATGGCATAACCATATAAGCAGTATTGTTTTCTTCAAAATAATCAGTAACACGAACTATATTGTTAAAGTTAATATTGTAAAGAACTTCAGCTTCGTGTTCAAAAAGCTCTCTTGCTCCATTAAACATTGCAACTGCCGTTTCATCGCTTTGATTTACTGTAACTTCACCGGAATTTAACCTACTACAAAAATCACTAGGGTAATATTCTTTAATCGCAAAACTTTTCCCTTTTTGTAAAACATCGGTCACCAAATAAACAATACCAAAGCCACCTCGGCCTAATACCCCTGTTATTTTGTAACGTCCTTTTAAAGAAGTTCCTTGTTGTAAATCTGTAGTTAGCATAATTTCCGTTTTAAATTATATATGTTCGATTACATATGAACTTTTATTCTCGACCAATAATTATAAAGCTTTTCTGCAAAAAATTCATTGTGTTTTTTTATTTTAATACTTAATTTGATTATTTAATCTTCAGGGCTAAAAGTGTCATTGGGAACAAAACCCAGCATAATGAACAATACAAAAGCTAACATCGAGTTCACTAAAAGTACCATTGATGCCCCAGTCCATGACAGGGCACTTGAAATAAATAAAATTGACAGCCATAATCTTATTGTAAACTCTTTCACTCCTACCGCTCTTAACCTTTTCGTTGCCACAGCATAATAAGCCCAAGTTAAAGTTAAAATATAAGCTACACCAATAATAAGTGTAAAACCAAGTAATAATGAATTTGTATTTGAATACTGTACCTGTTCACTAACTCCTGAAAAACTTGTCAGCCCTATAGCCATTCCACCTAGTCCAATCACAAAAACACTGATAACCGCTGATAAAAGATATAACCAGAAGTAACGACGTGAAATAGTTCCTTTAAAGGAAAAAAGTAACTGTGAAAAACTTAGCTTATTATCATCAACGTCAAGAACAGAATGCATATCTTGTTCTAGCGGTTCATCTGACAAACCTAAATCATTACCAACCAATCGAGTCGCCTGATTATTGGATAAATTATTAATAACACGCGTTAATTGTAAAACACCTCGTTCTTGCGCGAACTGTAAAACCAAATTGCTCAATGTTGTTTCATAGTCAGCAATTTGCAAATACAAACCTAACGAAAATGGCAATTTTATTGTTTGTCCATTGACTAGATCTATTTGAGCGGCGTTATTATCATTTACATCAATGATTGCAGTACCATTAGCAGACCAATCCGTTATTTCTACTTCTATATCTTTGTTGCTATCAATAATAAGACGAATATCTAAATGATGACGAGAGATTAAATCAGACTGTTCAGTAACTACGCGGTGAACAGCAGGTGTTTCACTAACCGTTCGGCCAACTTGAAAATTGTATTCAGGGTTTTCAAACAATGTATCGTCTAAAGTGCCATATTCAGTATTTAAAGGCTCTAATACTTCTAGCCAATCAGAAGCAGATGTATATCGATTTTTGGCAAGCACTTCAAAGGCTTTGTCTAAAGATTGTAAAAAAACTGTGTCATACCGTTTTGACAATGATACAAATTTCTTTGCTGTTACAGAGCCAATAGAACGGTCTAATGCCTCTGGCGGTTCTTCTTCAAATAATAAAAAGTAAAATGTTGCGGCTAAAGAATATAAATCAGAGGCTGCTCCTTGCTCTAATTGCCCTTCCTTAGTTCCTGTCTGCTCTAAACTTGCATACCCTGGCGTATATGACCTATGACTTATTTGATAAGTCACCGTATCAACTTCTAATCGTGCAGCTCCAAAATCTAATAAGTAGGGTTGATCATTCTGGTCAACAAGTATATTACTACTTTTTATATCTCGATGAAGTACATTAAACTTATGTATTGCTTCAAGTGTTTTAAGCAATTTCGTTAGAACAGATAGCATTAATAGGTTTGCTTCAAAACCTTTGTTTTGAAGATGATTTCTAAACCATTCATCTAACGGAATACCCTCAATTTTTTCTTGCACAATATACAGTGTATTGTTGTCAGAAAACGCATCAACGAGCTTTGGAACGGTAGGAATGTTTAAATTACTTAAAACACTCGCTTCCTTTTCAAAACCTTCTTGACAAACATTCCATTGTTTAGCAATTTTTTCGTCTTGTGATGATAGTTGTACCGTGTCACCCATTCGCCTAACTAAAGTATCCGGAAATAATTCCTTTAGAAAATATAACGGGCTGTTGGGGTCTGTTACATCTCTGACAAAATATGTGCGGGCAAAGCCTCCAGAATTAGCAGCTTGCTCTATGACATAGTTATCAACAACCGTTCCAATCATTAAATTAGACATTAGCTAGCTCCCTTACCTAATTACCAAAAGGAAATTCAATGACTTTATTAACAGGGGAGCCTACTTTTAATTGCAACAACTCTTCAAGCTCAACTCTTCTTAGGGGGTACCTTACGTTCATACTCGCCCCCCAATCATTATCTGGGTACTTAACAGAGACAGTTAATTCATTAGTACTTTCAATTGCTATGTTCTTAGAGGGACATGTGTAAGGTGCCTTTTCAGGTTGCAACTTACAAATTATTATATTTGACTGTTGCTCCCCTTGTGAATCTTTCAATTCTATTTCTACATAACTGTCTTCTGGTTTTTCAGGCTGAATAATATTATCTCTGTAAAATTTTAGAGTAAAATTAATGATCACTGAATTTAGCTCTTCAATTTTTATATTCGCTTCAGCTACATAGCTACCCTTTTCATATTTCTTTAAATAGTTTTGGTAAGCGTTTTTTGTGTTTTCTTCAAGAGCTGCTTGCCATGTTCTGGTATCAAGGGCTTTTGCAATTCCATCTATTCTCTTATCAATCGTATTTTTAGATTCCTTTTTATAAAAAAGTTGTAAATCTTTTTTCGACCACTTTCTATCGAAGCGATTTAGTGTTGCAATAGAATTGGATTTTTGGGCTTTATTAAATTCTGAATTGAATTCCAACTCAAGGTTTGCTTTCTTCTCTTGCCATCTTTCTAACTCATCAACCTTGGTTCTAATTTGTGGCAAATATTCACTATTCGGGTATTTATTGATAAATTCTACAGCAAAATCTAACTGCCCTTTCTTAGATAGGGTTAAACCTTCCCTCGAGTTGATATCTAATTCAACCCAATCACTTTTATGTTGTTCTTTGCGGGCTTTAACTTTTTTGGTTAATACTTGGAGTATTTGCTTTTTGTTATCTAACTTAACTAGATTCTTTTTGGCAAAATCTTCCATGACATTTATTGTTCTGCCATCAAGTTTCCATTGTTCATTTTTTATATTTTGCTCTGAATAAACAATAGGCGCCCCTACTTTATAGTTTAGTTCTTTTAGCAGCCCATAAATTTTAGTATTCATTTCTGCCTGATTTCTAATACTGGCATGTTCGACTTTTTCTTTAATATTTGTTATTAATTCTTGGGCTTCTTGAGCAAATTGCGATTTAGGCCACTGTTTTAGGAAATCAGCTAAAGCTTTTATGGTGCCTAATGATTTAGCCTTTTCCCAATTTTTTTTTATCAGTGAATCATCTACTTTATTTTCTGGTACCGATGTAATTGGAGATTCCATTTTTTGTTCGTTTTCTTGAAGAGCTTCTGAACGGTCAGGGCTTACATCATCTGAAGAGTCTATAACTTCTTGTGAATTATCCTTCTTTTCTTCGGTACCCTCTTCAACCGTTGATTTACCTTCATCTCCCAAAGAAAAACTAGAAATTATCTGCCCAAGTTTATTCAATGGTTCAGATACTTCTTTTTGGTTTAATAACACGGCAGCAAAAACAAGCATAACGATGATAAGAACTAAATATGTAAGCGTTTCTTTTTTAGATTTTTTATGATCTTTATTAAAAAAGGGGATAGAGCGGGTTGGAGGAACTAAGTTAACAACACTGTCACTTTCGTTATAAGTAGTAACTAAGATAGCCGTGGTATTATCTTGATCAGGATTATTAAGTAGGTTAACCCGATTCATTAAGTCAATGACAATATTATCTAATTGTTTTTTCAGGTCATGTTTTAACGTTGAAACTTTTAAAGATTCTCTTATTTCCCTTTCTGTTAATGATTCTAGTCCATCAGAAGCGATAATAAAGATATCACCAGGCAATAATTTATCCCGATAACTTTCATCTTGCATATTAATTTTATCGCCAACAACACCACTTACCAACAACTCTGCTTGATTTAAGCCTTTAATATAATCAAGAGTCACTGTTGGGTCGGTTTTCTTTTGTCGTTGATAGATTACTTCTGCTTGATGACCCCAACTATGAATAGCATTGATGCGATTGATTTTTGTATTTCTAATCAACCAAAGTGGAGAATCTCCCACACTAACCCATGACACAAAGCCTTTTTCAGTATCACAGTACATTGCTATAATGGTACACCCCATCCCTTTTTTAGAAGGTTCTTGAGATATTAATTCGCTTAACTTGCTATTTGCGTGAACGAGGGAACTGTTGAGTAACTCTAATTCGTTACAACCTTCCACAAAGTTTGAAACGAAATTGAAAGAGAAATGACGAACTACACTTAGCGCAGCCTCGTCTCCGTGTCCCATCCCACCCATTCCATCGGCCATGACAAAAAGATAAGCATCATTTGGCAGTTCCCTTTTAAAAACGTTAGGCTCTTGGTCAAGTAATTGAAAGTTTGTGCCATTGCTGATGCCATAAAAGTCTTCTTGGTAATCTCGGCCACCTTTAATTTGGCAAGCACTCCACTCTAATTTCATTTTTACTCCCTCGATAATACCTTAGTTTACAATTAATCGTTTTTAACGTCTTTCCAACAAAAGCTTTCACCACAAAATGGCATAAACATAACGCATGTAGAAAGCTCATCGCCAAATAAGATCTCATCTCCAGCTTCTAATAGATGATGTGTACCCACGTGTAATGTAGAAATCTTACCTTCTCGTCTTACATACATATTAGGGGATGCTTCACCGCGATTTAAAGCAAATGTACGTGTAACAGGATCGTAATGAATAATAGCTTGCTTACCTTTAGAGGTAATTGCAGGATCTGTTAAATGAATATCTGCAGTACTCTTATCGCGCGAGATAACCTGAGGGCCTAGGCGAATAGGGAAAGGCTCACCTTTAGCAGGGCCTTTAATAACAACTAACCATCCTGTAACAGGACCTTTAGCCGATGATAAACTTTCTTCTTCAAATGGATTATCTGAGTCAGAGTTTGATTTTTTCTCTCCCATATCAAACGCACTACCTACAATTTGTGTTTGGGGTACTTTAGGTGGTGATTTTTTTGCAGCGCTATTATCAGGACGAGAAAAAACAGAACTAGAACTACTTTCACTTCCTTGAATAGCAATTCCGTCTTGATCAACAGCCATAGTTGGACCAGAAGAATTACTTGAAGGGGTATGTCCACCAACTGGTGCCCCACCATCAGGAATCATTTGCGTACGTTTCTGCTGTGGACTAACAGTCCCCGTTTTTTTATCATTTTTAGGTCTAAATAATGACATTAATATATCTCCAATTTCATTGTATAAGTATGTTCTATCTGACTTCGAATCTAAACGTTGTATTACCTAGACGGACAATATCACCACCCTTGATAATAGATTCCTCTATTTTATGATTATTTACATAAACACCGTTGGTGGATTGTAAATCAGCAATTACAAAGCCCTCTGGGGTATATTCTAATTGAGCATGAATAGTAGATAATGTAGCATCATCTTCATTTGCTTGCACATCCGCGTTATCACCACGACCAATTAAGCTTTTTTTCAATGTGATTGGATGTTCTATTACATCCTCTTCTCGACTTTCAAAGAGGTATATTTCACCCGCATTGGAAGGGAGTTTTTTCAATTTCTTTCGAATAACAAAGAAAAAAACAATTAAGATTATTGCTGAAACACCACCAATAATCATCATTCTTTGCTTTTTAGTTTCAGCAATACAAGTACCATGACTAGAAAAGGTTTCACAATGTTCAGGCACCCAGGTACTACAAGAAGGGTTAGTAACATCGTCTAAACCACATGCATCTAATAAGTAACTTGCACAACCAGCTTTTTCAGGGTTGGCTAAACACTCGGTCGATAATCTGTCATAACAGCTGCTGTCTGCATTTGCATCATTCCAACAAAAATTCGTTAATAAATTAGTGCAACCCGGAAGTTTGTCATTATTTAAGCACCGCTGAGTAAGGCGATCTGTACACCCATCCGCATCAGGATTGATTTCGCAATGAGTCATCAAAACATGTATACAAATTGGATTTGTTGAATTAAGTTGACATTGCGAAAGCAATATATCATTACAGCCATGTGTTGCTGGATTTGCCAAGCAACTTTCAAACAAACGACTTTGACATTCAGGCGTATCTTTATTTACCCAACAGCTATTATTTAACACTTGTCCACAACCACGAATACCCGGCTTGCTTTGACAATAATTAACAACGTAATCATCACATCCTGGTGATGACAAATTAAAATCGCAGTATAAAAATAATACTTGTGGGCAGTTGTCTTGTTCAGGTGAAGCTTTACATTGCTCAGCCAATACTTTGTTGCAATTATAATTGTCATCTGAGGGGTTAGATTGACAATATTCTTCTAAACGTTCTTCACAATTATAATTGTTGTCATTTGGATTCATTTTACAGAAATCAAGAAGTTTAGCGTCGCAACCCATTGCTCCTGGATTAAGGTTACAAAAAGACAGAACCACACTTGGACAGTTTCCTTGACTTGGATTGATTTCACAAGATTTAAATTGTTCAGCTAAACAAGAATTAGATGTGCTATCAAGTTCACAGGCAGTTTTAGGTGCTGCACATTGAGGCAAAGCTAATTGAACTGACGACTGTTGGTTATTAGTCTTGAATGTGAGTTCAGTCTCTCCACAAGCAACTTCATAATTAACCGAGAGTTGACCACCATTATACATGTAACTTTCTATTTGCTGTTGTGAACTGGTAACTGTTTCCGAATTAACTGTTGATAAAGCCATCCCTGGAATAAGTTCAAACAAAGGATCAAAATCAACTTCGGAGAAGCTCATTTCCTCTATCTCAACTGGAACTATTATTAAGCGGATATTCTCGTTTCGTGAAAATACCTTAGCAATTTTAGCGGTAATATCTTTACTATTAATACTTTTCCTACCAATAACCCAAAAAATTGTTTTTCTGGAATTTTTTCCACTGCTTTTAATAATATTAATTGCTTGAGCCAGATTTTGGTCAATAGCAGATGGCTTTTTAAGTGATTTTATTTTTTGTATTTCTTTAGTGATTTTTTCTTTAGTGGGAGTAATTCCAAGACCAACAATTTTAGGTGTGCTTTTATTTGATGCTTCAAAAATTGATAGTTTATTGATCCCTGCATTAGCATTAACTAATTGTGAAACGACTTGATTAAAATTTTCTAAGTCGTCACCACTAATATCACCTTTTTCAATAATCCAAGACTCTGCCATTCGTCGATCGTTTACTTGATAAAGTTCAATATCAGAAGTGACACTAATAAAACTTTGATCTTCATTGTTTGATTGAATATCTATCTCTACACTAGAGATTTGATCTTTTGAGTTAAACCAAACTTGGCACTCAATAGTGTTTTTTTCAGAATAAACGTTGCATTGTTCTTCCCAAATAATTTCATCTACCGCGTAAGTTGGAAAAACAGCAATGACAAACAAGCTAAAAAAAAGGGCATTAATAATGTATTTCATAGTGGTTACCTGTTCTTAATTTAGAAGGTCTTTTAATGAATTCTTATATTTACGAAATGGTATAAATGGTTTATCAACTTCTTGAACTACACGAAATCCAGTTACACCGTTAGACCTCACCTCACTTAAACCTGTTCTAGAACTAACTCTAGTCGACATTTCACCATCCCTGAAACTTCCTCCTTTAACAACTACTTTGGTACAGTCGCCCCTATCTTTACTGCCCCAGGCTTGACCATCTTCGGGAGCTTTATTATAGTTTTCATGCCAACAATCTTCAGTTATTTCTGAAACATTACCTAACATATCATAAAGACCATAAGCATTAGGAAGATAGTTTTTAACTATATTAAGGTTTGGTTCACCATCATGACATTGAAATGGTTGGCTTTCATCATTTAACAAGATTGCAGATGAATCTAATACATTCGCAAATTTACAAACTTCATTGGTTTCACTTGTCGTGGAATAAGTAGCAACTGAACTAGCGCGTGCGGCATATTCCCATTCTGATTCTGTAGGTAAACGGAAATACTCACCTGTTTTGTCAGAAAGCCAAAGTAAATATGCTTCGATATCCAAACGAGAAATATTAGTCACAGGCATATTAAACGAATTTCCTTCTCCTATCTCGGTCCTACATTTATCCTCGCTAACGCACTCATTCCATTGTTGTCTAGTAACTTCACTCGTACTTATGTAAAACTCTTTCACATTTACATTATGAGCAGGAACTTCTTGTTCAATTAAAGAGCTTAGATCGCCTTGGATAAACTCACTGTCCGGTATGTATACCATTTCAGGTAAATCAACCTTCAACTGTTGTACTATATCAGTTGATTGACAACCAGATATCATTCCAAGAGCAAGACAAAAGTTAATTAATTTAATAGATTTTTTCATTTGAATATTCCTTCATTAATTTAATTTTCATTTTTTACAATAGACATTGGGTGGCGTTTAGAAGCAAGATAAAACACTTGCCCAGAGTTTATAAAGTTCAATTCATTGGTTTTTAGCTTTAACCCATCATCTAAAAATGTACCATTAGCAGACCCTAAGTCTATAATATAAAAGCAATTACGTTGATCGTCCCATCCAACTTGCAAATGAAATCGTCCAATAGAACTGGTGCTATCGGCAATGACAACATTAACTCTTCCATGCGGGTCATGCTCTCTTCCTATGGTGAGTGTACCATTCTCGGTTATTTCACCTAAAATTTGATTATGACGATTATGTTTCAAGTACCCTTTTACAACTTTATTTTTTTGTTGAGGCTCAGGTTGAGAGCGCTCTTGAGTAGTATCACTTTGGTTTTCTTCATCAAAGCTTAAGCTCTTGCTTAACTTCTGACTCAAATAAGCCATTACTTGCTTATTTTGTTTACGTGAATTGATAAAGACAGAAAATAATAACAAGATAATAATGGTTACAGACGGGACGATATACCATACAATTTGTTGGCCTGCTTTGAAGCAAGGACCATTCGGTTCACAGGGTTTAATGACAAACTTTTTATTTGTCAGTACATACCTAGATGGATTCTGTGCGTTACCACTAAGAGCAGATACATCTCTTGCCACATTCGTAAATATTTCATCTAAATTTTTACCTGGGATTTCTAATTGTCTAAGTATTTGTTCAGTGTATAGACCATTTTCACCTTT
>Ga0105358_10000860_pt1 | contig 15855 bp, 13 predicted proteins | sample GOMGulsemesocosm_5_FD_83509 | JGI IMG/M metagenome (GOLD analysis project Ga0105358, IMG submission 83509) | Methane-oxidizing microbial communities from mesocosms in the Gulf of Mexico - GOM15C Gulf of Mexico | ecosystem: Environmental > Aquatic > Marine > Cold seeps | place: Gulf of Mexico... | reverse complement strand
TGGGTACTCCAGGGGCGCTCTCAAGCAAAACTGGATTAATGAAAAACTGCAATAGCACCTGTTTGAACGGCCAGCCACTGCTTGAAGACCTGAAGCAGCTTCTTGGCCGCCCAGTCCGTATGGCGAATGATGCAAATTGCTTCGCGCTATCTGAAGCCATATGTGGCGCTGCCGCTGGCTCAGAGTCAGTATTTGGGGTCATTTTAGGGACTGGTGCTGGGGGTGGGATTGTTATCAATCAAAAGATATTAAGAGGTGTTAACAATATTGGCGGCGAATGGGGTCACAACCCCTTGGCATTGAGCAGCCTGGTCGGTCACGGTGACAAACATACTTTGCATGAACGCGCTTGCTACTGTGGGCGTACAAACTGTCATGAGGCCTGGCTCTGTGGCCAGGCTTTGGCCACCCTATATCAAGGAGCAACTGAAAATAATGAGCCCGCCATTACAGCGCAAGAAATAAGCAGTAGAGCCGCTAACGGGGAGGCCCTAGCGATAGACATTATCGATTGCTACTGCAATATGCTGGCCCTAGGCCTGTCTAGCGTAGTGAATACACTCGACCCCGACATTATCGTTCTTGGTGGTGGCCTATCCAATATAAAAGCGCTTCCCGACCTTGTCCTTAAACACCTCAAGCACTATGTTTTTAACACCAGCCAAACAGACATCGATATATTAACCCAGATAAAAATCGCATCCCACGGTGACTCAAGCGGCGTTATTGGAGCTGCATGGCTATGGCCATGAACAGCATCAGTTAATCTATAGTTAAGGTGGTAGCGATATAAATGGGATATTATTTACCGTAAATCAAAAGTCATCAGCCGAGCTTAACCATAATTTTGAAAACACTATTACTCACCTTTTTTTTAAGCACGGTGCTAGCGCTTATTTCCAGCGACGTTGACGCTGCACCGGCATCTGAGGATGAGACTGAGACCGTCGCTTCGACCCACAAACACAGCGAAGACTCCAAACCTACACAAGAGAGCACCCAGACAGCGACGGCCCCTGATTCAATATCCGATACTGACCGTCGCATCACTACTGAAAACGAAACTATTTGGCTTGAAGAAAAACTCAGTCCCACCACACAGTGGCTAGAAAGAGCAGTGAATCCGCTACGTCGCTGGATGGAAGATAAAGTTCAGCGCCCCGCAAAACAAGAATCCAGATCGAGTGCAAAAGAGATCGATCACTCGAGCCTTGATATTGAAACATCACAAGACCCTAAAAGCACCGACAATACTGCTGCGAGCCAAACAAACCCTCTAATCAATACAGCGCAAGCTGGGTTGATTGCCACGAGCCAGGTACCCGGTGATGTCCTTAAAGTTAAACTCTTGCGCAACGCCCCAATGAGATACCGCGTCAAATTAATTTCATTACAAGGGCAGATCCATTATGTCTACATCAACGCCAGCAACGCTCAAATCATCACGCAGCCGCAGGCTTCTCCAAGCTCACCAAAAACCCAGTCTCCTTAAATTAAAGACATCACAGGCAAAACAATGGAAATATTAATCGTAGAGGATGACTTAGAGCTGCAGGGGCAATTACAACGCTTATTGCAACAATCAGGTTACACGGTGCAACTGGCTGGAGATGGAGACGAGGCGTTATATTTTGCACGGGAATTTTCGATAGATTTAGCCATCGTCGATCTTGGCCTGCCCAAATTAGATGGGATGGAAGTTATCCGCCAACTTCGTGATGAAGAGTTCGGCTTTCCTGTACTTATTTTAACAGCTCGCTCTAACTGGAAAACGAAAGTGCAAGGGCTCGATGCGGGCGCAGATGACTACCTAACCAAACCTTTTCAACCTGAAGAGTTGATCGCTCGAATAAACGCCCTCATTCGTCGAGCGGGGGGCAGCAGCCACAGTAAAATAAATAATGGACCCATTGCCCTCGACGTAAAAGCTTGCGCAGTCTATCTCAACGAGAAAGAAATTGAACTTACGGCATTTGAATATAAAGTTCTTGAACACTTTATGCTAAACCCAGGCAAAGTGGCCAGTAAAACAACTTTATTGGACCGTCTCTATGAAGGCCAAGATGAAGACACAAGTAGCAATGTTTTAGAAGTTATTATTGCCCGGCTACGTAAAAAGCTAGACCCCGATGGTAAGTTGCAACCTATTGAAACACTACGAGGGCGTGGTTACCGATTTAAAAAGGCCATTGCTTAACCATGAACCTTTCCCTGGGGCAACGGCTCTTCATCATCACCACTATAGCTTTAGCTGTATTGCTCAGTGCTGCGGGGTTAATCGCAAACGAATTATTTACCATCAGCCTTGAATCTATGGTGCGGGAAAAACTTAGGGTCCACACCTTTACCCTATTGAGAGACGCGGACAATATCAACGGTGACATCAATTTGCCGCGTCGATTGGATGACATCCGATTTAACAAACCAGGAGAGTCACTTCTAGCATTGGTGAAAGACGAAGACGGCGTAACTCAATGGCATAGTTTATCCGCAGCCATGAAAAAAATAAGACTCGCCGCGCCCAATACAGGCCAATGGCTGTATGGACGCGCCCAAGACAACCTCGGCAACAGCTATTACACTGCCAGTTACAGTAGCGAATGGCCGGACGAGTTTGGTCGTCGCAGCCGCTTTGTGTTTAATATACTTGAAAACACCGAAGAATATGATCAGCAGTTACGACAAGCTCAGTGGGCTATCGGCCTTAGTTTGTTTTTTTTGGCCATATTTCTTTTATGCTTGCAGCTATTCGTATTGAGGCTAGGTTTAAAGCCGTTGCGCCTTTTAAGTCATGATGTACAACAGCTCAACACGGCTAATCTGTTAACCCTACCTGGCAGTTACTCCAAAGAGCTCAACCCTATCGCCGATGACGTTAATAGTTTAATTGAAAACGAGCGGCGTCAGCGGCAACGTTTTCAAGACAGAATGGCCGATTTATCCCACAGTTTAAAAACGCCTTTGTCGGTACTTCAAGGCGTCAGTTTTGATACATTAGATAATGGCGAACCCCTCCCGAGAGACAACATTTTAACGACAGTAGCACGACAATCAGAGCGTATGGCAAGCATCATTAACCATCAACTCCAGCGCGCGGTGACCAGTCACGCCTCGGCAAGTTTTGTCGCGATTTCATTATTAGATATAATCAACCCGATTATAGAGGCACTGTCCAAGGTCTATGTTGACAAATCTATAGAAACGAAAGTTTTCATTGATAACGACATCATCATTTATGCCGACGAAAATGATGCTCTCGAAGTTTTTGGTAATTTATTGGACAATGCCTTTAAATATGGCCGACGCCGTGTGCAGATCACAGCCAACCACGATAGCCTTGCGCCTAAAGGGAAGAATAACGGACTTAGCATTATCATCGAAGACGATGGGCCTGGAATTCCAAGAGATAAGATCACTACGATAGTCCAGCGTGGTGTCCGCTTAGACACTACAACGGAAGGCCAAGGTTTTGGCCTTCCGTTAGTTGTTGAAATTTTAGATTCCTACGGTGGATCAATTGATGTGGAGACCTCAACTCTAGGCGGCGCAAAAATAACGGTGAGCTTTAATTCATAAAGCCCATTCAACGACGAATACCTGTACTATATTAAATAGAATTATAAAAGCGCCATAGGAGGACGCATGTCTAAAAAAACGTTACCACTACGCCTCACCCTACTGAGCATATTTTATGTAAGCGCATGCATCGGTTGCTCAAGCGTGACAGTAAAGCCGAACGGGGGACTGAGATTAGATTCACCCGCCAATTATGTTGATAGCAAACCATTTTATTTAGGGATTATCGGCCAACATAAAGTTGACGTTAACGAAGCTTGCGAGGGTGGCGAAGTATTACAAATGCAAAGCATCATCTCTGCGAACGACTTTTTATTATCGTTGATGACTCTATTCATTTACACGCCCCGTACGGCTAAGGTGTGGTGCAGTCATGAGTAACTACAATCTATATAAACTGGTACAACTTTGCATCTTAAGTTTCATATGCAGCGCTTGTTCAAGCATCACATTCGAACAGTATCAGCAAGAAAAAAACACTCATGAGGCCAGGAAGTGGCACCACACGATTCTAAATGGAGTTGTGGAGGTTAGCCCACCTTTAAATCTCAAGGAGATATGCAAAGATACCACGTGGAATAAAGTCACGACCGTTTACACACCAACAAACTGGTTAGTTGCCACTTTAAACCCATTAAAAATCCCGTTACTAATACCTTACTCCCCTTGGACAAATAGCGTGCAGTGCTATCAAACACCCGCCAAATAAAGCAGCGGGAATTCTGCAGCCCCTAGACATCATAAGAATTCGATTTCTAGGGGGAGGATAAAAGCCGAACTAAAGACTCGAATGCCGCACCGGTTTCATGACGACTGCCGAGGTAAAAAACACATAAAACCTGTAATTCTCGATTATCATTTGAGATCAACCCGCCTAATAAATTGGTTAAGTTTGAGTTAATTTCCAGTTAACTTTCTATTTATCCGCCCTCCCTATAATCACTCTCGAAGCAAACAACAGATACATTATTAAAGTAGAACTTTAGAGAGGACAATATGTTAAAAAAATCAATCGTTTTGAGTCTAGCCAGTAGCTGTGTTTTATTTGCCAGTATCTCCAGCGCAAATGATGCTGTTGGTCCAGGTGATTCAGATAGCAAATGGGTATTAGGTCTAGGCGCTGGCGCTGTGACCAACATTTATGCTGGTGAAGATGAGACCGGCTTTGCATTTCCGAACTTTCGTTACAACGGTGACCGACTTTTCTTTGCCGATGGTAATTTAGGACTAAACTTATTTACCTCAAATGAATTCAGCGGCGGCCTGATAGTAACTGGTGATGCATCTTATTTAGTTGATGAAAAAGAATACCGAGACAACAAAGAATTGCTAGGAATTAAGGAGCGTAAAGCCACCGTAGAAGCGGGTTTCTATCTTAATCACACGACCGCAATGGGTCGTTTGAACTTCAGTGCTTTAACAGATGCAGGGAATAAGCACGACGGGCATAGCCTTAGCGTTAACTACACCGCTGATCTAGAAATGGCCGGTTGGAAAGTGAACCCTTATATTGGCGCAAGCTGGTTGAGTAAAGAAAAAGTTGACCACCACTATGGTGTTCGTTCAAACGAGGTGACTTCCACAAGAGCTTTTTACCAAGGAAAAGCAGCAACGAATTTATTCGCTGGGGTGCGCGGACGTTATGAAATAACTAAGAAGTGGGATGTTAACCTCAACGCTGGATACACCCGTCTTGGATCTGGCATTACCGACAGCTCAATCGTCGATGAAAAGAATGCTTTTCATACGACAGTAGCCGTAAATTACAACTTTTAAAGTACCGAGCTGAGCCGCCTGTGCGGCTTATAGTGAAGCGCCCAGGTCCTAAAAAAGTAGGAAGATTACTGGGCTGGATAGCTTTGGTTTAACGTCTCTATGGTTGTATATTACGCCGCAGAGACGTCATTCCAGGTCATCTATACGGCTATCAAGCTTATCCAATATACGAAATAAATCCCGATACTCTGCCACGTCTAAAGCCTGAAGTAACTGTGCCTCCCAGATTAAAGCCTGGGGAACGATATCATGATAAAGCTTACGCCCCGCCTCAGTTAATTCCAAAGAACTCACTCGATTATCCTTGGCATCCTTGTGCTTCTTAATAAGCTGCTTATCTTCGAGTTGCTTTACGCCCCGTGAGACTTTCGACTTATCCATATGGGTCAACTCGCCGATCAATGTCGAGCTGAGAGTCGGCTGCTCATACAAGCGCGCTATAATTCGCCATTCGGGAATCGACAAACCAAATTCATCACCATAAACTTGGCTATAGCTATCGCTCAGGCGCTTAGCGATATTCACTAAGCGAAAAGGCAAAAACTGATTCAAAACAAGCGATGGTTTAGATTCCAATAGCGATTCTTTCGCTGAGTTTGGAACGGGACTCTCATCGTCATCGCGCCCCTGTTCTGCTATCGGCCTAGTCTTATCCGTTTTTTCCTTCACATCCCATTCCTATATACTTAAACTGCAGCGGTACGCCGCTATAGATCAACCACTACAAATTTGCGCTATCGTTCGATAAACTGCAAGCAACGATAGCCTTAGTTGCTGAACCTGCAACTCAACAACTCAGATTAACAAATTATACTATTAAGAGATATATCGTGACGCAAACCCACAAAAAACACACTTACAGTGGCGGCTGTCATTGCGGCGCTGTCCGCTTCGAAGTCCTCAGCCAAGATGCCCCCGAAATCGAGGACTGTAATTGCTCGATTTGTCAGAAAGCAGGCTTTCTGCACCTTATTGTCCCAAACTCCCAGTTCAAGCTCTTGTGTGGTGAAGACGATCTCAGCTGCTATCAATTCAACGCCAAAATCGCTCAGCATTATTTCTGTAAACACTGCGGGATTAAGCCTTTTTATATCCCTCGTTCAAACCCAGATGGCGTAGATGTCAATGTGCGTTGCCTCGACCAAGCGCCTCCCAATCTGGTCATCACCCCATTCGACGGTCAAAACTGGGAAGCCAATGCCGCCTCTCTAAGCCACAAGAGTCAGGAAGGCGCCCAATGAGCACCAACCAGAACCAGCCTCAGCTAGCATTAAGTTTATTCAGTTTCACGTTCGAGGGGCACACATTCTCCCTTGGCGCCAACCATGATGGTAAAGAGATTCTACAAATTGATGGCAAGGCGCTTGAGTCCGAGCGCCCCTTGCAAGGCGATACTGAGCTCGCCATTGGCCACCCCCTCCTTGGAGATCTTATATTAAAGTATCGTATCGACCCCGAGGCAAAGGTGACGCACTACCAAATGCTACGTGACGATGCCGAATTAATCAGTGGTGAGAACCCGCTCCCTGCCGGGTTGCAAATTTCAAGTTCAGCCGCTCCGAAAAAGACCAGCCACACGGTTGGCTTCATCGGCTTATTTTTCAAATTATTCAAAAGCGCCAAAGCCGTTAAAGTTTTATTGGCAGGCTCGGCCCTTGCTGGCTGGAGTATTTTGTTTAGCTGGCAATTCGCAGTCGTTATTATTAGCGTTATTGTTTTCCATGAATACGGGCATTTATGGGCAATGAAGCGTAGCGGCATGAAAACCAAGGGAATGTATTTAATTCCATTTGTCGGCGGCGTAGCTGTTGGTGACAAAGCCAGCAGTCACTGGCAACAAGTTTTTATCGCCATGATGGGGCCGGTGTTTGGTCTAGCGATGAGCCTGGCGTTTTTCGCCGCCTACCTTATAACCGAGAATCACTTTGTCGGTTTGGTCGCCTCAATATCTGCGCTGGTTAATGTATTTAACCTCTTGCCTGTGCTTCCCTTAGACGGCGGCCAAGTTGTGAAAGCGATGGTTTTTTCGGGGCGTTCTTATTGGCCCTACCTAGGCTTAATGATAATTTCAGCGGCAATGTTCGCCCTCGCCCTGCATTTTGAACTGGCGTTATTAGGTTTCTTTGTAGCTATTGGCGCGCTCGACCTTACGTTTAGTTGGCGTGAGTTCAAACATCAAACTGTCAAACCGATGGACCGCTATGGTGTCTTATTTTCCCTAGCGTGGTATTTAACAACCCTTGGGATCTTTATTTTTATGATTTTAGCGATAGCCGATGCAGGCCTTCCAGGCTCAGAAGTTGCCACTACTATTTTGAACTCATAAACCTATCATCACTTATGTAAATACCAGCCATAAAAAACCCCGTTTAATCCTAGACTAAACGGGGTTTTTTATTATTGTAATCACCAAGCAGTATTACAACGAGGTAGAGCTTCTTTATACTCGAGTATTATCCTTCACAAATTTTTGTACCACGGCCATATCGTTATCCAATATTTCGTAGGCTTCTTCGCGGTCAAACAAATCAGCCATGTGATGTGGTAAATCGACTTTAACCGAGCTTACTGCCTTCTCAACTGCATCTGGAAACTTAGCAGGGTGAGCCGTCGCCAAGCAAACCATCGGTATATCATGACGGCGACGCTCAGAACGAGCGGCTGCAACACCAATCGCCGTGTGCGGGTCTAATAGATACTCACTACGCTCGTAGACGTCGGCAATAACTTTTAGCATTCCCTCATCATCCAAACGATAACTGCTGAACATTTTTGAAGCCTTACTCAAGGCCGCTTCACTTAAGGGCATTTTACCTGATTTGAAATCATCCATTAGGCCTTGGATCGCCGCTCCGTCTCTATCATACAAATCGAAAAGCAAACGCTCGAAATTACTGGATACCATGATATCCATACTCGGTGACAAGGTATGAACAAGATCTTGCTTGGAGTGATCGTTGGCGGACAAGCAGCGATGAAGAATATCGTTGTTATTCGTGGCCACAATTAATTGATCAATGGGCAGGCCCATTTTACTCGCTAAATAACCCGCAAAAATATCACCAAAATTTCCCGTTGGCACCGAAAAAGCAACGGGTTTATTCGGTGCGCCAAGGGCGATGCCGGCGTAAAAGTAATAAACAATTTGAGCCATAATTCGGGCCCAGTTAATGGAGTTTACCGCCACTAACTGTCGGCCTTCGGGTAGAAAGCTCTGATCGCCAAAGCTCGCTTTCACCATATTCTGGCAATCGTCGAAATTTCCATGCAACGCGATGTTGTGGACATTATTAGTTCGTACGGTCGTCATTTGACGGCGCTGTACTTCGGACACCCGCTGGTAAGGGTGCAAAATGAAGATGTCTATATTGTCACAGCGGCTGCAGCCTTCAATAGCGGCAGAACCGGTATCACCGGATGTTGCGCCCATTACGACAACTTTTTGATCGCGCTTTTTCAACACATAATCAAGCAAGTGCCCTAGGAATTGCAGAGCGAAATCCTTAAATGCTAATGTTGGACCTTGAAATAACTCAAGCACCCATTCGTTGTGCGCGGTCTGTACCAACGGCGCAATGGCATCATGACGAAAACCACTATAGGCTTTGGCAATAATAGCTTTTAGGTCATCGGAAGGTATCTCACCGTCGACAAAAGGCTCGATGATATTAAACGCTAATTCCTGATAACTTAAACCAGCCCAAGATGAAATCTCTTCAGGGCTAAATTTTGGTAATGTTTCAGGAACGTACAAACCACCGTCACTGGCTAAACCAGCAAGGATGGCTTCTTCAAAACTCAGCGCCGGCGCTTGGCCACGGGTACTGATATATTTCACAGGACTTACCTACTCTATTTGTGTACGGCGCCGCAACTCTTGGTTTTTATTGGCTGCGCCTGATTGCTATGGTTACCCTGTAATCGGGCTTATTCGTTTTAGAATATTTAAAAATAACGATTAGCCTAGAGACTCGACTCGGATACGACTGACTTTACCCGATATCGCCTCCAGCGCTTCGATCTCTAACAAAGCTTGGTTGATTTGTTTTTCCTTCACACGATTCGTCAGTAAAGCAATATCAACATGATCCTGGCCACTTGATTGCGGCTCTTTTTGGATAAGCGCTTCAATGCTGGCACCCACACTGCTAAGAATTTGAGTGATTTTATTCATCACACCCGCCTGGTCTAAGGCCGACATGCGCAAGTAAGAGGTCGTTTCTACTTCTTCGATTGGCACAATTGGGTGGTTTACCAAATGCTCAGGGATATAGCCTAAAGCTTGAGCGCCTTGGCCTTTGCCACCGTTAGCAATGCTTCTGGCAATATCAACAACGTCGGCGATAATAGCGGACGCCGTTGGCTCCCCTCCTGCTCCAGCACCGTAGTAAAGTGTTGGGCCAACACCGTCGCCCTGCACTAAAACCGAATTCATGACACCATCAACATTGGCGATGAGGCGCTTTTGAGGAATGAGTGTTGGATGTACCCGCAGCTCGATTCCATCTTGATGACGTCTCGCCACCCCCAGGTGCTTAATTCGGTAACCCAACTCGTCGGCGTATTGAACGTCGATCGGTTGTATGGCTGAAATACCTTCGCAAAAGACCTTGTCATACTGCAGCGGCATGGCAAATGCCAACGAGGCAAGAATAACCAGTTTGTGCGCGGCATCGATGCCTTCAACATCAAAGGTTGGGTCAGCTTCAGCGTAGCCCAAGTCTTGGGCTTCTTTTAGAACATCGGCAAAATCTCGGCCCTTGTCCTTCATCTCAGTCAGAATAAAGTTACCGGTACCATTGATGATACCCGCCAGCCATTCAATGCGGTTGGCCGCGAGGCCTTCGCGTAGGGCTTTAATAATGGGAATGCCACCCGCTACGGCAGCTTCATAGGCTACGACAACCCCCTTGTCAGCGGCGGCGGCGAAAATATCGTTACCAAATTCTGCAATAAGAGCCTTGTTGGCCGTGACGACGTGCTTACCATTGGCAATAGCTTGCACTACTAAGTCTTTAGCGACCGTCGTTCCGCCGATAAGCTCGACGACCACATCGATTTCTGGGTTGTTTACCACATCAAAAATATCACGGCTTAGATTCGCCGCGCTGGTGTCACAGTCTGGGTTATCCCGACGAGCACCGATTTGGCTAATTTCGATTTCAATTCCGGCGCGGGCATTAATATCACTCACATTGCGAGTTAATAAATTGAAGGTACCGCTGCCTACGGTACCTAAGCCACAAAGTCCTACTTTCACCGGTTTCAAAATGTCTACCTCTATAATTACTATGATTGGCCCACTGGTGCCCTAGGCTTCTTAGAAGCAGACTTAAGGGCGATAATTGCGGGTTATGGAAATGCGAGGTGGAACGATACTGGCCAGACAGAACCCTGTCAAACCAAAGCTATCTTAGGCCAAGATTTATGTTGCTATAAAGGAGGTAAAAAAGAGAATCATGCCAGTTAAGCAAGCTTAGCGCTCGTTCGAAGTGCATATTGCAGGGGGAAAATATGAGTGAAGATACAGCGAGGTTTTTCGGGATACATACCTATTATCACGGCTAATCAAATCACGGCTAATCAAACCGACTCCAATTGGAGTTATGAATCGATCGATAAATTCTTGGCGATTATAGCGTAGATACCACAAGATAATCGCCAAGATGTACCGCTAAGAAGAGACCAAGACAAGCCCCTAGCGGTCAACTGAGCAGTAACTGCCCCAGCTCACCAATCTCTCAAGTACTAGATATCAAGTATTTCAGCCATTTCCTCAGCAGTGCGGTAACCTGAAATCAAAGTACCGTCTTCCAAGAAAATCCCTGGCGTACCGCGCAAACCCAAGACTCTAACCAACTTCAACTGCTCTTTAATCGGTGTGTCAGCGCAGACTTCAAGATCCAAACCGCCACCAGATTTCAACTTAGTCAGTGCAGCACCGCGATCCTCGGCGCAGAATGCTCTTGCCAATTTGTCAGCCGAGGCTCCAATCGGGCCAGATCGAGGAAAAGCCAAGTATCTAACTTCGATACCTTCTTCGTTCATCTTCGGGACTTCTAAATGCAGTTTTTTACAAAAACCGCAATCAACGTCCGTGAAGACAAAAATATGCGCCTTCTTTTCACCCTTCGCTGGGTAAACAATCATCTCGTCGCTGGGGATCTTATTCAGCGTGGTGTTCGCTATACGCTTAGTCTCTTGATCCTTTAAGAGCTCTACTGGATCTTTCCAGGCTTGAAAGGAATCACCCACGATTGTGATAGCCTGACCTTGTTCGTTAAGAACAAAATTTCCCCATTCATTAATGAACACCTTAGGGCCACCCAGAACTTGCACGCTGAAGAGACCTGCTGCTGGCGTTTTACTAATGGCTTGGATTTCAAAATCAGGAATAACTTTGCTCATGCCGTCAGTAATACGTTGCTTTACCTGATCACTAACCGCTGAGCTATCGGGCAAATTTAAAAGCTGCGCCTGGCTCGCCGCTGCAAAGGCAACTCCGAGGCTAATTACTACCAATTTTGGCAGGCCTTTAAATATTTTCTTTGCAATAAAATTCACGTGTTCATCTCACTTATCGTTCAAATATTCAACAAAAATTACAATTCACCTAGCCAGTATACCTCGAAGGGCTCACAAATCCTTCACATCACTGCAAAGCGACACTATACCGAGGCCAAAAAAGATCTCCAGCTACGGCCTTGGGTGATGTTGCTGATGTAGACTCTTCAATCGCTCCTTGGCGATATGGGTGTAAATTTGCGTGGTCGACAAATCGCTGTGGCCTAATAAAAGCTGCACTACCCTCAGGTCTGCGCCGTGATTGAGCAGGTGCGTCGCGAAAGCATGGCGTAGTGTATGAGGCGAAAGAGGCTTATCTATACCGGCAACCTGAGCCCAATGTTTTATACGATACCAAAAGGTTTGGCGAGTCATTAGTTGGCCCCGACGGCTCGGGAAAATAATATCACTGGGCCCGTTTAACAGAGCCCCTCGAGCTTCCCGTAAATAACGAGACAACCATTCAATAGCCTCCTCTCCCATAGGTACTAAACGCTCCTTGCTACCTTTACCGAACACTCGAACTACCCCTTGGCGCAAATTCACTTGAGACTCAGTTAAGCTAATCAACTCGGTTACCCGTAAGCCGCTAGCGTAAAGTAGTTCAATCATCGCTCGATCTCGCAGACCAATAACATCTTCAAGGTCTGGCGCCTGTAGAAGCCGCTCCACATCAGACTCACTCAAAGACTTAGGCAGTGATTGAGGCAGTTTAGGATTTTCAATCAAGGCAACGGGGTTAATCTCAACTCGCCCTTCACGTTGCTGATAATTATAAAAGCCCCGTAAACACGACAAAAAGCGCGCGCTGGTACGGGCACCTATACCACTATCGATGCGTTGGGCGAGATACATTTGTAATTGTGCCCCGCTGACTTGCAGTAAATCGTCGCCACCCTGTTCGCTAAACCACAAGGCGAAACTGCGCAAATCACGGCGATAGGAACTCAAGGTGTTTTCACTAAGCCCTTTTTCCATCCATTGGCCATCAAGGTAATGTTCCAGCTGCCCTAATAATTTAGCATTCAGCTCCAGCCTCTCCCCCAAGTCCCCTTGACTGTCTTTTCCCATGTTATTGCTTGCCCAGTGTCTGCACATCACTTGATGTAGGATAATTTACCTTGCTAACCGCCTTGCTCGATGAAACAAGCCAGGAGGTTGATTGTTCTAGCGCCAGTCAATGCAAGTCAATTACGCGTTCAAGGCTAGCAATCCACCTGCAATAGCGCCATAATTTTACATTATTAAAGTTTGCGTGTTTTCTCGCACAGTATGTATCTAAAAGGTTTTCGTATGGCCACAGCTCTGAGTGTTAATTTAAATAAAATCGCGTTATTAAGAAACTCCCGCACAGGGAACTCTCCCGACCCACTCGCATTTGCCAAAATATGCTTGGCGAACGGCGCCGATGGCATCACTGTACATCCGCGACCAGACCAGCGCCATATTAGACCCAGTGATGTATTTTCCCTATCTCAGCTGCTAAAGCAAATTGATGATATTGAATTTAACATTGAAGGTAACCCCTTTGCCGAAGATCTTGGGGACTATCCGGGGTTTATATCTCTAGTAGAACAAACTCAACCTGATCAATGCACCCTGGTGCCAGACGATAACAATCAACTGACTTCAGATCATGGCTTTGACCTCACTAGCTGTGGTGATTCCCTTGCGCCTATTATTGCCAAGCTGAAATCCCAAGGCATTCGAGTGAGTTTGTTTATGGACCCCGACCCAGAGCAAATCAAATTGGCCCATCAGGTCGGTGCGGATCGTATTGAGCTGTATACCGGCCCTTACGCCTGGGCATTTGAATCCCAGAGCGCCGAACTAGAGTCAATATTTCAATCCCACTGTGAAGCGGCGCAACTCGCGCTCGACTTAGGTTTAGGCGTCAATGCTGGGCACGATTTAAACCTCAAGAACCTGCCTAAATATTGCAAAGTGCCGGGGCTTGCAGAGGTATCGATCGGCCATGCATTGACCATTGATTCACTCACAATGGGAATGGACTTAGCGGTTTCGAAATATCGAAACATTTGCCAAGGACAATAAGTCCATAAATAAACTGGCCAATCACCTACACTCTCAATGTTAGATGTCAGTTGGTGATTGGCTTGTAAATCACACAAGCTATTTCGAGCTATTCCCATAACGATACCACCCCCTATGCAGGATCAGTGCCTTAAACTCGTAGAAACTGAATGACCTTAGACGTATAAATTTACGTTGAGCCACCACTCGTTTACCCAACTCTCTTTTGTCACCTAAAACTCACAGATATCACAAAATCGTTTCGCCTTAGATTTGTCCACCGCAAGCCAATTAGAGGGCCTCGCGCCCGAACGCAGGTCTGTTAAAACAAGGGACTGTCATGCAAAATTTTCATCTATACCAATTCACTCAAAAACACACATCTATGGAAGTAATTTTGTACATTAATACCACTATATTGTTCAAAAATATCAGATAAACTCGATAGACTGATCAATGACATCCTGTTGGAGATCGAATCTAGTTTAGAAGCAACAAATAATAAATATAATTACCCTTAATTAGGTGACACTATGACCACAAACCCTCAACACTCAAAAACCAATATTTTTGCCGTCTCCTTAATGGCCGCCAGTATTGGCTTAGCCAGCACTGCCGCTATTGCTCAAACTCAATTAGAAGAAGTCGTCGTTACTGCGTCAAAACGCTCCACGACTCTTCAAGAGATCCCAATTGCCGTCTCCGTAGTTGGTGGTGATCTCATCGAGAAATCACAAATATTGGATTTAAAAGATCTCCAAAGCATCGTGCCTTCATTGCGCATTAACCAATTGCAAAACTCAACCAATACTAACTTTATCATTCGCGGTTTTGGTAATGGTGCTAACAACCCAGGTATTGAGCCCTCTGTTGGCGTATTTATTGATGGTGTTTATCGCTCTCGCTCAGCATCCTCTATTTCTGACCTACCCAATCTAGAGCGTGTCGAAGTGCTTCGCGGCCCTCAAAGTACATTATTTGGTAAAAATGCCTCTGCCGGTGTTATCAGTATTGTCACGCGTCGCCCAGATGGCGAGTCTCGCGGTAAGGTTTCAGCAACTATTGGTAACTTCAACCAAAGAATATTAAAGGCCCAAGTTGAAGGCTCGATCACAGACAATGTTGCCTTTGACCTCTCTGCCAACACCAACAACCGCGACGGCTACGTTAATTCCACCAACCCCGCTACCGGCTCGTCGACTAAAATTAACGACCGAGATCGACGATCGGTTCGTGGACAGTTATTTATCACACCAACGGAAAATACCGAAGTCCGAGTTATCGCCGACTGGGATGACATTGATGAAAATTGTTGTGGCGTAACCAACTTTTTCCAATCCCCCACCGAGATGTTTGTTAATAGCCAAACAGGCGCTCAAGTCATAGCCAACGACCCATTGTCTTTGACAGGCTTAAGTAACTTTGTACCAACCAACCAAGTGACGAACAAAGGTCTATCCGTTCAAGTGGACCATGACTTTGATACTTTTAGCGTGACCTCGATTACATCGAAACGAGATGCGGATTCATTTGCCAATATTGATGCAGATTTCACCTCAGCAGACTATATTACCAACCCGATCGACTCCCAGATTGAGACATTCACCCAAGAGCTACGCTTTACTTCGATTGGTGGCGGTTCATTTGATTGGATGGTTGGCCTGTTCTACTTTGACGAGCAAATTGATCACTCTAATGAATTAAGCTATGGCCCGGGCTTCCGCCCATTCGCCGACGCCTTAACACTTGGCGCTGGAGCACCAAATGCATTGGCCGGTATTGAGTCGGCTCTTGGCTTACCGATCGGCTCGACCTTTTTTGGTGCTGGCAGCAAGGTACGTGAAGTCGCAACTCTCGATAACCAAGCCGCTTCGCTATTCGGTCAGTTTGATTACCATTTCAACG
>Ga0105358_10000855_pt1 | contig 15875 bp, 11 predicted proteins | sample GOMGulsemesocosm_5_FD_83509 | JGI IMG/M metagenome (GOLD analysis project Ga0105358, IMG submission 83509) | Methane-oxidizing microbial communities from mesocosms in the Gulf of Mexico - GOM15C Gulf of Mexico | ecosystem: Environmental > Aquatic > Marine > Cold seeps | place: Gulf of Mexico... | reverse complement strand
ACTTCAAGCACGTTAGCTATCTCAATACTATTTTGCTCTAATTCACTTACTCTTTGACTAGTGTCCAATATTTTGTCAGCGAGATCATTAATAGTAAAAATCGTTTTTTGCATTATTTCTGTGCCCGTACTGACGTGTATATTAGCCTCATCAGAAGCATCTGAAGTACTCAATATATTTTGAGCGACTTCCTTTGCTGTCGCAGTCATTTCATTTATAGCGGTCGCAATTAACTCAGTTTGCCCTGCCTGACTTTGAATAGAGTTTGCTATTTGAGTTGAAATAACAGAGGTTTCTTCTGCGGTCACCGATATTTGATGACTTGCACTTGAAACCTCATGTAAAGACACCTTAAATGTAGTAAATACATTATTTAAGGCATCAGCCATCGCTGAAATCTCGTCACTTCCTTGATTATCAAGACTAATGGTCATGTCATTTTTGTTTTTTATGTCAAGTAACCTTTTTGATATTAGATTAAGAGGGGGGATGATACTTCTAATGATAATAACGGCTAAGGAAATTGCTGTAACAATACCAGCAAAAAGCAATAACCAAGCAATAGAAATAGCATCATCACTGCTCTCAACTAAAATATTAGCATCATTTTTCAATAGCGTTTTTTGATTAATGGCCATTTCATTTAAAATAATTTTTATTTTAAATCCTAACGGTGCTGCTTTAGTTGCCAGCCAGTGATTAGCTAAATTCCAGTTATCTTGTGCCCTAGAATCTAACATTTGCTTTGGTAACGGTGAAAAAACAGCCATTGCTTCTGAAAATATTAATAGTGATTTTTTTTGTTCAGTATTGAGTAAAGCTTGTTGTTCTTTTAAGTCTGAAAACCTTCGTTGATTTTTATTCCATAATTTTTCAAAAGAATCACGATAATGATCTTCCCCTGATAATAAATAGCCACGGATATTAGCCAGCGCTAAACCAAGTGAACCACGTACATCTGCCATCATTCCCAATAAAGCTCTCCTTTGTGTGTTTGCTTTAAGGCCAAGTTCAATATCAATTAATTTTGTTATTTCTTTAGACAAAATAGATGCTTGGGGTACCGCTTGTTGATAGAGCATTTCAATTGAAGGGTTATTTTGTAACGTTTGCGCTATATCTTCGATATTTTTCTGCTCTTGCTCAAAGTCTTTGAGTAAGGCTTTCATTTCTTTTAAGCGGGTTATATTTTTAGGATTTGTCCAATTAGCAGACATTTTATCTAATGTTGTCATTGCGGGGGTTATTTCTGTATCCCATGCGAGTTGCCGTTCAGCTTTAAATTTATCCTTACCTAAAAGCATCCAGCCCCTTAACGCGGCAAGAGCATGATTAACGCCATTTAACACACTAGCACTTGCTTGCGCAGTGGGAATTCGTAATTCAACAACTTTGTTAGCATTTTTGGTGATAGAGCTAATTTGAAAGATTGAACTAATAGATGACAGTGCTAGTATGAGCACCAATAATAAAAAACCCACAGTTAATCTTGAACTTATTTTTATTTTTCTAATCATTATTATTCCTTGCGGTTGGGTATGTTCTCTTATTTAAAACCGTTGATTTATTATGTTCCTTTTAAAATTCGCTTATTTTATTACACGATATTCCCCGGTAAATTAACCTTATAGCGGTTACAAAATTTTTATTAATAGGACTATCTAGCTAGGGCTAGCAAGCCCTTCAATCATAGCTAGATGAACTATCTCTATTGAACTGGCAATTTTTAGCTTTTTCTTAATAAGAGATATATTATTGGCAACAGTTTTTTCTGATAAAAAAAGTTTTTTTGAAGACTGTTTTGCACTTAAGCCTTTGGCTATACAGCAAAATATATCGAGTTCCCTAGCGGTGAGTTTTGACAGGGGTTTTTCTTGTTCCGTATGCAAACATATATCAGGGCTAATGTAGGTTTCGGCCTGAGTGATAGCAGTAATACCTGCTAGAATAATGTCAGTATCACTATTTTTGCTGATATAGCCTTTCACGCCCATATCAATCAGGCGTTTAGCCAGATAAGGGTTCTGATAAATACTGAAAACCATAATATGGATATTTGGCCATTTAAGCAGTAAACGACGTATTAATTCAACGCCACCAATCCCTGGCATAGATAAATCTGTGATAATAAGATCGGGTTGATTGTGCTGACATTCAAGTAATAATTGTTCACCGTTGGTAACACTTGCCATAATTTTATAGTTAAGCTGAGAGTTTAATAGTAGTGTTAGGCCGCTACGTACTATGGCATGGTCATCAGCAATGAGTATTTTTAATGGCATAGTTCTTCCTGTTGTAGTGGTTCAAGTGGGATAGTGATAAAAATTTCTGCCCCTTGTTTCTGTCTGTTGATTAAACAAAAAATGCCATTGAGCGCTTCAGTTCGTTCTCTCATGTTAATGATTCCCATACCATTAGCGTGCTCACTATTTTGTGCAAAGCCCTTTCCGTCATCTTGAATTTTTAATTGCAGTAAAAAACGTTTTTTGTCGTGGGGTGACGATATAAATTTCAATGTGATTTGAATGTGATGGGCGTCTGCATGTTTACAAGCGTTGGTGATACCTTCTTGCACTATTCGATAGACACTTATTTGAAGTTCGTCGCTTAAATGATGTGGTAAACTTTCGGTGACAAGCTCAAATTGAATGCTTTTATTTAGCTTACGCCAGTTTTGTACTAACTCTTTTATCGCGTCAATGACTCCTAATTGATCTAGGATAATTGGCCGTAAATTATTAGTAATGTCCCGGGTAGATTTGATTAATTCACTTGTGGCCTGAACAATGCTTTGCGCTGAACTTCGAACGGTTTCATGTTCTTTAGCTGTTTGGCGAGAGATAAAATCTGCCTGAAGTTTTATACCCGTTAGTAGCTGACCTAATTCATCATGCAACTCTTTGGCAATATGTTTACGCTCTTGTTCTATTAAAAGGTAGTTTCTGGACAATAATTGACGATTTTCAGTAAGTAAATTTTTATTACGACGCTCTGCATCACAACTATCAGTAATGTCTTTAAGTATTTTTAAGCAAACAATTCGACCATCACTCCAATCAATATGGTTACAGGTGATTTGATACCAACGTTGTTTTGATTTGTTGAAGTATTGCTCTGTGGTAATTGAATTATTAACAGAATGCTCGTTAAAGCAAGTCAAATTGCGCTGTTCAAATAACGACCAAACTGATTCAATCTCCTCTTTATATTGATGTATTTCAATCGCTTTTTTATTCATATATACCGGTTGCTGATTTTTTTCATCCATCACCACAACAGCTGCATTTATACTATCTAATATCATCTGTAAGGTGAGTTCAGATTGCTGGATGTACTGTTTAGCTTGTAATTTGCTGGTAATATCTACGACGTGGGCTGCTAGGTATTCTTGCTTATCTATGGTTATTGGGAATGCGAATATATCGGCAAAAAAATCTTTGTCGCCATTACGGATAAACAATACTTTTTCGGCTACTGATATCTCACCCGATACCATACTTTTAAAAATTGGCAAAAGATGACCTAAATCTTTTTTATGGTGAAAGTCTGTGAGGTTAAGTTTAGATAGTTGCTGTTGGTTATAGCCTAACAGTTTAGAGAAACTCTGATTGCCATAGAGGATATTTTGTGATTTGGCATGTATTACGACCATTGCCGCTGAATTTTTGGCAAATAAGCTCTGATATTCTTTAATTCTATTTATTTCTGTACGGTGAATATGAGCAATTAACCAAATACCAGATCCAGAGGTAACAATGTAAAGAGTTATTAATGCTGTCAGCCAGTAGAGCATCTCTTGCTCACTGCTTTGCTTTAACCGACTAGCATTGGAAATAAGCTCTACTGTTATTCTATTTCCTAACCGATCTAGTTTATCAATTTTATTAGTGCTGGTATTAAACCAGTCGGTAACATTGGTGTTAACCTTGTTATTAACTAAAGCATTGGTTTTTATTTGTTGGACAGATTTAAATACTTTCTCATTAAAAAGTTCTCCAAAGGATTTATGTAACCCTGCACTCGTTAGTTCTTTAAACTCATGAAAAAAAAGCTCTTGTTCTAATTCCAACTTAACCAATTCTTTATATTCATTGTCTAAAAAGTATCCTCTAGCAAAAACAACACTAAACTTTGCTCTTTCAATACCAATACTTTCTTTACCTTTAAGAAAAAATGTATAAGCAGAAAATGCCTGAGTCAGTTCACTATCAACGGTTAGTTGAACAATAGTAGTAATTACATCAAGTAGCTTATTATTTAATTGGCTATAAAGCTGAATAGCCTTAGCTTCATCAATTACTAAATTGTCAACTTGAAGACGAACATACTCAAATTCAGCTAAATATTTGCTAAAGCTCTTTAATCTATCTTCAAATTTGATGTTAGCGGTAAAGTTTTTTGGTGTAAGTAAATTAAAAATATGACTCTTACTTATTCTTGCTAACTCTCGTTGTTCAAGCAACTCCGATCTAAATTTAGTGCCATTAGTGGTGATATAAACGCTAGCATAACCCCGTTCTTTTTGTAGGTCATGAAGTAAATGACTGATCTCAATGGTTAGGTTGGTTAATCGCTCTAAGTTGGCCAGTTGCGATGCACGAGTTGTTAGTTTATCGATTTGAAATAAACCGCCACTGATTGAAATTAATAAAGGAAGTATAAAAAGTAACGACAATTTTATTTTGTGATGCAACTTGTGAGAGGAAAGACCACAGTCAATTTTTATAAAAGGTAAATAATATGACAATTCTTTTATCTTCATAATGCTCCACTCACTATTAATAGCGTACAACTAAAACAAAATATCAACATTTCTACTTATACATACTTGTCTTTAAACGACTTTAATCTAGATCAACACTAACATAGATATAATAACAATTTGTCGGGAGCATCTCCCGATTTTGATCATCCAACTGTTTTTTATATGCTTTATCTCTATAGTTAAATAGAAAATTGGAGGTCTATTTATTCTCGATTTATTTGAATTTGACATCCTGAGCAGCATTACCGTTCGATAATAATAATATGTAATAAAATGGAGCAGAGAGAATGCAGACACTACAACGCAACTTCAATCAGTTATATAAAATAGGCAGTCGAGACGATTTATTTAACGACTTAGACATTCATTTAAATATTGAACAACGAATTGATTTTGGGTTTTCACTTTCCTTTTCTATCTTAAAAATTAATAAATATAATCAAATTTTCAATAACTTTGGTAGGAAGACAGCTGACTATGTATTGTCGACACTGGCTGAACGGTTAATTGAGGCATTGCAAGAAGATGCCACCCTCTATCGATTAAACGCGGAAGAGTTTGCTATTATTTTTAAACATCAAAGTATGGACGAGATAAATCAATTTGTTAAGTTCCTTGTACAACCCATCCCTTATGGGCATGACTTTGTCGATATTCAACTATCTCTCGGATTGGTCGATCTTACTACGCAGATAAAAAAACATAGTGAAGTATTACGACGAGCAGATATCGCACTTAAGTTAGCAAAATCAGCAGCACTTAGTTGGCAATATTTTAATCATCATCTGGACTATTTTACTCATACTGACAGGGATATGTTTATTGCGCTGGAAAAGGCTATGGACAATAATTTATTGCACTTAGCTGGCCAACCAATATTTAACCTCGATACAGGACAAGTGATCATGGTTGAAATATTACTGCGTTGGCAGCATGTCGAATATGGAGCGGTTAATCCAACCAAGGTAATTGAATTAGCGAGTAAAAATGGTTACTTATCTAAGGTGGCGCTTTATGTGGCTAAACAACTGGTTATATTTTTAAATAATAATGATGAGTTATATCAAGATGTCAGTTTTGCTTTAAATTTTAACATGCCACAAATTATAAATATCACACTCATTCAGGCGTTACTTAAAACTTTTGATGAATTTGGCATAGATAAATCTCGATTCATTTTTGAAGCGACTGAAATGGATTCATGCCCTACCTCTCTTGATAACGTGGTTAATCACTTTAAGTGGATAAAACAACAAGGTATAAAAATTGCTATAGACGATTTTGGTTCAGGATACTCAACACTTAATTATATCAATAACTTAGATGTTGATATTATTAAAATTGACCGTAGTTTGGTTTGTGATATTGAAACGAGAGCACGGAAACTAGAAACCTTGATAGCTTTACTGCAGCTATGCCATAAATTAGGTGTAATCATCGTCGTTGAAGGTGTTGAAAATGTCTCTCAGCACAATTTGATAAAGGATATTAATATTACCAATATTTTAGTACAAGGATACTTTTACGCCAAACCATCATCATTAAAAGAACAAACTTTCTGCGATAGCATCTATTTTAAGAAATCAGAAACTTATCATTTAAACTAGTCCCCCAAGAATTCCAGTCATAACTAATGTTACTTGCACAATAAAAATTGAATCAATTATTACCTACTATATCTAAAATAAGCCATCGATTATGAAACGAATTAGAAAATTTTCACTAAGAGTAAAATTAACGGCAGCACTCGTTGTGGTTGCTATTCTTCCTTTGTTACTGCTTAGTAAGTTATTTTTTATCGGTAGTGAAGACGCATTAAGAAAAAATACGCTAGCACAATTAAGCATGGGCGTAGAATATAAGGTTGGCGAAATCCATCTATTTTTGGAAACGCTAAAAACCAATACCACAGATTTTGCCTCCGATGGCTTTATAAAGAATGAATTAATAAATATAACGAAAGAACTCAGCACAGCTCAAAATTTAAACGACCACTTAATGCAAAATAAATTGCCAACTCAAAGTGAGTTAATGTTTATTGATGTTGTCAACACCCATGGTCTGATCATCGCTTCCACTTTAGCCAGTCGGATCGGAAAAGATCTATCAGAGCAACTTTATTATCAAAAAGGTCTTTCACAAAGTTATGTAGCTAAATTTAATACTCAAATTGATTCACAGTTATTAGGGGCTGTAGCCGCCCCTATTCTTAATGGTGGTAAAGCACAATTAACGCTTGGCGTTTTGGTCAATCATTACCGTATGAATAAAATCAAAGATTTATTTTCTGGTGAGCTACTATTTAGTCTAGGAGCAAAATCAGAGCATCGTATACTCTCCGCTAGTGAATCAATATATATGCTTACTCTAGAAGGCAAAGGAATAACAACATCGAAAAAATCCTTAATAGAGAATCAACACTCTTTTGACTTTGAAACAAAGCCTATTCAGCAGGCGCGTAATTTCAACAAAGAGAGTAAGGGCATTTGGAAAAATCACCTAGGCATATCAGTATTGGGTGTCTCTATTATTGCTGAAATAGATGGTTTAAAATTTATTTTATTGGCAGAGCAAGAGATTGAGCAAGCGTTTCTGTTGGTAAATACGTTGAAATACCAGTTTTACTTTCTCCTTATCCTCACTATAGTTGTAATCATTATATTATCTTTGCTACTAGCCTATTTTATTGTTAAACCTTTGAAAAAAGTCATAGACAGCTTAGATATTATTGCTTCTGGTGAATTTGACGTTGATATTAAACAAACTAACCAACATGACGAATTTGGTAATTTAATTAACAAATTCAACAATATGGCCTCAAAACTTAAAAAGATGAAGGCTACATCAGATCATAAAAACAAACAACTAATGGAATTATCTATTCGTGATCATTTAACTGGTCTATTTAATCACCGACATCTTATTGAATATGGTGAAATCCGGGTATTGGAAGCAAACAGAAACGGGATGATGTTGGGTTTATTTATGATAGATATAGATCACTTTAAACAAGTTAATGATACCTATGGCCACCCTTGCGGGGATTATGTCATCACTGAAGTTGCTTTATTGTTGAAAAAAAACCTTCGTTCAATCGATATTTTAGCAAGATATGGTGGTGAGGAATTTGCCGTTATTATACCAAATATAACGACGGCTAAAGCTAAAATTGTTGCAGATAAAATTTGTAAAAGAATTCATGAACATAAATTTATTTATGAGAAGCAAAAATTTGAAATTACTGTCAGTATTGGCATAGCAATGCAACAGAAATCAGAAAATAAAATTATGGATATAATTAAAAGGGCCGACCAAGCGCTCTATCAATCAAAAGATAATGGACGTAATCAGGTTTCATTAGATTTGCCTATTTACAGCAAGAAGGTGTGTGTGGCGTGAGTGTAAATCCATAATAATGGTTAAATACATCCAACGCTGATGCATTCCCAAGTAAGTAATATCATCTGTCGACATTTAGTTATTGTTTCTATCATGTATTACCCTTTTGCTATACTGTTTTGGGGTAATTTTACCAATGTACTTAAACTCTCTTGTCATGTGGGCTTGATCGGTAAAGCCACTACTTAGTGCTAAGTTTGCTAATGCTATTTCTGGGTGAAATTTTAAGGTATTAAGCGCTTTTTTTACTCGGGATATTCTTTGATAATATTTTGGCGTCATATCTAACCATTTTTGAAACTGTCGCTCAATTTGGCGCTGACTCAAGGCGACATGGCTACTCAACTCCCCGGGTGATTTTTTACGTTCTAACGCCTCCAAGGCTGTCTTTAATGACGCTGGCACTTCATCAATTGACAGCAATACCTTATGTAACCACCGATATAAGACGACAATACGTGCGTAATGCCCTTGTACTTGTTTAAGTTGTTTGCCAAGGCTATTAAGTGCCAATACATTATCTTCATCTTGGTTAATCATTGTGGCTTGCTGATATAGACTGCCCAAAATGGCAAAGCTTATGGCAGGATGAAAGCGAACGCCCACTACGGCGGCATCAGGAGGCAAGATAATTTCTTGCGCTTGTTTACTGACTGGCAGCAAAACACCGCCCATAAAAATCGACTTATCGTTTAACTGTATCGGTGAATTAAGGTTAAATAATATGCCACTGCAGGCATCAGTTTGCAGCCATCGTTTTATACTATTCGGGCTATGTGGTGCAACAGAAGCTGCCCACACGCCTTGTACGATAGTAGCTAAGCGCCCTTTCGGTTGAAAAAATGTAAAGTCTAAATATTCTGGCACGCTAGATAGGCTCCTTACGTTAAATAAAGCACTAATTAAAAATCAAATATTGTCAAAACTGCCTACTGCAGGTTTAAATGCTTTGGCAATGCGATTCCAACTGTTAATGGCATTAATCGCGATTGTTAAATCAACTAAGGTTTGCTCACCTAATGCTTGTAAAGCTTCTTGGTAATTTTCATCAGTTACCGCTTGTGCTGAAGTAATGAGCTCGGCCCATTGTAACGCTTTTTGCTCATGCTCTGAATAGCCTGGCATATCTCGCCAAGCACTTAAGCCATAAATACGCTCAAAACTTTCCCCAAACTTTAGCGCGTCTTTACTATGCATATCAATACACAAAGCGCATTGATTAATTTGGGAGACCCTAATTTTCACTAACTCTAACAGTAGCTTGTTATCTTTAAATGCTTCGCCAAGATAGCCTTCTTGAGTAAGTAAAATGTCCATTGCTTGTGGTGAGGTAGCAAAATAATTCAATCGTGTTTTCATCGTTATATTCCTTATTAAAAAATGAAGGATAAACCTTGGAAAGCTTAACTGATTGAATAAATTCGACATCTGATAAATTATTTCAAAAACGAATTAATTGCCTTATCGCTTATTTGGTAGCATGCGCGTTAAGGTGTCATCTTTATCAATCACATGGTGCTTAAGTGCTGCTATGGCATGCGAAATGATAAGCACAGCAAAAGTGTAGGAAAATACGTTATGGAGCACTTTAGCGGCTTTATAAGTTGTTTCGTTAAAAGACGTTATTTCGCCTGCTGCATCAAAGTATTCTGGCACAATAAAGAAGCCAAATAAATGAATACCAAAGCCACTAAAGGCGCTGATCATTAACCCCGTAATAGGCATTAGCACCATTAAAGTGATAAGCGCTATATGAATACGATTCACTAAGGGAGCTTTATTTGTGCCAAGCGAAGAAGATTGCCAAGGGTATTTTACCCGCCAATAAAACCTAAATATAACTAAAAAACAAAAAAAAACTCCAAACGATTTATGTAATTGATAAAGTTCAGGGTTATAAACAGTGTTTTTCATGTAAAAACCAATGCTAAGCATCGAGATTAAAAAAATCGCAAAGCTCCAATGTACCGCTTGGGTGATAATAAGCTGCTTTTGATGTTCAACTTTCAACTACTTTCTCCTAGAGGAATTGCCTGTTACTCACAAACTAATACGTCATAATTAAATATGACGATTAAATGCCATAGTTTAAGGCTATCCGTTATAAATTAACTCGATGACGTTATTCTACTTATCGTCAAAATAAGATGGAATAGAGATTAAAAGAACTCATTATTCTAAATTAAAGAACAATGAGTTAGGTGCTAGTTTATTTGTATTAACTGAGATTAGTTCAGTATGTCATTTCGAGATTCAATGACTCCTTGCTGATTAATCTTAATCAGGTAAGGCGAAGCATAGACATCGTATGCGCGATAAATAGTATTATCTTGATCGAACAACAAGGGTAATTTTAATGAAAACCTTTCGGCAAACTGCTGGGCAAACTCTTCATTTACGTAATATGAATTCACCACACCTAGCCATTGACGGCTCTTGTCTGCTTTTATCAATTCATTTACTTGAGCAAGTTTTTCTTCACAATCAGGAAAATGCGGCATTGGGCATAAGGCATCCATAAAAACTAAATTTAACGGTTTGTTATTGTTTAATTTAATTAATTCATCAGCCAAGGTAACTTTTTTTCCCGTTAGTGTTGTTGCTGAAAATTGAGGTGCCTTATCACCTATAATCGGTTTATTGGGCTTTAATGGTTTACTGCCCTTGTTTGACAACTCATCACTTGCTATTTGCCCATTCTCTAGCGTATTAACACTCTTTTCATCCAACTCAATAGATGCAGTATTAGTGACGCTAGTGGTATTTACCGCCATTGAATATCTTTTGCCGATAAAAGCTAACAGCGCTTTATTATCACCTGAAAATAGCTTTTTATTACCTTGAACTAAGACATGAAAAGGAGACTGCCATACATTAAGCGCGCGCATTATTGAGAATTGTTGATCCAATATTAAAGGCGTGAGCTTTGGAAAATACTGTTGAAATTCAGCTAATTGTGCTTTAGTTACATTCACTTCTGGTTGCAACCAAAGTTGTTGGCTTTGTTCTAAAAACTCATCAGGTAAAGCGATAATCATTTGCTCGTCACCTTTGCCTTCATAGCTACGCCACAAATCAATAAACACCAAATGAGTTATTTTCTCTTTATCAACGACAATAGCTTTACCGTTAAATGTGGTTAAATTTGCAAGTAGCTTTTCATCTACCTGTTGTGCAGTTGCTGATACTGAGAATGACAACCAAGCCACCATCAGTAAATTACTTAAAAGCGTTATCCCAGTAAAGCTTTTCATCGTGCCGCTCCTTTAGTCGTTAATAAACCAGTATTAGCTTTGGTTTTTATGCTCTCTTGTGACCAAGCGGCAATTTTTTCATCTAAAAGATCTGTCGCTAAAAAAGTGCGGTAGTTTATTCTTCCTTGCTTATCAATGAGTACATGATATGGCGTACCTACCACACCAAAACTACTGGTTAGATCTCCTTTTTGGTCGAATATTGTTGGAATATTAAAAGCATTTTTTTGGAAGTATCGTTCAATATTACTGATGGAATCATTCATGCCTACGTTTACGGTTAGTACTTCAACATGGTCACTACTTTCATCATAAATAGCCTGTAGATGTGGCATTTCAACTTTACAATAACTGCACCATGTCGCCCAAAACTTAAGATAAACGGGCTTCTTATCAATATAGTCGCTCAACTTAACAATGGTGCCATTAAGGGTTTTTACCGTAAAATCTGGCGCTATATCACCTATTTTTAATGATGATGCCTGCGAACTCACAGTAAAAGTTATAAGACAAAATAATAATAAAATTGCCTTAGTTAAGGAGGCTTCCTTGATACTAGTAAAATTTTTCATTGGTTTTCCTTTTGTGCTAGTTAAATTAAATCATGCATATCGATCGTCATCCCCGTGGTGTTTTAATCGGGGATCCAGTGTCTAAAGCGCAATGGATCTTCGAGCAAAGACTTCGAAGATGACGTTTACAAAGAATTCTTGAGTAACTACATAGGCATGAATTAAATTGAGTTAAATGAATTAGTATTAGTAAACACTAGTTAAGTGTTTATTAGCGCTAATACAGTGCTTGGATAATGAGATAGGTTGCCGCAACAAACATAGGTAATGCCATAAGCCATTTCATACTATTTAACCAATGGCCCGAGCGAGGTAAAACAGCTAAAAAGCCGCTAAAGCTACCCGCGATAACGAGTAACGTGCTCATGCCTATGGCAAAAATAAACATTAATACCCCAGCCCAAAGTCGCACTCCTTCCCCGGCAACATACATCAGCAGCATGCCTAATACCGGTGAAGTGCAAGGGGCCATAACTAGTCCTGATAAGCAACCAGCGATAAATACATTAAGGTAAACTGACTTACCGTGAGCTTGTTTTTTGTTAGTGACTGAAGTCGCAGCAGACATAAATGATAGGCTAGGTAGCGTAATCCATTGCAATATCCATAACGCCATAATGAAACAAAAGCTAGCCACTAATAATAGCGTCACTGGGTGACTAGCAACTGAGCCAAATAATTGCCCGGTACTGGCCGCTAACATACCTAATCCGGCATAAATCAACGCTAAGCCCAATACATAAACTAATGAAAGTAAGAAAGCTTGTAATCGACTTTTCGCTTGATTACCGATGACCGATACTGTGATAGGTAACATAGGATATACACAAGGTGTTAAACTGGTCAGCACGCCAGTAAAAAATATTATCGCCACTATATAGAGTGATTGTTGTCCGTCTATTAAGGCCGATTGAATGATAGTTTCCATTGAACTTTTCCTATTTCAAATGATATTCATTGTTTATGCACAACGAGCAGGATCAGGCATAAATATTTGGCTCTGTTCCATGATATTGTTGTCTATGCTATAAAAAGTTGATTTTATATACTTTGTAGGTCGCCCTTTAGGGCGTCAATGTGATGGGCTAAAGCCCAACCTACATAGTGATAAGAACAATAAAGAAAATTCAACAACAACGTGCTACTACAGAGCTAAATATTTACAGGTATAGTTATACCGAAAAGAAAATAGAGAGTTATGAAATTGCCATATAATCTAAATAAAATAGATATAAAATCTTTGTGAAATATGAAAATTATAATTAATAGTTATTTGAAACAGTGCATTATACAAATATTCACATAAAGGATATTTACAGTTTTACCTTTGACAGCGGTAGTTTATTACTGAGTCGGGAGGCTTATTACTGAGTTGGGAAGTGCTACTGGTAAAATATTGAAGTAGAGGCAAAGCCCTAACGAAAAAAGAAATGAGTTAGATAGATATCAAACAAGTATCACCTTCAGTTATTGAAAATAATACTTTTCTTGGTTGTGACGGCTTACTTAGCTACCTTTACTGTTTACGCTAAATTCGGCTCGTCTTATTGTCGCCGGAACAATCACTCTATGTATTGGCGTAACAAATAACATATACACTTTACCCAATAAATTATGTACGTGAACCAAGGTTGATATTGTGACTAAATTACTATTTTCACCGGCTTTGCCTTCTTTATATATTGATATTTTAACATCTAAATGTTTATCACTATCACCGAGTATTACCTCGTTTTCACTGAGAAATAATAGGGTAAAAATGCCAATGCGATCGCCAACTCGGTATTCTTCTACTGACTTTTCATTAAGTTTATCAGCAAAACTACCCAGATCTTTCAAACCCAATAACGATACAACTCTATTACGTACTGCCATTAAAAAGTTTATCCAAGCAGGTGTTGAAGTAGCATGGGCTAACCAAACTTGTAGGGCAGTTCTTTCTTTATAGGTAGTCGAAAACCGATGCGCATCCTGATAATAAACATTAACCAACGCTTGTGATATTTGGCTATCTTTTGGCACATCAGTTTTATCAATTTGATTATTCATCTCATACCTCAATAAAGTTTACTTCTACCTCTTATACCTAAAAACAAATAAATTGATAAGCGCTAAAGGTGTATTTGACGTTAAATTTATATCAAATTTTTATGATATTCATATACAACAATTTATCGCAAGAGTTTTTCTTATTAATAACAACACGTTATCACTTTAGCTATAAAATCTAAACAATTGCATGGCATTGTTATTTACCAACAGTATCACGTAGAATTAGCGGTAACTTTTCTTGTAGTAACTTTCCACCTTATGTCGATTTACCAGTTTGCCCAGTTTCGTTTTGATGACAGTCGCGGCAGTCTTGTTACGCTAGTAGAGGATGAAAAAACGTCGCTACCGCCAATTCAATTACGTCGTAAGGTCGCTAACTTACTAAGCTACTTAATTACCCACCGTACGCGTATTATCAGTAAAGAGGAATTGTTAAGTGAGTTATGGCTGCACGGGGATTATCGAGAAAATTCATTAACGCAAAGTATACGTGAATTAAGAGCTGCACTTGGCGACAATGCAAAATCACCCAGCTTTATAAAAACCTATCCGCAACGGGGCTACCAGTGGATACAAGCACCAACCAACAGTATTCATGACGATACGGATAATAAAACAGAAACAGATAATACCGAGCTAACAGCTAACACACAAAGTACTGAAGATGAAATATCGACAGAGAATGAACAGAGCCGCATCAGCTTGTCATCAAAAGCACCTACATCAATACAAAATGAGACAAGTATTATTGCAGATAAGGGCAATGGCGAAATAGCGACTGACACGGGGCAAGCTACTCACTCGGTGAACAGTAATGCTAGACAAACTAAAGGTTTTGCTAAACGACGTTATATCGCAGTTTCATCGGTAGTTCTCTTTTTAATTGCACTATTTTTTGCTGTTAATTATCTCGAAGAACAAACGCCAGCAGAGAACCAAATCATTGGTTCAACAACAGCTATAAAATCACTTTTAGTTTTACCTTTTATTAATGCCACTGAAAAACCAAGCATGGGTTGGCTAGAACTAGGTTTAGCTGACATGCTGGCGATTGACTTACAGCGACATGACTCAATGAACAGCAATCAACTTCATGTTACCCCGCCTGCCGTAGCAAATGCTTTACTATTGAACGCACAATTACCTTGGCCAACATTACCGGTACATATTCGTAGTTTATTGCGAGAGCATACTATTGATGCCGCAATATTCGCCAGTGTCAGGCTTTATAAAAAGCAACAAGTGCTCGATTTTCAAATAATTCATGCGCAAGGCCAAATACAACAAGGCAGTATTAGCTACCCTTCATTGCCAGCATCATTAGCGTCTATTAGTCAGCAATTGTTACACTTACTCGACCCGAATAAAACCCAGCCAGCGAAGAGTAAAAATGACAACCCTATTACCTCGCAAGCATTAGCGCAAGGAATGCAAGCATTACAACAAGAAGGTCCATTACGGGCCAGAAAGTACTTCCAAGCAGTACTACTGCTTGAGGAAGAAAATTATTGGGCAAGCGCATACAGCGCCAGAAGTTCTTTTGCGCTCGGTCAATGGCATGAAGCAGAAAACGAATTTAACAGTATTTCAGCTGCGGCATTGGCTGATGATCCCAGTTTAGATGCATTCATTCATTATTGGCTTGCTGAAATTTCCTTTCGTCGTGGTAATAGCAACATTGATGAATACGTTAATGTCGCCCTCAATAAAGCAGAAGCCGCAAGTGATGCCAAACAAATGGCGCGCAGCTACCGATTAAAAGCCCAAATGGCTTGGTTACAAAATGATTGGGTAACTCACCAAAGCTGGTTAGATAAAGCTGAAGCTTTATTT
>Ga0105358_10000854_pt1 | contig 15882 bp, 10 predicted proteins | sample GOMGulsemesocosm_5_FD_83509 | JGI IMG/M metagenome (GOLD analysis project Ga0105358, IMG submission 83509) | Methane-oxidizing microbial communities from mesocosms in the Gulf of Mexico - GOM15C Gulf of Mexico | ecosystem: Environmental > Aquatic > Marine > Cold seeps | place: Gulf of Mexico... | reverse complement strand
ATTTCAGCATCACGCTCTTTTCAGGTGAATGTGGAAGTTATGAACTCAGCAAAACAAATGATTCAGCGAGTATTGACCTTAGGTCAATAATCATTGGGAAAATTACGGTACAGGTAGACGATCATGGCAGTCACAAGCGGTAGCATCAGCGACAACCCGTATTTGCAAGGCCTTATTACAGGTGGGGCAAGCAATGCCGGTGGTTCAACGGCGGCAAAACCGGCCAGCAATGAATTGGGCAAGACAGCTTTTTTGGATCTGATGGTGGCACAATTAAAAAACCAGAGCCCATTAAACCCTGCTGAAAATACTGAGTTTGTGGCTCAGTTAGCACAGTTCAGCAGCGTTGAGTCGCTCGATAATTTAAACACCAAGTTTGATACCTTTGCGAACGATTTCCAGTCTAACCAGGCGTTGCAAGCGTCTTCATTAGTTGGGCGCACAGTGACTGTGCCGGGAACCAAAGCTGAGTTACCCGTTAATGGTGTTGTGTCGGGTGTCGTCAAGATGGACCAGGCGTCGAGTGATCTTGAGATGTCTATCTTTAGTGCCACAGGAGCCTTGGTTGACAAAGTCCCGATGGGAGATTTACCGGCGGGTAATCATAACTTCCGCTGGAACGGGCAACAGTTAGAGGTCAACGGTAGTTTATTAGACTGGACCTCGTCTCAAGACTCCGTATTACCAGGAGATTTTACTTTTGCGATTCAAGGGACCACCGCCGGTAAGTCAACCCAGTTTGATACTTCCCTTAGTGCCAGTGTCAGCAGCGTCACCATGGGGGCGGGTAACGAACTTACTTTAAACCTCAAAGGTGCCGGCTCGGTGAAGTTCAGTGATGTTGAACAAATTAATCAGTAAGTTTATTTAAGTAGATATTTAAGAGTAACGATCCATTCTTTTATGCATCGCCACTCAAAACGTAAAATTTGTACCGAGACAGTAAAAGCATTGAGTCCCGGTAAAGCTGCACAATAGGAGCGAATCATGTCATCGTCTTTTAATATTGGTCTAAGTGGTATTCGGGCGGCAAACACTGACCTCTCGATTACTGGTAATAACATTGCCAATGCGAGCACCGTTGGTTTTAAAAGTTCACGAGCTGAATTTGGCGATGTCTATTCGAATCAATTGTTTGGTTCCGGTGTAAACCGTCCTGGCTCTGGTGTCGGTGTACAAAGTGCAGCACAGCAGTTTAATCAGGGCAGCATCAATGAGACGTCCAATGTCTTAGACATGGCGATCAGCGGCGACGGTTTCTTTATTGTTAATCAAGGTGGCGAGCAATTGTACACGCGCTCGGGAACCTTCGGTCTAGATAACGAAGGCTATGTGGTCACTAATACCAACGCTAAGCTACAAGGCTTTGGGGTTGATGAAAGTGGCAAGCCCAATGGGATATTGTCTGACATTCAGATCGACGCTAGCTTGCAACAACCCAAGCAAACAAGCTCGGTTGACTCGGATGTGAACCTTGATGCCAATGAAGAGGTGCTGGAACGTATCGGTAAAAAATTCTCTACCGATGGCAATGCAGTCTCTGTGACGCAGGTCGGTATTTCTGATGCTACCCGCACCAGTGTTACTTCCACAAGCACGGCCTTCCCAATTGCGGGTCTTGATTTGTCGGCTACCAGTATCGATTTTGATGTTGAATTAGCTCGACCAGCACCGGCTACCAGCGGCACCGTGAGTATCTCCTTGAGCACAGCCCTGGGCGCTCCTGCTGCAGTGAATAACTACAATGATGTTCGTAGTTTGGTTAACTTAATCAACTCTCAAATATCCGCACCAACCTTGCCTCAGGTAGCCATAGATGTCCAAGCGGTGGCGGTGAACGACGGTGGTGGTAACTTCAGTATTCAGTTCCGTTCCTTGCAAGATGGCGAAACAGCAACGATTACGGTGGGAAACAACCCAACCAACGCGACTCAAATCGGTATTGGTGCAGTACTTACCGATAGCTCGGGTACCGCGGCTACCGGCAACGGTTATCCGCAGCAGTCTATTGATGTTATGAGCCCCGACGGCAGTAAAATCACCTATACCAGCACCGAAGGAGCGACAGCTGCGTCAACGTCGTCCGAGTTGAACGCTTTGGCGGGAGTAACCGCAAAAGCTTCGAGCGAAGCGACGGTTTCAGCGACTAACTTCAACAACCCTGCTGGTAATATGGTGTTAAGTCTCAATGGCATTGACCTTGACGGCGATACCTTGGATGCCATTGCTACACAGATCAATAATTTAAGTGATACCACCTTGTCGGGTATTTCAGCGTCTATTGTTGGTACTGACTTGGTCGTTAAGTCTGCGATTGGCCACGATTTAAAATTCGGTTTGGCGGGCGATGCGGGAACCTCGATTCAAGTTACGGGCAACCCCGACGCTCCCGAGCAAATTTTGGAAGTGAATGCACCGGCCACAATTACCGGCGCCACCAGTGCGGCGGGTAACTCGATTGTGGTTGGCGGTAAAATTGATATCCAACTTGAAGATGGTTTTAGTATCGACAACCTTAACCCGCCGGCTTTAGGGTTATTTGCCCCGTTTAATGTCAATACTTTCGAGGATGTCGTACTGAACCCTTTCGATCCTACTGATACCAAAAGCTATAACCACACGACGGCGGTAAAAGTATTCGATAGCCTCGGTAATGCGCATACTATGAATCAGTATTTTATTAAGCAAAAGTATGATCCAGCGGATAATACTAGCACCCCTAACCATTGGAAGATGGTTGTAACGATTGATGGTAAAGAAGTGGGCGACCCGGATATTGCTCTGCCATCACCGCAAAACAAAGACGCAACTCGAGCTACGTTTGATTTGCACTTCAAAGAGAATGGCGATTTTAATACGGCCCTGTCCGACGATGTCTTGATATCAAATTGGACGCCTTTAGATGCCCAGGGCAACCCACTGGGTACGCATCAGGCTCAACCCGTATTAGAGGGCGGTTCGGCGCCAGTGCCACAGCCACCGACAACATCTAACTTCACCATAGACATGACCAAGTCTTCCCAGTTTGGTGATAACTTCACCGTGAAAGGCGTGGATCAGGATGGTTATGCAACCGGCCGTTTAACCGGCGTCAGCATTAACGAAGAAGGTATTATCTTTGCTCGTTTTAGTAACCAAGAGTCCGAAGCACTAGGGCAGGTATCTTTGGCTAACTTCACTAATAACCAAGGTTTGCAGTCCCAGGGTAATACCATGTGGGCTCAGAGTTTTGATTCAGGTGTGCCGAGCGTTTCTTCTCCCAAAAGCGGGGGTTTGGGCAGTATTAAAGCCAGCTCGTTGGAAGATTCGAACGTCGATCTTTCAAATGAACTCGTCGACTTGATTATCGCCCAGAGAAATTATCAGGCGAATGCCAAAACTATCGAGACTTCCAATCAGGTAACTCAAACTATTATCAACTTGAGATAAAACATGAGCTTTGCTTAACGCGGTGAGGGTGGTGGCAAGTTTTTGCCCCGCGCTCATTGGTGTTGATCAAACTTGCCGCTCTATGTAGGTGGCCCAAGCTTACACTCTTAAATTATTGCTCTTGTCTTTATAGCCCTATGTGCCTAGCTAGGGTTTTTCGTTTCGTCCTTTCTTTATAAGTCGCTGTTTTTACGGCGCTTTCTTGCGGTTTTAGCCATGCAAAAGCCAAATAATCGTTAGTTACATTTTTCTGGCACTCAAATTGCACTCTCTATAGTAATTGCTAAACCTGCGTCGTAACGATGACGCTTAACCAGCTTTTCAAACGCTGGGAAAAACAATGAGAGCGAGAGATCACAATGGATAGAGCCTTATTTACGGCCATGACCGGCGCCAAAAACAATATGTTGGCGCAAACGAATCATGCCAATAACTTGGCAAACGCCAACACCCAAGGTTTTCGTGCTGACTTCACCCAGGCTCGCAGTATGGCGGTCTATTACGGCGAAGGGCATCCGAGTCGTGTCTTCTCTCTAACCGAAAACCCCGCGACCGATTTCAGGCCAGGCAACATCAACCATACTGGGCGTGAGCTGGATATCGCCATCAACGGCGAAGGTTTTTTTGCCATCCAAGCTCCTGATGGCTCCGAGGCGTATACCCGTGACGGTGCCCTGAGTATTGATATCAACGGTATTCTTCGTAATGGTCAAGGCTTGCCGGTCTTGGGTGATGGTGGGCTGATAGCGATCCCGCCGGCTGAAAAAATTGAGATCGGTGAGGACGGTACCATCTCCGCAGTCCTACTCGGGCAGGGTGTTGATCAGCCGGTACAGATAGATCGAATTAAAATGGTTAACCCCGATTCTAAGCTGTTGGAAAAATTCCCAGACGGATTGGTTCGCCTGCGTGAAGGGGGCATGGATGGTGCTGAACTCGAGGCTGACGTAAACCTAAAGGTTCAGTCTCGCTATATCGAAACCAGCAACGTCAATACCGTCAATGAATTTACGGATATGTTGACCTTGGCAAGGCAGTACGAGATTCAAGTCAAAATGATGCGAACCTTGAAAGAAAACTCCGAAGCTTCGGCACGTTTACTGCAAGCATAATTGTAATAAATTTAAACAAATTGTTTAACAGGAATTAGGTGACACCATGCACGCAGCACTTTATGTCAGCAAAACTGGATTGGCCGCACAAGACAAGCAGTTAACGACCATATCCAACAATTTGTCGAATGCGTCGACCATTGGCTTTAAGCGTGATCGTGCCGTGTTTGAAGATTTGTTGTATCAAGTCCAGCGCCAGCCAGGCGGGCAGTCGACGGTTGATACTCAATTGCCATCTGGTTTGCAGCTCGGTGCGGGTGTGAAGGTTAGCGGTACTTCAAAAGAATTTACCGAAGGCAGTTTGCAAGTTACGGATCAAACCTTGGATGTCGCAATTAACGGTCGAGGTTTCTTTCAGATCGTGCAACCGACTGGTGATATTTCCTATACTCGTAACGGCCAGTTCAGCCTCAATCGTGATGGCCAGTTAACCAACATCAACGGTCTGTTACTCGAGCCGGCAATTACTGTCCCCCAGGGAACAAGCCGAGTCACTATTGGTACCGACGGTATTGTCATGTCGTATACCGACGGTGAGCCAAACGGTCAGCAACTGGGTAATATTCAGCTGGTTGATTTCGTTAACCCCGCGGGTTTGCAGGCAATGGGTAGCAACTTATTTTACCAAACCGCCGCTAGTGGCGATCCTATTAACTCCACCCCTGGAGAGAATGGAATGGGAAGTTTGCTGCAGGGCAGTCTAGAAAATTCCAACGTTGATATCGTAGAAGAGATGGTCAACATGATCACGACTCAGCGGGTCTATGAAATGAATTCAAAAGTTGTGTCCACGGCAGACCAAATGTTGCAGTTCATCTCACAGAACATTTAATAATAGTAATTAATTTTATACAAGCGAATAGGGGTTGCATCATGTGGATGGTACTAAAACAACTCAGTTGTATTGCACTGGCAGTGTCGTTGTTGAATGGCTGTGTCATTCAGCAATCCCCTACGCCTGGGGCTGCAGCATTTGCCCCGATGCAAGAAATTCCCGCGGCACCATTGGTTGGCAGTGCGGGGTCATTATTTCGTGATGATACCGCTCTGACCTTGTATACCGATCAGAAAGCCCACCGTGTCGGCGATATTATTGAAGTTATTTTAAGCGAAAGCACCACATCGCAAAAGTCATCCAATGTGAGCACAAAGAAAGAAAATACTTTGGATATACAAGAACAGAATGGTGGAGTCGGTGCTATTTTGGGCAGCGGTGTGAGTCTGGGAAATTATAGTTTATTAACTGATTTAATCGGCAAGCGCGATTTTAAAGGCGGCGGCGATGCCGACCAAAGCAATAGCTTGAACGGCAGCATTACCGTAACCGTAGCCGGCGTACAAAGTAACGGCAACCTCGTTGTTCGTGGTGAAAAATGGATTACTTTAAATAAGGGCGATGAATATATCCGCATCAGTGGGGTCTTACGCCCCGATGACATTACGCCCAGTAATACTGTCGTATCGACTAAGTTGGCAAACGCCAGAATTACCTACAGCGGCACGGGAACATTGGCCGAGGCCGGCAGGCAAGGATGGTTGTCTCGCTTCTTTAATAGCGAATACTTTCCCTTTTAAAGACACAACATAAATTATGTTTAAAACAATCATTCGCGTTAAAACAACAGGTCATCTATTAATGCAATCGTTCATAAATACTATATTGAAGGTTTCGCGCTTGATGCATGCTGTCCTAGCGTTGGCGCTGACATTAGTGCTTACATTGTTACTGGCATCGACCCATTCCTACGCCGATCGGATTAAAGATCTCGCTAACGTTGCGGGTGTCAGAAGTAACCAACTCGTTGGTTACGGTTTGGTTGTTGGTTTAGATGGCACCGGTGATCAAACTAACCAGACTCCGTTCACGACTCAAACATTTTTAAGCATGATGAAGCAGTTTGGTGTGACGATACCAGAAGGGCAGCGGGTGACTTTAAAGAATGTCGCGGCGGTTGCTATTCATGCTGAGTTACCTGCGTTTGCAAAGCCCGGCCAGACCCTCGATGTAACCGTTTCCTCCCTCGGTAATGCTAACAGTTTACGAGGCGGTAGCTTATTGATGGCCCCACTCAAAGGTGTTGATGGAAAAGTGTATGCTTTAGCGCAGGGCAACTTAGTCGTCGGAGGTTTTGGTGCTGCTGGTGCCGACGGCTCACGCATTACCGTGAATGTTCTTGTAGCAGGGCGTATTCCTAGCGGGGCAACCGTAGAGCGAGAAGTCAAAACCAATTTTAATAATGGGCAGCCACTGGTTTTTAATCTGAAACGTTCAGACTTTACGACAGCTAAACGCTTGGCCGACACAATTAATAGCACCTTAGGACCTGGCGTTGCCAGGCCTATGGATGCAACCTCAGTCGAGGTCGATGCGCCTATAAACCCGGCACACCGAGTTAGTTTTTTGTCTATGTTGGAGAACTTGGATGTTGATCCAGGTGAAGAGGCCGCCCGAGTAATCATTAATTCACGTACCGGCACAATTGTTGTTGGTAAGCACGTGAAAGTAGCGCCTGTAGCGGTAACCCATGGCAATCTAACTGTGACGGTTTCTGAAAGTATTGAGGTCAGTCAACCTAATGGGCTGGCCGCTGGAGACACGGTGGTTGCACCGGAGTCTCAGCTTGATATCGAACAAGATAATAATCCAATGTTTAAATTTGCGCCTGGGCCGTCGCTCGAAGATATTGTGCGTGCGGTAAACAAAGTGGGGGCCGCACCAGGGGATCTGATGGCAATTCTAGAAGCATTAAAACAATCCGGCGCACTCAAAGCTGACTTGGTGGTAATCTAAGATGAACAACCTAGAAGGGAATGGCATATCAAGCCAGAGTTTAGCGTCGGCCGGTGTTAATTATAATGATCTATCTTCGCTGAATGACATTAAACGGGCAGGTAGAGACAAGGATCCAGAGTCGCTTCGCAAAGTTGCCGAACAGTTTGAATCAATGTTTGTGCAAATGATGCTCAAGACCATGCGAGAAACCAACGAAGTATTTGGTAAAGATAATCCCTTAAACAGCAGTGAAAGCAAGCACTACCAACAAATGCTCGACTCCCAGTTGAGTCTTAGTTTGAGTAGTGGCCGAGGTATGGGGATTGCGGACAGTTTGTTTGAGCAGCTTAATCGTCAACATCAATTTGGTGAAACAGGTGAAGCCAAAGACCCTTCCCAGCTTGGCTCTTTAACGGCCGTTGGTAGTATGAAAGCTAAAGAAACCGCTGAATTTAATTTAAACCAAGCGACCCAAGCTTTGGCGGGCAAGGGCGAGATTAATTGGCAGCAGATAGTTTCGAGATCTGGCAACAATGGCGTGGATCTTGCTGACCCTAATAGAATAAAGCCTTATGTGCGGCAAGCCATTGCCACTGGAGCGACATCAGATATTGATGTACCTATCCCCAGTGACAAAAAATCAATGACTCAAAGTATTGATGACTTTATTAAACAACTGGCGCCAGCCGCTAAAAGAGTCGCGAGCTATTTAGGTGTGGATCCCAAGGCTATTGTTGCCCAAGCGGCACTAGAGACCGGTTGGGGGCAGCATGTTATCCATGATGATAAAGGACAGAGCAGTTTCAATATGTTCAATATCAAGGCTTCTAGGGATGAAGATTCAGTCGAAGTCGACACCATCGAATACCGCGATGGTTTGCCAAACAAAGAGCGAGCCAGTTTTAAAACCTATAGCAGCTTACAAGAAAGCGTCGTCGATTATGGGCGCTTACTGAAAAATTCTCCAAGGTATCAACAAGCCTTAGAGCAAGGGGACGATAGTCAGGGTTTTGTAGAGAAATTACAGGCAGCAGGCTACGCCACTGACCCTGAGTACGCCAACAAAATTAAGACAATTATGCAGCGCAGCGAATTTTCGCAGTTGCAAACAAAGCCGTCATCAAAGCCTTAAGTTTTGAGCGCACTGGGAGTATAGACTTGTGACAAATAGCTTATTAAGCATCGGCCGGACTGGCTTACAAACTAGTCAGAGCCAGCTAAATACCACAGGTAACAATATTACCAATGCCACCACTCCAGGTTATAGCCGCCAAAGAGTTGACGTCGTTTCTGCAGACAGCTTTCAAACCGCAGCAGGTTTTATCGGCACAGGCTCCCGTGCTATCGATATCGAGCGTGTGGTCAACAAGTTTGTCACTGAGCAGGTGCGCATCAGTGGGTCAACCTTCAATCAGTTGGATCAATACGCGACTAAACTTTCAAACTTAGATAATTTATTGGCCAACCAAAGCAGCGGCTTATCGACGGTACTTAATAATTTTTATTCTGCTCTAAGTGTCGCATCAGATGACCCCGCGTCTTTGCCCGCCAGGGAATCTGTCCTCGCGCAAGCGCGTATTCTTGCCGAGCGATTCAACACCTTAGATGGAACAATGGATGCCATCAGCAAGGGAATTAATGACGAGCTGTCGGCCATCACACAACAAATTAATAGCTTATCCAGTGGTATAGCTGAGCTCAATACTCGAATTGTCGAGAGTGCCGTCAGTACCAATGTACAGTCTCCCAATAGCTTATTTGATCAGCGCGACGAACTAATGCGCCAACTTTCCGAGTTGGTTAATGTCAGTGTCGTCGACGAATCTAATGGCAGCGCCAATGTATTTTTTGGCAATGGCCAGAGCTTGGTCGTTGGTGATACCACGTATAAAGTCAGCGCAGTGCAGGGTGAGCAAGACCCTTCTCGGTTTGACATAACGATCAAAGATGGCGCCTCTAACAAAATAATTACTGAGGATGTTACCGGTGGTAAAGCCGGCGGTTTATTGAAATATCGCGATGATGTTCTCGATCCCGCCATAGCCCAGCTTGGCCAGTTGGCCATCACTATCGCCGACAGCGTTAACGAGGTGCAAAAGGGCGGACTTGATTTAAAAGGCCATTATGGCAGCGAGATTTTTTCGGACATCAACAGTCGCGCCAGTACTTTGGATCGGGTGGCTTACAGCAATAGCAATGAACTGCCAGCCGATCGTGTCATCAGTGTAGAGATCACCGATACTAGCCAGCTCACCTCCGATAGCTATGAGATGCGTTTATCCGGAGGGGCGCCCAGCGTATTTGAAATCCTGGATTCCAATGGAACCATTGTAAAAACAGGCGGTTTAGATGGAGTGTTTCCCCAAGAGATAGAATTTAATGGGGTCAAGGTCAACCTAGAAAGTGGTAATTTTAGTGGCGGAGATCGCTTTCTGATCAAACCCACTCATAATGGCGCCCGTGATATAGGGCTCACTGGGGTTAAAGCGGATACCCTAGCGTTTGCTCAGCCTATTGTAACGGCAACGTCGGCAGGTAATACCGGCAACGGCACCGTATCACGGGGTGAGCTCGTATCCGCAATTGATCCCGCTACCGGGCAGCGTTTACCAACATTTAAAGACGAAGGTAAGCTATCGCCACCTTTAATAATTAAGTTCACCTCAGCCACCACCTATGATGTTTTGGATAACAGTGACCCAAGTAATCCCAAAAGCTTGGTGCCACCACTGGAAAACCTGAAGTTTACCCCAGGGGTGAGTAATCAAATTCTTCCTGGTAACGAGGGCCAAACCTTTATGGTTAGTGATGGTTTCAACTCAGGCCGGGTACCGAGCCCGAGTGAAGTCATCACTGCACCGATAGGCACAGTTGCCAATAACGCTGCGGTAGAAGAAAAGATCACGATATCCAAACCATTAGGTAATGGCACGGTCGATACCCAAACTTTAATTATCCCTGCTGGGTATTCTGCGCAAGAAGCTGCGGCGTTATTAAATGAAGCCCAAGGCATATCGGCAACGGCTGCGAGCTACACCGAGCTTAAGGTCAACGACGACGGTGCCGGTGAAACTTTTGAGTTGTACCTAAATGGTAAACAGTTGACCTTGGATCAATCAAATTTGTTGGGGGCTTTACCGTCTCCCATGACCAACGACTATATCGCCAATGCGATTAATGCTGATGGTAATTTACAAGCCCAGGGCATCGTTGCTATCAGTGACGGTAAAACTGTAAAAATCACCTCCAATCTTGGCGTCGATTTAGAATTTCAGGTGCAGGGCGATAGTGCGACAGATTATGTGGAATTTAAGGGTAAAGATCCTGCTAGCGCTCTAGGAACAGTAAATATTAACAACCCTGTTAACCTCAATGCGGGCGGCTCCAATAGTTTTCAGCTGGATTTATTTGATGGGCCTGGGGGCGTTAGCCATCCTCGAACCGTCGAGGTCGAAGGCAGTTTTAGCGATCCGAAACTGTTAATTGAACACGTTCAGGGTCAGGTCGATGCCGCTTTTGGCGAGTCAGGTAAGATTACCGTTGCTCAAAATGAAGATGGCACCATCCGCTTTGATACCAATGATTTTGGTATTGAAACCAAGTTACGAGTTACTGGCCCGCTAGGTTCTGATCCATTAGGTTTGGGCGCTGCAGTGGCCCAAGGAACTTTGCCTGCCGGTGGCATACTCAGAGTCGATGGCGCAGGCGCCGGTGGTAACGTAAAAGCATTGACCATCAATGGTGATATATCCGTCACTTTAGAAGCTGATTACGAACTCGAGAGCGCGGCGTCATCACAGGGTAATTATTTCAGCCATAACAGCTCCGCCAGTTCAGCTTTTATGGGTTATGGTTTATCGATTAGTGGCAACCCTGATAAGGGTGACGCTTTTATGGTTAATTTTAATAGCGATGGAACCTCTGATAACCGTAATGCACAGGCCTTTTTAAACTTAAGTACCGAGCAAACTGTCGGTGGCAAAGCCAATTTCCAAAAAGCCTATTCTCAAATAGTTGAGGCAGTAGCGACAGAAACCTTCGAAGTAAAAAGTAGCCGAGATGCTTCCAAGGTGGTCTTGGATCAAGCGATTACACAGCGCAATAGCATATCAGGTGTTAACCTCGATGAAGAGGCGGCAAACTTAATCCGATTCGAACAAATTTATTCGGCTTCTTCCCAGGTGATCAATATATCTCGTCAACTCTTCGATACAATCTTAGGTGTCTTCCGGTAACGGATAGGTCAAGCTCATGAGAATTTCTTCAATCCAAACATTTACCTCTGGCGTTACTAAGATCGTTGACTTGACGTCGCAGGTTGGTAAAACCCAAAGTCAGATATCGTCGGGTACGCGTATTCTTCAGCCTTCGGATGATCCGGTGAATGCCGCAAAGGTCCTCGACCTTAAGCAGGAACTGGAGTCGCGCGCTCAATATGTCAAAGACATAAACCTGCTCGAAAACCGCGCTAAGCTTGAGGAAGCAACACTAAAGAGCGTCAATGAGTCGCTTATTCGAGTCCGAGAACTTACCACTCAGGCGGGTAATGGCGCTTTAAATTTATCAGACCGACAGGCGATTTCGGCAGAAGTGAAACAACGTTTGGCCGAGCTCAAAGATTTGATGAACACCAAAGATACCTCGGGTGAGTATTTGTTCTCTGGCTATAAAGGTAAGACCGAGCCCTTTGTAGATACCGGAAATAATAATTTTACCTTCGCCGGAGATGAAGGTCAGCGCCGAATAAAGATATCAAACACCGTGAGTTTGGCTGCCAGCGATTCGGGCAAAGGTTTATTTATCGATGTACCAAGCGCTCAAAAAACTTTTCGCACTTTAGCCAGTGACACCAATACCGCGGTTCCTCCCGCAAATGTTTCAGTGGGTTTGGTAACCGATCAAGCAGCCTACGATGAGTTTTATCCAGAAGATATTATTATAGAATTTCAACAACCATCAGAAATGCTGGCCGTTGGCTTGCCAGCTACCCCAAATTTCAATATCGTTTCTAAATCAGATGGCCGGATACTAAAAGAAAACCAACCTTTTGTATCAGGTCGACCGATTGAAATAAACGGTATGCAAGTGCAAATAGAAGGTAGCCCGAATACCGGCGATACCTTTTTAATGGAATCCTCAGAAACCCAGGGCTTGCTGACGACAGTTAGCCGTTTGGTTGCGGGTCTAGAGAGACTCGGTACTTCTGATGTGGAGAGCGAAGCCTATACACAGCTAATCAGTGATACTCTAACCAATCTACGTTCGGCGGAAGATAATGTCTTAGAGACCCGCGCGGAGATAGGTGCTCGCCTTAATACAATGGAAAGCACCAGAAATCTCCACGAAAACTTGACTCTAGTTTCAAAAGAGTTGCTGTCTAGTATTCAAGATATTGATTTTGCGGAGGCCAGCAGCCGTTTATCTTTTGAATCTTTTGTTTTACAGGCCGCTCAACAAAGCTACGTTAAGATTGCTAGCCTTTCTTTGTTTAACAGCCTGCGTTAATCGCTTAATTCAACTCCCGTCATAACTCCCTTCATAGCAGCGGGCATGATAATTTCCCGGTGCTATGGCTTGTAGTCATTCCGTATTGTTTTCTCCCAGCCAAACATACCATCTCACATTGATCACAGTAGTCCGCCTTTGATACTTAAATAGCAACTTGATCAGAGGTTCCCCACAGATAAGTAGTTATTAGGAGGCGGTGTGATGCCGAAGTTTAGCGATTACACGTCGCTGCTTAATGCCAAGCGGATTGTTGGCCATTGCTGATAGGATCTTCAGGACGGCTGCAAAACAGTGTTACGTGCTTGCTTTGCTACTAGGATCTTATGCTAGTGTCGGGTGTCGGATGAAAATATACGGGTGCTTGAGAGGAGGAGCTAGAGCGGCTTGAGTTTAATCCGTATAAATTAAGTGAATAAACCAAAATATGTCTTCTAAACGAATCAAGCCCCATCACTTAAAAACTTTTTGGGGCTTGATTAATAAGGATGCACCGTAGTCCTGGAAAACTAGGATTTTAAACCCTCGTTAATCGGGGTTTTGGGCGTAAAACTGATACATTGCGCCAAATGTTGAGGGGTTCTGGGCTTCAAACTCATCCCAGTTTCCCAAATTATTGCTCTCTTTATCGTCGGGGTATTGTGATTTGTATTTATTCATAAGCTCGTTGTTTACACGTACGAAGCCGACGAAATCTACTCCAAGTTGATCGCAAAACTGCTTCAGTTGGCTGGGTGTAAAGCGATGCTCTTGCTCGTGAAATAAGAGGTCCCGACAGCCGCTAAGATTATAAAAATCAGGCGAGCTGATAATGCTCGGCCATTGTTTTGCGGTGGATAATATCTTGCTACGTAGGGCGCGCATACCGCTGGCGTTAGACTCGATATTTTTTTGTGCAATTAATTTACGACAATTAACCACTTCAGTTCGAGCTCGCTCACTGTATAAGCCTATTTTCATTAAGCCACCTGGGCGTAGCAATGATTTTAATACTTTGGCCCCAAGCATTGGGTCTTGCATATGGTGCAAAACGCCGCTGCATTCAATAATATCGAATTGAGTACCGAACTTTTCAAGTTCTAAAATATCAGCTTGAATGAAATCAATGTTTTTAACTTGGTACTGCTCGGCCATGTTTTTCGCATAACTTAGGCTCGCATGGCTAATATCAATTGCTGTGACGTGAGCATTACGAAAATACCGTGCTGTTTGCAGGGCATGCTTTCCGGTTCCGCAACCAGCAACTAAGACTTTAATGCTATGCCGGCTATCACGCATACGAAATCCGTGATTAGGTAAAGCGGAGTCTAAAGCATGTTGATACAAGGTAGGTGTTTGGTGCGGCAACGCTAGCCAACGTGGATAGGGGTTTTCTTCATACTGCGCTTTTACACGCTTTGAGGTTCGGTCGGTGATATCTCCAAGGCGCTCGAAACTATGATTTTGTTTGTTTTGGGAAAAAGACTTTTTGAGTAGGGTGCCTAAATTGTCGAGCGCGCCGCCGCCGTTGTTAATAAGACTGGCCACATCGATAAGGTTGTTCAACAGCTTGCCAGTGTAAAGCTCATTATAAGCCTTAGCCGGCTCGTACATGACCAAGGAAACCCAGTTATCGAGCAGCAATAACTTTTCATTGTCATTAAGCTGCTCTTCGTTCAATAGCAGGCTTGATTGTTGGCGCCGACTTTTCAGCATAAGTGCCTGGCCGTCGTCGTAAGCCATAACGTATTCGTTATTGTAGGCCTGCAGTGCTAATGAAATTTTTAACTCTAGTTCGTGGAGGTCACAATTGTGTTGATACAATAAATGTTCTCTTACAGTGGTGTTTAAATCTTCTATGATGGCTGAGCTGAAGATGATCTGTTGCAGTGCGCCAAGATATAATTTGTCTTTGCTTAGCACGGCAATATCAACTTGGCTGTTTTTTCGGTCGAGTTGATAGCGATGTTTTAATAACGAGCTAATGAGGGACGCCATATCACTATGGTCAACGTCTTCCAATACTAAATAACGTTGCAACTGAACGTCTAACTCCGAGTTGTCAGCGTCAGCATTCAAGCGTTTCAAACATTCAAATAAATTGGTTTTGACATGGGGGTCATTAGGGTTTTGTTGGATCAAACGCTTATAGATATTAAAAGCGTTAACAACTTCACCGTTATTCAAGCAGGCGTAGGCGAAAGCCGCTTTTGCCCGAAAATGATCGGGGTCGATTTTGACCGCCTGGGAAAAGCAATCTTTGGATTTTTTCAGCCGGCCCTGGTCCAAATGTATATGGCCAAGGCTATACCAACAAGCACTCGATAGAGGTTCGAACTCAATCGCTTGGTTGATTAACTTTAGGGCGGTATCGGGTTTGTTACTGTCTAAGGCAATTCGACTCATCAGCGCCAGCGCATCGGCGCAGCAAGGGTGTATATGCAGTATATTGCGACAGTACTCCTTGCAGCGCTGACGTAGCTGGGTGACTTCAGCTTGGGACAGGCCCAAAGCCAAAGTGCGGCTATAGCACTTAGAGGACTTGGCTAAGAGTTTGTTGACCAGTTGCCATTGGGCGGGTGCCAATGTGCTTTGCCCAGTGTTTGGCGAAATTCCTATCGTCTTAACCAAGCTGCCATCAAATCGTTGCTGTAACGCTGCGTGTGTCACGATGCATACTCTCTTGTTGCTGATAATGTAAGCCTGACGAACGCTGAGCGAACACAGGGATCTACCACTGCTGGAATAAATGCAATATGCTTGCCAGAGATGCTTATTTGTTCAGTTTTATTAAATAAAGCAAGAAAATCAGCGGGTTATGGGGCTCGCAGGCAGGGGCATATTTAAGGGGCGAGAACAAAGAGTGCCGCAAGAGTCGCTTGCGGCAAATAGTTGCCATCTGGCAACTTGGGGGGAAGTGGGATAACTGACACTGAACTGAGATGAGCGGCGTGCATGCATCTTTTTACTGGCACCGCAGTGAGGGGTGCTTTCTACATTGACCTTCGCTTATTTGATAGCTGCTGCGCCATAGCTGTAGCGCGGCGGTATTATTGCTTATTTAGCGACACTCAAATAACTGAT
>Ga0105358_10000853_pt1 | contig 15886 bp, 12 predicted proteins | sample GOMGulsemesocosm_5_FD_83509 | JGI IMG/M metagenome (GOLD analysis project Ga0105358, IMG submission 83509) | Methane-oxidizing microbial communities from mesocosms in the Gulf of Mexico - GOM15C Gulf of Mexico | ecosystem: Environmental > Aquatic > Marine > Cold seeps | place: Gulf of Mexico... | reverse complement strand
AACGCAAAAGACACGGTACCCGCATCATCTTGTCGCCCAGTGTAAACATAGCGAGCGAGATCATCGCTGGATACCTCGCGGCATTGTGCAATAGCATCCAGCAAAGGTCGGTTTACCAAGCTTAGACCAACACCAAAGACCAGAGCCATAACACCGCTACTGAGCCCCGCTTGTAGCCAACTAAACCCGCCAACACCCCATTGTAAAACCGCCATAACAAGTGCTAAAGATACCAGTAGTATCACGTTTTTAGCGTTATCACCAAGGGCACGAGGAATACCCGTACCGCCGTTATTCAAGTCGGCGTACACTGCCTTCGCCCTTGCAACAACTTCAGGCTTAGGCTTCTGCCGAACCGATTGATACTCAATATCATCGCCATTAACAATCGGGATCACATAGGCATCAACCCAATAATAGCTGCCGTCTTTACAGCGATTTTTTACAATACCTTTCCAAGAGTTGTTGGCTTTTACCGCCCCCCACAGGCCTGCAAAAGCAGCCGGAGGCATTTCTGGATGACGAACTAAATTATGGTCTTGTCCGATCAATTCGGATTCTTCAAAGCCACTAATGCTAATGAAGTCATCATTCACATAGCGGATTTTACCTTGGTGATCTGTCGTAGAAAGGATGTTCGAGGATTCACCAAGCGTAATTTCTTTGTCATTTATGGGTAGGTTTTTTTTCATTATTATTCCTAGGTAGCGACTATTTTGATTTAGACCTATAAAGCACAAAATCAGCAGCGCCGTGATTATCAATATCGGCCGATCTAGGAAAACTTCAGAACAAAATGAAGATTAATTTATCATTTAATTTATCATTTAATGTATAGTTAAAACCCAAGGTTATAGCGAGATACTCATTTTAGAATAACACTATGCTTTCTGTCTTGAAAAAACAAATGGGTGGCAAAAACAGCATATTTTATCAATAAAATAGATGCGTGACTCAGTGAAAAACATCAGCTGTAATAAAATCGTAATAAAAATTTAATATAAATTCACGATAATGAAGTGAGAGGTAATAGGTGATGGGAATAGGTGATCAATATTGCATCTAACAAGATGTTGACTGCGACAGTTTATAAAAGCGTCTAAAAATTAAGCTATTCTAACAATCACTATCGTCGCCAACATCGTATTTCTGACTTATTTACCAGCCTAATTGGCGTTGCTTTTATCATGGTTCATTTTTGAATGATCCATCTGCTCTTGATTCATATTACTATGATCCATTCCATCATGGTTCATGCTCTTAGGGTCCATCTGTTCATGGTTCATTTTGCTATGATCCATATTGCCATGGCCAGAGTGGGACAGTGGCATCCATAAAGTCCAAACACCAAACCCCATAATAAGAATCGCGAAAATTTTACGGACAAGGCTTTTTTGCAAAAAGCTCTTTAAGCTATGGGCCGCCCAACCACTGGCTAAAATAGCCGGCATTGTCCCTAGGCCAAAAGCTAACATTACCAAGGCACCACCCACCCCACTACTTTGAGCCACCGCAAAGGCCAAAGCACTGTATACCAAACCGCAAGGTAACCAACCCCAAACCATTCCCAACATAAACCCTTGGGGAATACTTTTAACGGGTAATAGCTTTTTCCCAATAGGCTCGATAAAACGCCAAAGCTTGGCCCCGGCCTTTTCAAGATAAACCAAGCCCCTCCACCAATCCGCTAAATACAGGCCCATGGCAATCAACAATGCCGCCGCCAATATGCGTAAATATTTATCCAAGCCTAATTGCTCGCCCAGCAAACCGGCTAAAGCACCCAAGATGCCATAGCTAAATATTCGGCCAAAGTTATAGGCCAGTAATATGCCGGTTTTTTTACCTTTTTCATCACTGGGAATCGCAAAACTCAAGGCTGAGGCAATACCGCCACACATGCCAACACAATGACCGCTGCCTAAAAAACCGATACTTAAGGCAGTGACAATAACAGGCAAGAAAGAATTGATTTCAGATAGAGACATGAATAACAGGACCTAAAATAATAGAATGCAAATTAACAGGGTGGTTTATTGGCAGTGGGGGTTTCTGCAGGATCTCCGGCAACTTCGGTCTCGGCTTCATGGGAGTTAGATTTTTTTACAACTGGACTGGGAACGACATCATCGTCAAATAATATCCGCTGGCCTTCGGTATCTAAATCATCAAACTGATGGTTATCAATCGCCCAAAAAAATACCTTCGCGGCAATGGCGACAAAAATAATAGCGATTGGAATTAAAATGTACAAACTATCCATACCTGACTCCAATTATTTAAAATAGCACTTAAGCCGCCGGCGTTTGCACCGCTGCGTGGTTTAAACGCAGCGCATTCAAGACCACAACCAAAGAGCTTAAGGACATTCCTATTGCCGCAGCATAGGGTGGTACCCAACCAATAGCAGCCAAAGGCAAGGCTAATAAGTTATAGCCTACTGCCCAGCTAATATTCTGGCGGATAATTTTACGGGCTTTATTCGCCGTATCAATCGCCACAGGAATAACCTGTAAATCGCCCGACAGCAGCAAACAATCAGCGTGGGTTTGAGCAATGTCTGCGGCTCCTGGCATGGCCACCGACAAATCAGCGCCCGATAAAACTGGGACGTCATTAATCCCATCACCGACCATCATTACCCGCTCAGAAGCGGCTTGATGTTGCTGCATTTTTGCCAACTTTTGCTCTGGAGAAACTGAGGCGCTAGCATGCTCGATGCCCAACACATTAGCAATGTGGCATACCGTCGCAGGACGGTCTCCAGATAATAGCTCTACCTGTAGGTTCTTAGCCTGAAGTTGCTCTACTGCAAGCTTTGCATTTTTCCGCAACGGATCTGCGAGGCTAATAAAAGCCAATACGCGTCCCTCTTGCGATAGAAAAAGACCTTGCTGCTCATCAAATGAAGCAAGTGTGGATGGAGTATCGACGCTTGAAGGCTCTTGTGAATATTCAGCCTCTGCGCTCACAAACTCAATCTTGCCGAGCTTAAACTTATCACCATCATAAACGCCTTCAACACCTTGGGCGGTAAAAGATCGCAGCTGTGTAAGGCGTATAGCACCTAAAAAGGGTTTAAAGGCTTTGGCGATTGGATGGCTGTTGCCAGATTCCAACGCCGCGGCGATTTCTAACAGCTGGTCCTGCTCATATTCACCCGCTAAAATGTGAACGCTTTCAACGCTCGGTAAACCTTCAGTTAACGTCCCCGTCTTATCAAATATCACACGGTTTAAACGTGTTAATAATTCAACAACATGCCCACGAGAGACCAACAAACCTTGTCGCCGTAATGTATTGGTAGCTGCGGTTAGTGCCACCGGCGTCGCCAATGATAAGGCGCAAGGACAGGTAACCACTAACACAGACAAGGCTATCCACAGGGCATCTTCAGGCTTATGCTGCCACCAATACCAAAAGACGCTTACCGCTATGACGAGTACAGCGGCAACAAAATAGCCCGCAAGTTTGTCAGCCAAGGCTACCTGCGCGGGTTTTTCTTGCTCGGCCTGGGCCACCAATCGGGAGATCGACGATAAACGCGTTTGCGAACCAATCGCTGTAATTCTTACCCACAACGGACTCTCTCCATTGAAAGTTCCCGCCGCAACAAGGCTATCAAGCTGCTTAGGGACGGCTACTGATTCACCGGTTAACAACGATTCATCAACCTGGCTTTGCCCTGCTACTACCACCCCGTCACAAACAATCGTCTCGCCAGACATCACCAGCACCACATCGTTGGCCGACAGGGATTTAACCGGGACTGTCTCAACTTCATTGGCCTCACCGGCGGCTATCGCAGCCGCTGCATCTTCTGCTGCAGTTTTGGGGTCAGATAATATAACCTTGTGGGCAGTTGGCGGAATCATCTGGCCTAAATTGCCTGCCGCAAAGCCGGCCCGGTGACGCGCCCGCATTTCTAAATAACGGCCGAGTAACAATAGAAAGGTAAACATCGATACGGAATCGAAATAGACATCGGGACCGCTGTTTAAGGTTGCCCAACAGCTTGCGAAGTACGCCAACAAAATAGCAATGGAAACCGGAACATCCATAACAAGATGCCGAACTTTTAAGGCGCGATAAGAGGCCCTGTAAAAAGGTACCGCACTGTAAAACACCACCGGTGTAGCAAATAACCAACTGACAATGCGTAAAAATCCCTGCCATTGCTCGGTGATGCCCAGTAGCTCACCGCCGTACAATGCAATAGCAACCATGCCTACTTGCATCATACCCAAACCGGCGATACCTAAGCGCCTCAAGGCTTGGCGGTTTTCTCCATCCAATAATTTGTTTTGATTTTCATCTGTCGCCGCCTGTGGTCTAAAACCAATGCCATCAAGACTCTCGAAAACCTCACTTATCAAACCATTATCTGGATTCACTTCAACCCAGCAACGGTGGGTACTGGCGTTCACCCGAACTTTTTCGACTTGGGGTAAACGTAACAAATGTTTTTCAATCAGCCACACGCATGCAGCGCAGGTAATGCCCCCAATGAGTAATTGAGCTTGAATATTGCCTGTAGGCGCATTGGGGTCTACAGCAACCACAAAATCCTGCTGTACATCAGGCAGGTCATAGACGGCCCAACTGCTGCCTTCAAGTAACTCTGGGGTACTGGCTTTCTCACTTCGATATTGGTAGAACTGCGACAAGCCGCCATTAACAATAGCGCTGGCAACCGCTTGACAGCCTACACAGCACATCGCTCGAGATTCGCCGTCAATTTCAACGGGAAAGTCGGTCCCGGCAGGGACGGGTAAGTCACAATGGTAACAGGATTGAGCAGTATGACTCACTGGCCGCCTAACTTAGCCGTTTGTGATTCTTTAAAGTTAATTTCACCATTTAATCGCCAAGCGACTTTATTAATATCGCCAACAGGCGAGAGGCGTAAGTACTGACGAAAACTCAAGCTACTGTCCAAATCACCTCGGTAACGATTCCCCTGTAAATGGTGCAAGGTTATCTTTACATCGTAAACATTGGTGGTTGGGTGAATAATTTCAAGTTGTAACTGCTCAGGGTCTTGTTCAAGCCCAGTAATATCTAACAGAATATCCCCAACTTCTAAATCAAAGCTCAGCTCAGCGGCTATCCCTAAGTCTTGGGCTTGATGGTCCTGCTCAAGGCGGCGGTTAATAGCCAAGCCATCTTTATAATAGTTATCACTGACGACACTGTCATTGGCCGTAAATGCCAACATAATCGTGATGGTACAGCCGACAATAGCTAAGACCGGGAAAAATATAAGCATCCATGGGTAAAATTGCTTATACCAAGGCGTCGTGTCGTTATCTGGGTGAGTCATAATTAAACCTTACTGCAATGCAAATGAATGCGATGAGCCTTACGGCTTGTAAAAGATTCAAACCTTAAAGCTATTCTGCTCTCTAAGACCTATGGGCCGGCATTATAAACTAAGGGAAATCAAAGTGCTTTGGGGATTGGAAGTTTCATTGCCTCTGCGTGACCCAAAACAAATGAATAATAAGAGGTCACCTAATAATTAAACCCGCACAAGTTTTTAAAAACCATCTAGATAACCATCTAGATAACCATTTAGATAGCCATTTAGATAACAACAAGTACGGCTATAAGCCGGTAAAGCAAAAAGGCCAAGCATACAAAAGCATACCTGGCCTGCTGTAAATCACTTGAGACCCTACACCACCGAAATAACGTCAGGTTCCATATACTATGAACAACTTATTGCTTTGGCCCAATAAAGGCAGCTTTTTGTACAGCCTCAATAGACGGGTCGTCCTCTGCGGTAACCACAAAGTAGATCGTAGACTTGGTGGTCTTCAACTTATCTCGATCAATACGCACGCTGACCGGCAAAGAGAACACCTCTCCCTCTTCTAGGAAGGCACGATATTTCTTTTTGGTGCGATAATCTTGAGCACCGCCACCATCTTCACCGGCTTGCACCTTAACACTAAAATAGGTGTCTCCACGGCCCATATTGTTGATCTTCACCATATACACATTTTCGATATGCTCAGGTGTTTCACGAAACATTTTTGCACCCCGGTCGCGAATCACATCAACACTTAAAGGAGTACGGGTACCAACGGTGTAGGCGAACAAACCAACCATAATAACCATGGCGACAATGTAGCCTATGAATCGTGGCCTGAAGATATGGGTTTCCCCGGTCTCCATTGCGTCTTGAGTGGTGAAACGAATTAAGCCCCGAGGATATTTCATGCGGTCCATCACACTGTCACAAGCATCCGCGCAGAGTCCACAGTCAATACACTCGTACTGCAAACCATCACGAATATCGATGTCGACAGGACAGACCTGCACACACCAACCACAATCAATACAATCACCCAAGCCTTTAGCTTTGTAATCTTCTCGGGCTTTACGCTTACCACGTGACTCACCACGGGCCTCATCATAGGTCACTAACATTGTCTCTCGGTCATACATCACAGACTGGAAACGGGCGTAGGGGCACATATATTTACAAACTTGCTCACGCAAATACCCAGCGTTACCGTACGTTGCTGCAGTAAAGAAGAATAACCAAAAGACCCCAGAAGGGTGAGCATTGAATGTGACTAGATCAACCACCAAGTCTTTAACGTCGTAAAAATAGCCCACAAAGGTGAGGCCCGTTAAAAAGGCAATCAATATCCACAAGCCATGCTTGCTGGCCTTTTTACGGAACTTAGACCAAGACATCGGTGCTTTATCGAGCTTTATTCTGGCATTCCGATCACCTTCACACTTATCTTCAGCCCAGATATACATCAAGGTCCACACCGTCTGTGGACAGGTGAAACCACACCAAACTCGCCCGACCAAGACGGTTACGGTGAATAAACCAAAGGCGGCGATAATCAATAGCCACGCCAGCAGCATAAAATCTTGAGGCCAAAAGGTTGTCCATAAGATGTGGAATTGACGCGCGGGCAAGTCAAATAGAACGGCTTGGCGCCCCTCAATTTCGAGCCAGGGTAACAAAGCAAACCCTAGCAATAGGGGAATACCGGTGTAACGGCGCAATCGCTGGAAAAAGCCCCTTACTTTACGGGTGTAAATTTTGGTGTTGCCCGCTGCATATAAATCTACATATTTTGTTTTATGTTCGGATTTTTCGTCCACTTCAACAGTTGGGATCTTATCAGTCACAACGAAACCTCTTGGTTTGCTTCGCACTTTGGCGAAGAGTCACGGCTAGTTTTGCAGGTTTATCCTGCCAAGCAAAAAACACATGCTTTCATCACGCTGCAGCCGCTTTAGCGGTCTTGAGGCAGCCACATTCTTAAAATAACGAATACAACTCTGTAATTTTAGCCTATGCCCAAAATTACGCCGGCATAGTAATCTTTTTTTAATATTAACTCTAGCTAATACAAAGGCAATTTATTGCACTGGATCAAGTGAGCCGCAATTGTTTTCTTTTTTAACGCCCGGCCGAAACAAAAACGCCACCGCAGCGATGCTGAAGTGGCGTTTTTTAAATTGTCATCCAAACAAGCCTTGAGCTACAAACAAGGCTTGCCTAACAAACAATTATCTACTCAATATCAAGTTAGTCCTGGGACAAACTGTAGACATAAGCCGTTAGCATACGAATCTTATCGGCACGAAGCTTATCAACCTGAGCAGGCATTACATTAGAGCGACCGTCACGAACCGAGTGACGAATACCCTCACCCGTACCTTCATACAACCAAATGTTGTCTGCCAAGTTCGGGGCACCCATAAATTTATTACCTTTACCGTCTGCGCCATGACAAGCCACGCAAGTTGTCGCAAATACTTCAGTACCCGCTTCGGCTTTTATCGCATCATGTTTTTGGCCAGATAGCTTAAGAACATATTCAGCAACCGCTATAACATTGCCCTCACCAATAGCAGCACCCCAAGGAGGCATTGCACCAGCGCGGCCATGGGTAATAGTCTGCTCGATTTCAGCAGGGGTACCACCGTACAGCCAATCTTTGTCGGTCAAGTTAGGGAAGGCATAGTTACCACCGCCATCAGCACCATGACAAACTGCACAGTTGTTTGCGAACAAACGTGTGCCAATTTTCATTGCCTTAGGATCTTGAGCGATTTCTTCAATGCTAATGTCTTGGTATTTACCAAAGGTCTCAGTGTACTGAACATTAGCCTTTTCCATTTCAGCTTCATACTGATTGGTCGAGGTCCAGTTCAACAGGCCTTTAAAATTACCCAAGGACGGATACAAAGCGAAATAGATAACACCAAATACCAGCGTAATAACAAACATCTGGAACCACCACTTTGGCAGTGGGTTATCGTACTCTTCAATACCATCATAAACATGGCCAGTGGTTTGGTTTTCAGGCTCGTCATCGTCACTAACGGCAACAACCTTATTGGCAAACAACACCCATGTAATTAATACCAAGTTGGTTACGGTTAATATAATTACCCACCAACTCCAAAAATCAGTCAACATAATAAATACCCTTTATTCACCGTCACGGGAATGTTTGTTATCAACATCAGAGAGCGGCTCATCTTCCACAAAGGGTAAGTTTGCCGCTTCGTCAAATCCTGTTTTGCGCTTGCTACCCCACAACCATATCCAGGTTGAAATAAACGCAACAGTCAAGAAAACCGTTGATATGCCTCTCCAATCGTTAATATCCATAACATTTACCCAATGATTAACGTTTCTGTTTCAACAACACACCCAAGTTCTGCAAATAGGCAACAACTGCTTGAATCTCAGTTTTACCTTTAACATCTTCTTCGGCATTAGCAATATCCTCATCAGTATATGGAACACCTAAGAAGCGCAGTGCTGTCATCTTCTTTGGAGTCATACTGTTGTCGATAACGTTGTCGAACAGCCACGGAAATGACGGCATGTTTGACTCTGGAACTACGTTACGCGGGTTAAATAAATGCGCACGATGCCATTCATCTGAGTAGCGTCCACCAACACGAGCCAAATCAGGCCCGGTTCGCTTAGAACCCCAAAGATGAGGGTAGTCATACACAGACTCACCGGCGACAGAATAATGTCCATAACGCTCTGTTTCAGAGCGGAATGGGCGAATCATCTGAGAGTGACAAACATTACAACCTTCGCGGATATAAATATCACGACCTTCAAGTTGCAGTGCGGTGTAAGGCTTTAAGCCTTCGATCGGCTTGGTAGTTGCTGAGTTAAAAAATTGCGGAACAATTTCAACTAAAGCACCGAAACTGATGGCTACAACCATCAGAACCATCATCAAACCGATATTCTTTTCTACTTTATCGTGATTCACGGATATCTCTCCTCTACCTTAAACTGACTGCGGCTGGGCAGTAGCATCTTGCTCTTTCGCGGCTTGGAAAGTGCGGTAAGTGTTATAGGCCATAAACAACATGCCTGTGAAGAAGATAAGTCCGCCCAATACACGTACGTAGTGACCTGGGTAGCTGGCTTCAACCGACTCTACAAAGCTATAAGTCAATGTGCCGTCTGAGTTAAAGGCGCGCCACATCAAACCTTGCATGATGCCGTTTACCCACATAGAGGCGATATACAAAACGGTACCAATTGTTGCCATCCAGAAGTGTAAGTTAACTAACTTAACACTCCACATTTCTTTGCGGTTAAGTAACGCTGGGAACAGGTGATACAAAGCACCCATAGTCACCATAGCAACCCAACCCAAAGCACCGGAGTGTACGTGACCAACAGTCCAATCGGTGTAGTGAGATAAAGCGTTAACCGTTTTAATAGCCATCATTGGGCCTTCAAAGGTAGACATACCGTAGAAGGACAAAGAAACAACCAAGAAACGTAAGGTAGGATCGGTGCGAAGCTTATGCCAAGCGCCTGATAAGGTCATAATACCGTTAATCATGCCACCCCAAGACGGAGCCAACAGGATCAAAGACATCACCATACCAACACCCTGGGTCCAGTCTGGTAGAGCTGTGTAGTGCAAGTGGTGCGGACCCGCCCAAATGTACAAGGAGATCAATGCCCAGAAGTGGATAATAGAAAGGCGGTAAGAATATACCGGACGTCCTGCTTGCTTAGGAACAAAGTAATACATGATGCCCAAGAAGCCTGCGGTGAGGAAGAAGCCCACTGCATTGTGGCCATACCACCACTGGATCATGGCATCCATTGCGCCAGCATAAGCTGAGTATGACTTGGTCAAACTCACAGGGATTGCCGCAGAGTTCACGACGTGCAATACCGCAACGGTAATAATGAATGCACCAAAAAACCAGTTGGCCACATAAATGTGCGAGCCTTTACGCTTGATGATGGTACCAAAGAACACAATACCGTAGGCCACCCAAACTAAGGTGATCAGGATATCAATTGGCCATTCAAGCTCAGCGTATTCTTTAGAAGAGGTCATACCTTGGGGTAAGGTAATCGCGGCTAAAAGAATAACAAGCTGCCATCCCCAGAAGGTAAAAGGGACTAAAAATCCACCCCACAAACGCGCCTGACAGGTGCGCTGTACCACGTAGTACGATGTAGCAAATAATGCACAGCCACCAAATGCAAAAATTACCGCATTGGTATGCAATGGACGTAAACGACCAAAGTGCGTGAAGGGTTGAAACAAATCATTTATTTGGGGCCAGGCCAGCTCCGATGCGATTAGTACCCCTACTCCCATTCCGACCACGCCCCAGACGACGGTCATCACTGCGAATTTGGTTACTATATCGTAGTTGTAAACTGGTTGTTCACCAGCGGTTGCCGAGTTACTACTCATAGCGACTTTCCTAATTGATTTTAAGAATTGAGGAATTTTTCCAATTGGCATCCCATCTATGTGGATTTATGCCAAAGGAAAATCATTACTGCCTCAATGCATCGTAAATTATCTACGATGACTCATGTTTATCACTTGATTACGATCAACTAGCCCCAAGATATTTACTTTCTTGTGGGCCAAAAGCCCAAACTACCTAGACAGTGTAGGACAAATATCAACTCAATCGAGGTTTTATAGAATATCTCGACCTTTATCGGCCGCTATTCTCAAACGAAGAGAATTCAAACGAATAAAGCCTTCTGCATCCTTCTGGTCATAAGCGCCCGCATCATCTTCAAAGGTCGCTATCGCCTCATCGAACAAGCTATTTTCACTACGTCGACCGACAACAGAAACGTTACCTTTATAAAGCTTCAAACGAACATCACCATTGACGTGTTCCTGGGAAACATCGATAGCGGCCTGCAACATCTTGCGCTCAGGACTCCACCAATAACCGTTATAGATTAGCTCCGCATACTTAGGCATCAACTCATCTTTTAAGTGGGCAGCGTCGCGATCCAAAGTTAATGACTCGATACCGCGATGCGCCTTCAACATGATGGTGCCACCAGGGGTTTCGTAACAGCCGCGCGCCTTCATACCAACATAGCGGTTCTCAACGATATCCAAGCGGCCAATGCCGTTTTCGCCACCAACTTTATTTAACGTCTCAAGTACGGTAGCCGGGCTCATTGCTTCGCCATTAATGGCCACAATGTCACCTTTTTCGTAACTTACCTCGATGTACGTTGGTGTTTCAGGTGCATCTTCAGGTGCAACGCTCCAGCGCCACATTTCTTTATCGGCAGCTTCCCACCAAGGATCCTCTAAGTTGCCACCCTCGTAAGAGATGTGTAACAAGTTAGCGTCCATTGAATAAGGTGATTTTTTCTTACCGCCAGCAAAATCTACTGGGATATTATGATCTTCACAATATTGCATTAAGGTTTCACGAGACGTCAGGTCCCATTCACGCCAAGGCGCAATAACTTGAATACCAGGCTTAAGAGCATAAGCGCCCAACTCAAAGCGAACCTGATCATTACCCTTACCGGTAGCACCGTGGGAAATGGCATCGGCGCCCGTTTCATTGGCGATTTCAATCAATCGCTTAGCGATTAATGGACGAGCAATGGAGGTACCAAGAAGATATTCACCTTCATAGATTGCATTGGCGCGAAACATAGGGAAGACGAAGTCGCGGACAAATTCTTCGCGTAAGTCATCAATATAAATTTCTTTTACACCCAAGGCTTCTGCCTTGGCGCGAGCAGGTGCTACTTCTTCACCTTGACCAATATCTGCGGTAAAGGTAACCACCTCGCAATTGTAGGTGTCTTGCAACCAGCGCACGATGACCGAGGTATCCAAACCACCGGAATAGGCCAATACAACTTTTTTGACTGAGGACATAATTATCTCCCGCTATGATGAAATTTAAAAACCGAGCACACTGCTCAAGCTTTACGCTATTGTTTAATGGTCGATGAAAATTTTAGGGTCAAAGTGGTTTTCACCAGGCCCCCAAGTTCAACCATATTTTGCTCGACCCAAAACGGCCAGAGCGATCATGTGGAGTGTTTAAACACTCTCTGAATTTCTTTATAGACTGCTACCGATGGAACTTACCCCATCGATTATGAAACTAGTTTTATATTAAGCCTGCTCTAAATTCAATCTAGGTAATCAACGCAGGAAGCTCTCGCCCGCGGAACTCTAAATTAATACGGTACTTAGCAACCACCTTTTAAGGTAAATACGACCAAATAGTCCGACCAAAACGCTAATTTCAAGCTCGAAATTTGGCGCACGTATTGTACATGCGCAGAGACATAAATCACAGATCTATAACGAGGAAATATAACGAAAAAGGCGACATGCCACGATCAAAGAAGGACAGTATTTAAAGCGAAGGAGGTTAAAGGAAAGACTCAAGGTATTTAATTTATATCGATATCAGGTAAATACATACAACAAGACATCGCTTTAATTCCAGGAAAACCACGTAGACAACCGACTAGATAGAGAATAATTCTGGCTGACTTCAACTCAACACACCCGAACTAAGGACTGAGCTTTAGCCGAACACATGACGACCCTAGTCCGTCAAACTATCGAGAAGCCACCTCCTCCATCATTTTTTCTCCCCGCTCCAGCCGTACAGTTACGCGACGGTTTTGCGCCCGCCCCTTTGCGGTTCGATTTGTAGTGACAGGGTAACGCTCACCATGCCATCGAATAATGACTTTATCGGAATCCAAGCCCGACTTAATCAAGTAATCGGCAACCATCTGAGCTCGCTTTTTAGAAAGCTCTAGATTTTCAGCCTGAATCCCTCGACTGTCGGTATGACCATCAATGTAATAGCTGCTGACCTGGTCGTCCGCCTTGGCGTAAACAACCACGCTGTCTAACTCTACTTTCTGGCGGCCCGCTAATGTCTCACCTGAGCCCTTAAAAAGCAGGGTAGTTTTTTCAACTTGATCAAAGTTGACTGGTAACAACCCCGCAACACAATCCATATACGTTGAGAAAACAGGCCGATAATTCATTGAGTTAAAAGCGACAGAGAGCGATTCGCGCGCGCCATACCAAGGCTTACGGGTGATAACGACCTGCTGTCCTTGATTCAGCTCAGCCATAATACGTTCAGACAACTTAGCCCCAAGCTTGACCGGGCGCTTGGATTGAGAGACGGGGATATACCCAAGGTCTTGCACTGCGGCTCTGGGCTTCCATATTGGACCCGTGATCATAAGGGAGCCCTTGCCCGCCTTGAAAAATACAGATTTCGTGTCCAAAAAGAACTGCTGGGTCTCGCCCGCTCTGCGATAAAACACAGCCTGACCGTACTGGGGCAACATTTGACTCATGCGGCACTCAAACATGGACCCTTCTGACTCCCACTTAGCATTATCCAAGCCCGCCTCAAAACGTGCTGCACTTGCGCCACAGCCCACCAAGCCCGCTAGGCCCACGAGCACCAGTCTTGCGGCATAAACGCTGAAATTACTTAGGTTAAAACCAGAGTTATTGGTCAACACGACAGAGCCTCATAACATGAAATAGTAACGACATAGGCACCAAGCCCACCTCTACTATAGTTTATCGGCCTAGAGTTGCTGTGCTTTAGCGGTGTTTTTGGTAGGATGCGCCAGCGTTTTAAAACCCTATTCGACCGCATAGACTGTGAGAGCCATTATGAGCCAGAATCTAACCATCACCCGACCCGACGACTGGCATATCCACCTTCGTGATGGAGTGGCGTTAACTCACACTACGGCAGACGCCAGCCGCTACCTCGGCCGCGCAATAGTAATGCCCAATTTAGTGCCCCCAGTCATGACCGCTGAGCAAGCCATGGGCTATAAAAACAGAATTCTCGAGGCTCGGCCACAACATAGCCAATTTGAGCCACTAATGGTGTTATACCTAACCGATAACACCACTGCAGACGATATCATTGAAGCCAAGTCCAAAGGTGTTGTTGCTGCCAAGCTATACCCCGCCGGCGCGACAACCAACTCGGACTCGGGTGTTACTCAGATTAAAAATATCTATCCAGCCCTAGAGGCCATGCAGAAACACGGCATGGTTTTTTGCTTACACGGCGAAGTTACTGACAGCAGCATCGATATCTTTGACCGCGAGCAGCAGTTTATTGATTCAACTCTCGCTCAATTGAATGCCGACTTCCCCGAATTAAAAATGGTTCTAGAGCATATAACCACCAAGGAAGCTGCTGACTTCGTTATAGCAGCAGGCAGCAACATGGCTGCCACCATTACAGCCCACCATTTGCTTTATAATCGTAATCATATGTTGGCCGGTGGCATTCGCCCTCACTACTACTGTTTGCCGATTCTAAAACGCTCAAGCCACCAAGCAGCCTTGGTTGAAGCGGCGACAAGCGGCAACCCCAAATTCTTTCTCGGCACCGATTCTGCGCCACACACACAAGCCGCAAAAGAAACAGCTTGCGGCTGCGCAGGAGCCTACACAGCCTATGCCGCCATTGAACTTTATGCCGAAGTGTTCGAAGATGCCGATAAATTAGACAAATTAGAGGGTTTTGCCAGTCATTTTGGCGCAGATTTCTACAACCTGCCGCGGAATACTGATACCATCACTCTTACCCGTGAAGCCTGGCAAGTACCGCAAAACATGGACTTTGGCGATACCCAACTCGTACCACTACGAGCCGGTGAAACCTTACGCTGGCAAGTACGCTAAGCTATAATTCAACGCAGCGAAATATCGCTAACTAAAGTCGACCCAGACCTAAGGAAAAACCGTGGCAGCAATGAGCCCCGCAGAAGAAACACCTGAGATCAAAACACCCTTCGCAAAACGCTTTCGCGGCTTTTTACCGATAATTGTCGACGTCGAAACTGGTGGGTTTAATGCCGCGACCGACGCACTACTCGAAGTTGCTGCAGTCACACTCCGTATGGATGACGACGGTCTGATTTATCGTGACAAAACCTTCGAGTGCCACCTAGATCCGTTCGAAGGCTCCAATATCGAGCAGTCAGCATTAGATTTCACCGGCATTGACCCTGAGAGCCCAGACCGCGATGCGCAGCCTGAAATGTATGCCCTGCCAGAGATATTTGGCGCGGTACGCAAAGCTGTCAAAGCTGCTGGCTGTACCCGTGCCGTGATGGTTGCTCACAATGCGCACTTTGACCTAGGGTTTATGAATGCTGCGGCAGATCGCTGCCAGATAAAGCGCAACCCCTTCCACCCTTTTTCATGCTTCGATACTGCAACGTTAGGCGGCTTAGCTTACGGCCAAACTGTTCTCGCCAAAGCTTGCGCCGCTGCAGGAATGGACTTCAGCAACACCGAAGCTCACAGCGCCGCTTACGACGCCGAAAAGACAGCTGATTTATTTTGCCTAATCGTCAACAAATGGCAAAACATGGGCGGCTGGCCTCTGGCTGAAACAGAAGACTAACCCTTCTGAATACAACAATCAGCAGACAACAAAAAGGGCGCTTAGCGCCCTTTTTGTTGTCTGCCTTTTCTTTTCATCTCATCCCGGGCCTCCCCAAGATGAGTATCGCCCCACTACAAACCGTTAGGCCCGCAGTCGTTTT
>Ga0105358_10000851_pt1 | contig 15919 bp, 12 predicted proteins | sample GOMGulsemesocosm_5_FD_83509 | JGI IMG/M metagenome (GOLD analysis project Ga0105358, IMG submission 83509) | Methane-oxidizing microbial communities from mesocosms in the Gulf of Mexico - GOM15C Gulf of Mexico | ecosystem: Environmental > Aquatic > Marine > Cold seeps | place: Gulf of Mexico... | reverse complement strand
GTTTAGAGGTTACTTATTCAGCTATAAATGGAAATGGGCAAATTACGTGGCTATTAAATTCTATAACAAAATGTATAAGCTATATTCTTTATGGTAGTTAATTATATCAATTTAGTATCCACTTCCGTATAATCGTGACGTGAAAATGTCTTCAAAATTAACCATTGTTAACGACTGTAATAGGCTGCAAGTTGCCATTTCAGGCATTAAATTTAATGTCAGCTTTTGGCTATCAGAAGACCTAGCGTCGAATCAATAGATAATGGCATTTTGAAGTTATGCCAATACAATGACGTGAACGACCGTTATGGTGACCTAAGCAGTCCTTAGAATGGGCTAATTTTCTCAATAAAAATGACTGCTTTATGGCAATTTTTAAACCTAACCAATAATGCAAATAACCTCTTTTACTCAATACCACAACCTTTAAGAATTATTTGCGTTAAAGAGGCAACAACCTCTTCAAAATCATCATCGTTCATCTCTTCTTTGTCTAAGGCTGCTAAAACTTGCACGTTAAAGTCGGCGTAATGTTGGGTTGAACTCCAAATGAGGAATAATAGATGATGCGGGTTCACTTTATCTATTAAGCCTTTTTCAATCCAAGTATCAATAACAGCGACTTTACTTTGTAGCCATTCTTTAAAATCACTATTTAGGTAGTCATTCAATACCGGCGCGCCATGAATTAGTTCGCTCGCAAAAATTCGCGATGAATAAGGATCATCCTTAGAATGCATCACTTTTGCTCTAATATAAGCACTCAGAGCCATTTTCGGTTCGTGATCTGCATTTAAGGTATCGTAGTCTGTATTCCATACCTCGATAATATTACTTAATAGTTGCTGATATAGGTCAGTTTTGTCTTTAAAATAATAATGGATATTCGCGCGAGCAATATTCGCTCGTTCGGCAATACGCTTAATTGACGCACCTTTAAAACCATAAGTGACGAATTCATTTTTGGCTGCACTTAAGATTAACGCTTTATTTTTTTGGCGAATATTACCTTCAGACATTTTAGCTTTTGCCACAAAAACTCCTTTGAAATTAAAATAAATAACCTGAACTTACTCTGAACTTTTTCTTGTACTAAAGAGAGTAAAAATCAGTGACATTATAGTTTTACTATAATGTCACTGATTTTTCGTTCATTAGATAATAAAAGTTAATTTATTTCAACTAAGAAAATTGTAGCAGATCAACTTTTTCGCTTTAAATTTAATTTCTCGCTTTTAACTCAATTCGTCGTTGATGCAATAGTGGTTCAGTATAACCACTGGGTTGCTCTTCACCTTTAAAAATTAAATCCATCGCCGCGTGAAAAGCGATATTATTATCAAAGTCAGGTGCCATTGCTATATAACTGGCATCAGTAATATTTTGTTTGTCGACAATTTTCGCCATGCGCTTTAAAGACTCTAGTACTTGTTCCTTGGTTAAAATTCCATGATGCAGCCAATTGCAAATGTGCTGACTTGATATTCTTAATGTTGCTCTGTCCTCCATGCGACCTACATTATCAATATCAGGTACTTTTGAACAACCCGTTCCTTGATCAATCCATCGAACTACATAACCTAGAAGACCTTGAACATTGTTATCTAATTCATTTTGAATATCTTGTTCGCTTAGCTCACTTTGATTTTTACTATTATTATTCAGTAAGGGAATGGTCAATAAATCAGATAAACCATCATTACTAGTATCAGTAGAAAACTGCTCAAGCATTTTTTCTTGAATATCACTAACGTTAACTTGGTGATAATGTAAAGCATGCAAGGTAGCGGCAGTAGGTGATGGTACCCACGCACAGTTAGCCCCCGATTTAGGGTGAGCGATTTTGGACTCTACCATTGCTGCCATTTCATCTGGTATGGCCCACATGCCCTTACCTATTTGAGCTTTGCCCATGAGGCCAGCTTGCAAACCAATGCGAACATTGCGATGTTCATAAGCGTTAATCCACTTTTCATTTTTCATTAACGCTTTTCGCGCCATAGGGCCTGCTTTCATACTGGTATGTATTTCATCACCCGTTCTGTCTAAAAATCCGGTATTGATAAACGCAAGACGATCTTTGGCAGCACGGATACACTCTTTCAAATTCACAGAAGTACGGCGTTCTTCATCCATAATCCCCATTTTAATGGTATTGGTTGCTAAGCCCAAACACGCTTCTATGGATGTGAATAACTCACTACTAAACGCAACTTCTTCTGGGCCATGCATTTTCGGTTTTACAATGTAAATACTGCCTTGGCGTGAATTTTTTACCGCTGAGTTACCTTTTAAGTCATGCAATGAAATTAAGCTGGTGATCAAACCATCTAAAATCCCTTCAGGCACCGGTTGATTATCTTTGGTAAGCACGGCGTCGTTAGTCATTAGGTGGCCTACGTTACGTACAAATAATAAGCTGCGACCGGGTAAGGTAAAGTCTTCATTCTTTGGTGAAATATAGCTTCGGTCTTCGTTTAATTTTCGAACAATTGATTCACCATTTTTTTCAAGCGTTTCAATTAAATCGCCTTTCATTAACCCTAACCAGTTTCGATAAACGGCGGTTTTATCTTCCCCGTCAACGGCGGCGATAGAATCTTCGCAATCTTGAATGGCACTCAATGCAGATTCTAAAATGATATCAGCAACCGATGCAGGGTCGGCTTTTGCAACTGGCATACTCGGGTCAATTTTAATTTCAATATGTAGGCCATTATTGCAAAACAAAATTGCATTTGGGTTTTGCTGCGCGCCATTAAAGCCGACAAACTTGCTTTTATCAACTAAGCCAACTTGCTGACCTGATTTCATGGTGACAATTAGCTTACCGTTAGCAATTTGATAGCTAATAGCATCTGCATAACTACCACCAGACAATGGAATAGCATCATCTAAAAAACGACGAGCGTAGGCTTGAACTTTCGCCCCTCTGATCGGGTTATAGGTTTTGTTAACTTCAGCGCCATCTTCATCACTGATGACGTCTGTACCATAAAGCGCATCGTACAAACTTCCCCAACGAGCATTGGCCGCATTCAAAGCAAAACGTGCATTCATTAACGGCACTACAAGTTGCGGTCCTGCAACATTCGCAACTTCTTCGTCAACATAATTGGTCGTTATCGAAAAGTCAGGTTTTTCTGCAACAATATAACCAATATCTATTAAAAATTGTTGATACTTTTCCTGATTAAAAGGCTGGTTAAGAGGTTGATTACTTTTATCTAAATGCCATGCATCAATTTGCGTTTGGAATTGTTGACGAATCACCAATAATTTTTGATTTTTGGGCGTGAACTCATCAAGAATATTTGCCATCGATTGCCAAAAGCCTTCAGCATCGATACCGGTTCCCGGTAAGACTTCATGTTCAACCAAATTATATAAGGATTCTGCTACTTTATATCCGTGTTTAATGACTCGTTTATTCATATTTAAATCTGTGATTTTAGGTTGGTTAAATTGATAAACACAATAAAGTAGCATTACTACTTTATTGTGTTTATTTGATGGAAGTGCTGCACTTATTGGCTGTCATTTTTCGCCAGCCAAATAGCTAACGTATTGCGTTCATCATCCGTCATTTGAGTTTTATTCATAAACGGCATGTCTTTGGCGTCAATCACTCGGGCTTTAATGCGTGGTGCCCATTGTTTAATACTCGCTTCATCAGAGAAAATAATACCTGCGGGTGCAATAGTAAATATTTCGTCAGTGGGCGCATCAGCATGACAAGACCCACAGCGTTGCTCAATAATAGTTTGTACTTGTGCTATATCAACCGTTTGGCTTTTTTGCTCTGCAGTTAACTCTGTTTTAGCTGGCGCAATAGCAAAAGCAAGGGCGATTGTAGCCACAATAGAACCCACTAAAATTAGTGGTTTTTGCTTACCAAAATGACATAAGACAAAATACTGACGAACGGCTGCTGTGATTAAGATAATAGCTATTAACACTATCCAGTTTGCACTATGGTTAAAAGTCATCGGGTAATGATTGGAAATCATGATAAAGATGATTGGCAAAGTAGTATAAGTATTATGAGTAGAGCGTAATTTAGCATTTAAACCAAACTTAGCATCTGGCACTTTGCCTTTTTCAACCGCATTAACTAAAGCCCGTTGAGACGGCATAATGCCGAAGAATACATTGCCAGCCATAATCGTGCCGATAATTGCTCCCATATGCATGTAAGCGCCACGAGCACTAAATACTTGCGTTAAACCATAAGACAACGCAGTAGCAATAATAATTAATATTATTCCTAAAATAACACCATGATTTTTTAATTTGGTGCGTACTAAAACTTCATAAATACCAACGCCTACAACAATAGAGCCAAGGCCTAAAATAATGGCTTGAAATTGTGTTAGATCAGCCACACGCTTATCGATTAAATATGACTCTGCGCCAACATAAAACATTAATGACAATAATAAGAAACCGGTGATCCACGTGGTATAAGCTTCCCATTTAAACCAGTGCAATGTCGTTGGCATCTTTTCTGGTGCTAGTTTATATTTTGCCACTTCATAAAAACCACCACCATGAATGGCCCATAAATCACCACCGATACCTTTATCTTTTTTCCATTGCGGTGGATTTTCTAAATGGTTATCTAACCAAACAAAGTAAAATGAAGCACCGATCCAAGCGATACCTGTAATTAGATGTGCAAAGCGAATAACTAAGTTTAGCCATTCATTAATATACGGATCCATAATATTCTCCAGTTAAAATTTTTATAATAGTTGTTTTATCTGTTGTCGGATCTGGACATCGACTTACATCAAACGCTTGTTGTTATTTATTAGCTTCTTATAAATGAAGCGCTGTTTAATTTTCTTGTTAATAGGTTAGTTGATGACTGAAGCTTGTGAGTACAAAGAAAAAGCACAGAGTTTATAATTATAAATGAGTACTTTTGATGCTGTAATCGCAGGCTTCAGGTATTAAATAATCATTAACTATACCAGTTCACCCATAATATGAGTGGCTTTAACGTGGCGTTCATCACCTAACATGCTTAAGATAAAAAGCTTCTCTGACAAGTTTGTACAATGTTGCATACGTCTATCCATAAGCGGTGTCGCATGATAATCAAGCACTATAAAGTCAGCTTCCGCACCCTTAGTGAAATTACCAATTGTGCCCTCTAAATCTAACGCGATAGCTCCGCCTAATGTCGCCAAATAAAACGATTTGAATGGGCTAAGTTTGTCACCACGTAATTGTTGCGTTTTATAGCCTTCATTAATTGTGCTTAACATTGAAAATGTTGTACCTGCACCGATGTCAGAGCCAAATCCAACGTTAATGTCGTGCTCTTGTGCTTGCTTTAGGTTAAACAAACCACTGCCTAAAAACAGGTTTGAGCTTGGACAAAAAGCTATGGCTGAATCAGTTTCACCTAAACGCTGACATTCACTGTCATGCAAATGTACCCCGTGTGCAAAAACACTGCGACGACCCAATAATTTATTTTTATCATACACATCTAAATAGCCATCACTATCAGGAAACAGATCATTTACCCAAGCAATTTCAGCTTTATTTTCACTTAAATGGGTATGCAAATAAACGCTGGGATTTTCAGCCAGCAATTGCCCTGCTTTGTTTAGTTGCTCACTTGAACAGGTTGGTGCAAAACGTGGCGTTATCGCATATTGTAAACGGTCAGTGTTATGCCATTTTTCAATTAATGCTTTGCTATCGTCATAACCACTTTGCGCGGTATCAGATAAATAGTCAGGACAGTTTTGATCCATTAAGACCTTGCCACAAATCATGCGGAGTTTTTTCTGTTGAGCGATAGTAAAAAATGCTTCAACTGATTCTTTATGCACAGTGCCAAATACCAGTGCAGTTGTGGTACCCGCCTCTAATAGTTGGCTTAAAAAGAATTCAGCAACATTTTTACCGTGCTCTAAATCTGAAAACTTACGTTCAAATGGAAAAGTATAGTTTTCTAACCATTCAAGCAGTTGTTCACCATATGAGGCAATCATTTCAGTTTGTGGGTAATGAACATGAGTGTCGATAAAACCAGGCATAATTAGCCCATTTTCATAGCGAGTGACCTCAAGACTTTCATCTAAGGTTGGTAATAACTCAGCGGCTTCGCCTATTTGCTCAATTAAGCCATCTTTAATAATTAACAGCCCATCTTCTATATATTGGTAGCTATCTTGTTCAGCGACTTTTGCTGGGTCGGCCAAAAAGTGTAATAGCTCACCACGATATACTTTTAACATTTTTCTCTCACCTATTTTCATGCTTTCGCCTATCAGTTGTTATTGATGTGCGATAGTTATTTAGAGTTAATCTAGCTTGAAATAACAAACCAAGTTAATTTATTTCTCGCTTGCTGCCTTCTTACTTTGGCTTTATTGCAACGCTGGCTGCTGGCAATCTTTTTTTTCGGTGTTCTATTTAATCTATTCATCTGCTCTGTTACTTTAGTTTGGTGCGTTTTTGTTATTCATTTTGGCAATAAGCAATGAGCCATCTAATTCAAGCACATCACAGTTATCACCCTCACCACCTCTATCAATCACTAAAAAGTCACTTTCACTGTTCAACGCTAAACAAAAATGATGCCAAGTACCTTTATGGTAATTAACACCTTGGTTCGAGTTGGCAATAAAAACTTCAATCTTGTTAATGTCAAATTCACCTGCGGGAGCAACCACAACTAAATACGGGTTTTCTCCCATAGAAATGAATGCTTGGCTACCGTGTGGATGACGTTCCATCATTTTAATAGCAATAGGCTGAACTAATGGCGTTGAGCGAAAGATGCTAATAATGGCATGGCCTTGATTATCTTTTACATCAACCTTAGCTAAGTCGTGATAACGCTGAGTAAAACCATCATTAATCGCAAAATTATTAACATCAGCGCTGGCTTCAATAACATCACCAAAAGCACTAAAGGCTTGCTGAGTTAACGGTTTTGGTGTTATTGATTTTTTAACTGTCATGCTTAACTACCACGATAGGTTGAATAACCAAATGCGGTTAGTAACAACGGAATATGGTAGTGAGCGCCATTTTCATCAAGCTCAAAAACTATATCTACATAAGGGTAGAAACCTTGTTCTTTGTTCGCATCGAAATAAACTCTCGTTTCAAAATGCATACGATAAATGCCTGCAGGAAGTTTGACATCGTCAGCCAACAACCCCGGAAGACGACCATCAACATTGGTCACGCCACCGTTTAATTTTTCCCAATCACTGCCCTTTTGAGTATATAAAGTGATAGGCACATTTTGTGCGGGTAAACCACGCGTTGTATCAAGTATGTGAGTAGTAATTTGACTCATATTAATTCCTTAAAAATAGGCCTTAAAATTCTCTATTAGCCTTCAGCTAATGCTTTGTCAATGCGCAGTTGGAAGATTTTACGCTGTTCTTCAGCGGCATTAACTAATTCAGTTGCTTTGTTGTTTGGTAAACGTGCTTGAAGCAAGTCAGACATCTCTTTAGCACTTTTTCCCGTGGCACAAACAATAAAAATAAAACCAAACTTTTCTTCGTAATCAGCATTACCCTGAGAAAGTACTTCCAGAACATCGTCATTAGCTTCTTTCACTAGACCTTGCTCGTTACCCGCTAACTCTTTGGTATTTGCATACTTAGCGCGCAGGCTGCTAACATCACCAATTTTAGGGTGACCTTCAAAAGCTTCTAAATAATCAGCTTCTTTCAATTCTTGCCATGCTAAATCGGCTTGTTTTCCTATTGCTCTATTATCGGCAAAAGGGCGCGCCACAACCATAGCCTTCACCCAAGTAGATGAAGTACAACATTGCATAAAGGTATGATTAGCTTGTTCTTCCGTTTGGCTATTTAAATCAGTTAATGTCATCAATTTATCCCTTTTTACCAAAAGCACGTAAACGAGAAATACCGCCATCAGGGAAGATATTTAAGCGCAAGTGTGTGAACTGCTCAATGCTTGTTGGAATAATCTCATTAATGAATAAGTGCTCACGGTGTGCGTATAATTTAGTACGCGCAATAATAGGTTGCCACTTATCTTCTTGGTTAGCGTTAGTAAAATCATCACTATCAGATATCATGCCCTCTAAGGTGAAGGTATCAGGGAAGTTACCTTTAAAGTGACAAGTATCAACAATAACTTTTTCAATACTACCTTGTGCCGCTAACTTAACAATTGACCAATCTGGCCCTGGATCACGACGACGCTTAGTTTCCCAGCCATCACCCATATCTTTACCACGACCCGGCATGATTAAGTTGTTTTTGTCACTAAAGAACATGTCTGAAACAAGTAACGCTTTCGCACCATTTTTGATATAGGCTAAATCGATTAACTCACCGTCAAGGAAGTCATTCCAGTTAACATCTGCTTCACCATAAACACGTAATCTAGCAATACCACCATCAGGGAACATGTTTAAACGCACGTGTGTCCATGAAATATCGTTGTTGATTTCAAAAATATTTTGGCTATGTGCATCAACAGCAACCGTTTCTAAAACAGTATGCCAAACCGTGTGCTCATCTGGTTGCCCTTCACTAACACAAGCTTCAACCGACACAGTTTCAGGGGCATTACCACGGAAGTAGTTGGTATCAATATCAAAACCACGAATCACGCCTTTGATACCAAGACGCAAGATACACCAATCAAATTCACGGCCATTGTCACGACCATAACTACGACGAGATTCCCAACCGTCCATCCACTTACCACGGTCGGTAAATTTATCATCAATAAAAACACCACGACCCGGTTTGATAAGGTTTTCCATTCCAGCGAAAAAATCATCGCTGCATGATAAAGTTTCACCACCTACACGTTCACTTACCAAGTCAACACAGTGTGTTTTTAATTTTTTCTCTAGCTCAAGTGGCGTACCGCTTAATTTATTTTGTTCTTGAGTGTCTATATCTAACATCATTGTTTGTTCTTCCTACTTCAAAATTTTGATTGTTAACTCAACGGTTAACATAATTACTGTAATTATTGCTGGCGAGCTTCTCTGCCAACTTAGAATTACAATGATCCCTTTACAGTTTACCTTTAAGTAAAGGGCGCCCTTTTGGCGTATTAATAAATTGGTCTTGTTGATAAACATGGTGACCACGTACAAAAGTATGCTGTACCTGCCCTGTTACCTTACGACCTTCATAAGGCGTAATGTGATGGCGGTGCTTAATCATTTCATTGGTAATGGTGAATTGTGCATTAGGGTCAAACACTAAAAAGTCAGCGTGGTTACCTATTTTTATTGCACCTTTTACTGAGTCTAAACCGGCAAATTTAGCGGTTTCACTCGACATTAAACGTGCGATATCAATTAAGCTAAAACCACGTTCTTTCGCTTCAGTCCAAATTAATGAAATGCCAAACTGTAAAGCTGAAATACCTCCCCAAGCTTTTTCAATATCTCCGGTATCAATATGTTTTAACTCGGGTGTACAAGGAGAATGATCTGAAACGATAAAATCTAAACGACCATCGGTAATGGCCTGCCATAAATGTTCACGGTTTTTATTTTCGCGGATTGGCGGACAACATTTAAATAAGGTTTTGCCATCAGGAATGTTTTCAGAGGCTATGGTTAAATAATGCGGACAAGTTTCAGCGGTAAAACGTAAACCTTCACTCTTAGCTTGGGCTATAGTGTCTAAGGCTTCATCCGAAGATAAATGCACAATATGCACTTTACAGTTATCACCTTTTTCTTTTGATTCACGCGCCATATCAACCATTAATGAAATAGCATCGTTTTCCCAACTTTTAGGACGAGACTCTAAAAAGCTGTTGTATTCTTTTGTTATTTCAACATCATTAAAACTTCCGCAATCTAACTCGGCATGAATCAAGTAAGGCACATCATGCTTAGCTAAAATAGGCATTGCTGCGCGAATATCTTTTGCTGTTACGTTTGGAAACTCTTCAATACCAGAATCGATTAAGAATGATTTAACCCCTAATACGCCAGCGTTAAGCAGTTCATCTAAATCATCAATATTTTGTGGAATAACACCGCCCCAAAAACCGCAATCAACCCATAGCTTATCATCAACTGAATCTAGCTTTTCTTGGAACGCTGCTTTGGTAGTGGTTACTGGAATACAGTTTAAAGGCATATCAACTAAGGCGGTAATACCACCCGCAGCGGCAGCTTGAGTTGCGGTATTAAAGCCTTCCCACTCGGTACGACCGGGTTCATTAATGTGTACGTGCGAGTCAACTAAGCCGGGCATAATAACGTGCTCTGCATAATCTAATACTTCACATGACAATTCGTGACCATAAGGGTGAATGGCATGGATAAGCTCGTTTTTAATTTCAACACAGGCAGCCATCATTTCACTGCTGCTCTTACCGTTAGTACTGGTACTTACTATTACGTTTTTACTTTGTAGGGCAAAATGAGACACTTTGCTTCTCCTGTTTTTTAAACTGATCGCATAACTGAGCGGAAAACTTACGATTATTCAGTGGTAAGTAATTGCTTAATCTCTTTCCAATGTATGCCCTGTTGTGATGTTGGGCGAGCTTTGCTCTTAGGGCTATTTTCAAGTTGTTCTAGCTGTTGGTTTTGCGCTGCTTGACGCTTTTGATCCGCTTGGTAGATATTAATAATTTCACCTGCCACAGATACCGCAACTTCCATCGGTAATTTACCGCCAACTTGCTCAAGCCCTATAGGGCAATTCATGCGCGCAACTTGTTGTTGGTCAATATCACGGTGTTTATAACGCTGCTGAAAACGACGCCATTTAGTATCAGAGGCGATAAGCCCTAAGTAATTAAAATCACCACGTTTTAAAATAGCTTGTGATATATCAAAATCCATTTGATGGTTATGAGTCATCACAATGTAGTAACTATTTTCAGTCATGTTGGCCACTTCAAGCTCAGGCTCTTCACTGACAACTTTATGAACATTGTGATAAGTATCTAAATTACTCGGAAACTGCTCATCACGACTATCAACCCAAGTCACTTGGCAAGGCAATTGTGATAATACGGGTATCAATGCTTTACCTACATGGCCTGCACCAAACAACATAATATTAACGCCAACGGCTGCGAAACATTCAAACAATACGCTGGCGTTACCACCACAACACTGACCTAGGTTAGACCCCAATTGAAAGTGTTCTAAATGTTGACTATCTTTACCTTTCGCCAACATTTTTTGAGCATGTTTAATGGTTTTATGTTCAAGATGACCACCACCAATAGTGTCAAAAATTTCATTTTTGCAGATCACCATTTTAGTGCCACTATTTCTAGGTGTTGAACCAGAAACCCCGACTAATGTCACCAATACATAAGCTTGGCCATGTTTGCTTAACTGATAAGCAGCGCTGCTCCAATTACTGTTGGTAGAAATAGACATCTTGTTACCCTCTTCTATTACACTTTTGCTTTGATGGCTTCAACCGCCCAAAGCACTCGCTCTGGTGTTGCTGGTGTATCAAGCTCTGAACTTAACTTGTAATCAGAAATACTCGAAATTGCATCTTTAAGTGCAGACCAAACCGACATACCTAGCATAAACGGTGGCTCACCCACCGCTTTTGAGTTGTAAATGGTGTGTTCACGGTTTGGCGCATCAGGTAGTAATGCAACACGGAAATCTTCAGGTGCATCGTTAATTGCAGGGATTTTGTACGTTGCAGGGTTATTTGAAAGTAAACGACCTTCTTTATTCCACACTAATTCTTCGGTAGTTAACCAACCCATGCCTTGAACAAAAGCCCCTTCGATTTGACCAATATCGATCGCTGGGTTAATTGAGTGACCCACATCTTGTAAAATATCAGTACGCAGGGTTTTGTATTCACCCGTTAACGTATCAATTAATACTTCAGATACTGAAGCACCCGTTGCATAATAAAAGAACGGACGTCCTTTACCTGTAGCACGGTCGAAATGAATTTTGGGGGTTTTGTAAAAGCCTGTAGACGATAATGAAACACGTCCCATATAAGCGATTTGAGAAAACTCGGCAAAGCTGAACGTGTCTTCACCCACAATAATATTGTTGTTTTCAAAGCTAACTTGCTCTGCTTCTACTTGATATTTTTCACAAGCAAAATCAATTAATCGTTGTTTGATTGTTTTTGCTGCCGCTTCTGCCGCTTTACCATTTAAGTCAGTACCCGAAGATGCTGCTGTTGGTGACGAGTTGGGCACCTTGTCGGTACGCGCTGATGAAATGGCAACCGTATCAACATCAACTTGGAATTCTTGTGCAACAATCTGTGCTACTTTAGTATTCAAGCCCTGCCCCATTTCACTACCACCATGGCTTAAGTGAATGGTACCATCGGTATAAACATGTACCAGTGCACCAGCTTGGTTTAAATGCTGAACCGTAAATGAGATACCAAATTTAACCGGTGTTAACGCAAGTCCTTTTTTCAATATAGGGTTGTTAGCATTAAACTCAGTAACCACTTTACGACGCGCTTGATAATCAGAGCTTTCTTCTAATGTTTCAATAATTTCGCTTAAGTTGTTATGTTCAACTTCTTGATGATAATGAGTGACGTTACGATCTTTATCACCATACAAATTGATTTTTCTAATTTCTAATGGGTCTTTACCTAAATGGCGGGCTATTTCATCCATCACCATTTCAATAGTCATCATGCCTTGAGGACCACCAAAACCACGGTAAGCGGTATGAGAAACGGTATTAAGCTTACAACGATTACCGGTAACCGTTGCTTGGTCTAAAAAGTAAGCATTATCTGAATGGAACATGGCTCGGTCAACAATGGCATCAGATAAGTCAGGCGAATAACCACAGTTACCATTCACTTCAATGTTAATGCCTTTAATTTGACCGTTACTGTCAAAACCTACCGTGTAATTATTTTCAAAGGGATGACGTTTACCTGTCATGATCATATCGTCCATACGACCTAATTTAAATTTAACAGGACGTTTGGTTTCATTGGCAAGTAAGGCAGCAAGACATGCCCACGGTGCGGCTTGTGTTTCTTTACCACCGAAACCACCACCCATGCGGCGCATATCAACTAAGACTTTGTTTAATGGAATATCTAATACTTCAGCCACTAACTTTTGCACTTCACTTGGATGCTGTGACGAGGTATAAATATTCATACCGCCATCTTCTGTTGGCTCAGCTGTTGATACTTGGCCTTCCAAATACATGTGTTCTTGACCACCAACAACAATTTCACCTGACAATTGATGCTCTGCGTTAGCAATAGCCGTTTGTGAATCACCACGTTTCATAGTGAATGGCGGACGAACAAAGCTTTGCTTGGCTAAGGCATCTTTTACCGTTAATACGGCTTCAAGTTCTTGATACTCAATTTTTGCTAATTTTACGGCTCTACGTGCTAAATCATAACTTGTTGCCGCTACGGCAAAAATTGGCTGACCTACAAATTCTACTTTGCCAATAGCAAGTACTGGGTCACCTGGGAATACGGGGCCAATATCAGTGTGTCCTGGCACATCTTCAACGGTAATTACCGCAACTACGCCTTCGGCAGCCTTTACGGCTGATAAGTCCATAGAGAGAATATTAGCGTGTGCATGAGTAGATTGACCTACGGCAGCGTGTAACTCCCCTCGTAATGCTGGACGGTCATCAACATAAATAGCTTCACCAGCCACATGCTTGTCGGCACTTTCATGCTTTTTAGAACGACCTACGCCACCTAATCCGACATTCTTTTGTCCATTAACAATACTTTTATCGGTGTTGGTGTTTTCTTTTTGTACATCAGCTTTTTTTATATCAATAAGACTACGCATAATTTACCACTCGTGTTTCGATAACTTTTCTTGCATTAGGACTTTGCAGCTCTAAATAGCACTTTTCAATCAGGTTCTGGGCTACTTTCATACGATATTTATCAGAAGCACGAACATCAGACAGAGGTTGGAAGTCAGCTGCTAAGGCTTCTTTTGCCGCTGCAACAGTTTCTTTAGTTAAACTGTTACCTTGCAATACTGCTTCAGCTGCAGGCGCTCGCTTAGGGATAGCAGCCATACCGCCAAAAGCCAGACGAACATTGGTAATTTCTTGGCCATTTCGTTCAATGAAAAATGCCGCTAATACCGCAGAGATATCATCATCAATACGTTTAGAGATTTTATAAAGCTTTAATGTTTGACCAGCCGTTGGCTTAGGAATTTGTACTGACTTGATAAATTCTGACGGCAAAAGCAAAGTTTTTTTGTAATCAACAAAATAGTCTTCTACTAAAATGGTTCGCTCACTGCCATTTACATGCAAAGTCATTGTTGCGCCAAGAGCAATAAGCGCTGGTGGCATATCACCAATAGGCGATGCATTACCAATGTTGCCACCTAGCGTGCCGTTGTTACGTACTTGCTTTGAGCCAATGCGTTCAATCATGTCGCCTAAATCAGGGTAATAATGATGCAAGGTATCAATAAATTTACTGTACGGTAGGGCTGAACCAATAATTATTTCAGACTCTGCTTCTTCAATAGTTGTTAATTCTTCAACGTTACCCACATAAACAAGTTTGTCTATCTTGGCTAAGTTTTGAGTGACTGATAAGGCTAAATCTGTACCACCGGCTACTAACGTTGATTTAGGCTCATGAACTAATTCATAAGCGAGATCGTCGATATTTTTAGGCGCAATAAAATTATGACCATTGCCCGTTAAAATAGGAGCAGGTAATTTTTGTAGTTCGTTAAGCGTTGCAACCGTTTCTTGATAATGCTTAGCAAAAGAGTCTTCATCGACCCCAATACTTGACGTAATAGCGGCTTCAATAATTGAGCGATAACCTGTACAACGACATAAGTTACCTGCCAATGCTTCAAGTACCTGTGCACGAGTAGGTGTTTGGTTATGTTTATGTAAAGCAAAAGACGACATAACAAAGCCGGGTGTACAAAAACCACATTGTGAACCGTGGTTATCAACAATCGTTTGTTGAGCATGATGTAATTTAGTTTTCTCTTTCAAATCTTCAACAGTGATTAACTGCTTACCATGTAAGTTACCAACAAAGGTAATACACGAGTTGATTGAGTTATAATTAAGTTGGCCCACATTCTCACTATCTAGCTCTGCGAGAACTACAGTACAAGCACCACAGTCACCTGAAGCGCAACCTTCTTTGGTGCCAGTATTAAATTGTATTTCACGTAGATATTGCAAGACTGTTAAGTTCGGATCGATGTTTTCGATGCTCACAACATTATTTTTAAATAAAAAACGAACTGTACTATTTGTCATAATTGATTCCGTAATTGTTCATGCTTATTTGGACAGTGCTCAATTTCCAATAGTTTTAATATAGCAGAATCAAAACCTGACACAAGTGTCAATTTTAAAAATCACAATCGACATTGACATAAACATTGCATCTAGCATGACCAAATCCAAAGGTAAGCCCATAATATATATAAATATAACCAACAAAGTACTGATGATTAACTTTTCACTAATGTATTTATTTATAGCTCAATTTTTAGATGGAATTATTTTTTATCCAATGAAATTTGATTAAATTTCAATAAAGCAAAAGAAGGTAGGTGATAATATTCAATAAGTTTGTTGCTCGTTATTCGCAGCACCTGATGTATTTTATTGCTGTCGTGGTATAAAGAAATAGAGTCTGATAAGTGAGATATGCTCAATTAAGACTTAACCTCAGTTTAAAAAACTATATAAGGCACGAATATCCTACCCACGATTTGATCTTTCAACTAAAAAATATTAGACCGTAATAAGGAATAGGCATGGAAAATACCACGTAGTCAAAAAAAGCAGTGATATAAGTAATAGTACCGCGACAATAGAAACAACAGCCGACAATATCGTATCAGTTTCAAAAAAATGTATTCTGTTATTAGCAACTCAACAGCTGATGCCTTTATGCAAACCGTTAAAATG
>Ga0105358_10000850_pt1 | contig 15921 bp, 16 predicted proteins | sample GOMGulsemesocosm_5_FD_83509 | JGI IMG/M metagenome (GOLD analysis project Ga0105358, IMG submission 83509) | Methane-oxidizing microbial communities from mesocosms in the Gulf of Mexico - GOM15C Gulf of Mexico | ecosystem: Environmental > Aquatic > Marine > Cold seeps | place: Gulf of Mexico... | reverse complement strand
TCGAACGCCGCATTTCCCGAGCAGACTGGCAAGGGTTGCTCCAACCGGTCCCAAACCGACAATAATCACGTCATGATCAGGTATTTTTTTGTTTTTGGTCGACATATAGGGACTCGCTACGATTTGATGTTTGAATAGAGCCAAGGACAGTCAATTACCGCGGGGGCTTGAAGCCCGTTTTTTGCCGCTTCAAGTCGCATTTGACTAAATTTCTCTCGTGCATCGTCTGGAAGATAGAGCCGATCATGACCCCAGAAACTGGGACCGGCAAAAGTTTCATGAGGAGTCCACGTATCCATATCAATGACCCTGCCGCCCCAGCCGGTCTCAACAAAAAAACCGGATGGAGAATGGGTATAAAAGGATGTCATGTAGTCATTGGTATGACGTCCTAGAGTATAAGCGATTTTTTCTGGTGTTTGCTGGGCTATGTCGAACCCTTGTCCGACATCATCAAGTTTCATGTATTCAATCATGAAGTGGTGAAAGCCCCGTTTTCCAGTGCCAACCATAGCAAAACTGTGGTGACGCCCATTAACATGGAAAAAGTAGAGTGGAACTGGTGATCTTCCATAGTCACTAACTTTGAAATCAAGTATGTCCCTGTAAAATGGCATGAGTACTTCGGCGTCTACGACATTCAGAACAACATGTCCCATTCCGAGCGGGCCTGTTTTAAATCCGGAAATCCTTCTGCCAGGAATAAATTCCTCTTTCGTCACTTCTGCATTGAAAAAGAGTTCAATTCGATTTCCCTCAGGGTCACCGAAATAAATTAGCTCATCCACTTGTCTTTGATCGCATTGAGATGCACTGCCAGAGCGAACCTGATGGCCAGCAATTTCCAGTCTTGCGGCAAATGATTGTAAATCTTTCTTCTCAGTTACTTCCCATCCGATGAACGCCAGACCTTCCGCTTCATTTTTTTCAACGATTAAGCGTTGTTTGCGATCATCCATTCGAAATGCGGATATATTGCCGCCAGAATCTGCCAATTGCATTCCGAGTTGGGCCGTTGCGTAGTTGATCCAATCCTCGTTTTTCTCAGAGTAGATTCCGATATAACCTAGTGCCGATATAGACATGACTTCGACCCTTCAGTGTCATTATGGAGAAGTAATAGTTTTCTATTTAGATCCGCAGATCTATTGTGTAGAATAGAGGAACGTTTTAATCTGACACTAAATTCCATAACAAACGGCAATAAGTTAGAAAAATGACAGGCATCGACCGTTACGCGCGGGTATTGAATCTTTTTACCGTGAGAAATAGTTCCTGGACCGTTCAAGGAATCTCTGAACAATTGGATACTGCGGCGAGCACAGTTTACCGGACTGTTCGTGAACTTGTCGCGTCTGGATTTCTCGAAAGTACTGTCGATTCCCACTATCGGCTTGGCCCGACTTTTCTGCAGTTTGAACGTATTATCAGTGCGACCGATCCTTTGGTGCGATCCGGGGTCGTTTTTTTGGAAACACTTGTCGAGCATTCCGGTATTCCTTGTTCCGTCGTCCTTGCCAGGCTCCATGGCGAAAAGGTGATGTGTGTGGCTGAATCCCGTTCCCATAGTTTTGATGTAAAGACCAGTTATGAGCGTGGGCGCCCGATGCCAATTTTAAAAGGAGCAACCTCAAGAGCCATCTTGGCGAGCCTTGAAGCAAGAAAGCGGAAAAAGTTGTTGAAAAAAATCTCTGCTGTAGAGAATTTTGACAATAATAAGCTTACTGAAGAGCTCGATAAAATTCGGAAGCGCTCACTTTGTATATCACAGGGAGAGGTTGATAAAGGTATGGTTGGCCTAGCGTCGCCGATCCGGAATAAATCCATGGGTATTGATGCCTCTCTCAGTTTCATTCTGGAGCAAAAACACTTGAATGAGGTGGTGCAAGTTCGTCTTGTTTCATTGTTATCAACCCATTCCCGGTTAATCGAAAATTACATGGACGATGCCTATAAGGATATCTATCAGCGATCCAGAAGTGCTGTTTCATAGTAAGCGATATTATCAATAATTGAATTTACTGTCTAATAAATATTGCAAAAATATCAATATATGATAATTATGCGCAATGTTGATGGCTGACCGAGAATATTGATAATGACTAAGAATGCGGTGCTTACCGGGGCCCATCTCGACCACTTGGCCTATGAGAGTTCTGATCCAAAACGGCTAGCAGAGTTTCATTCTGCAGCTATGGATATGAATAGTCTCAGGATTTCTGACAAGGAATGGCGTTGTTCCGGCCCAGAGCGCAGAATAATTGTACTTGCGGGAACAGACCGAAAGCTCGCTTATGCCGGTTTTACTTGCCGCGATGCGGACAACCTGCAGGAATTTCGCAAATATGCGTGTGATAATGGTGTCGAAATTCAGGAAAACCCCTCACCATGGTTATGTGGGAATGCTTTTGCTGTAGTTGATCCGGATGGAAACAAAGTTTGCTTTGGATTGAATTCCGGGGAAAAAATCCTGCAAACGGGGCTGCGTGGGCGTCTTCAACATCTGACTTTCGCGACGTTCGATCCAGATGCGCTAGTGAGTTTTTATCACGAAAAGCTGGGTTTCAGGGTGACTGATCGTGTTTTTGATGAAGACGGTAATTTGACAGGATGTTTCATGACTTCAACGCATGAACATCACACAATTGCCTGTTTCAAATCAAACAGACAAGGGATTGATCATCATTGTCACGAAGTAATTGAATGGGACACTATTCGGGACTGGTGTGATCATTTCGCTGGGCAGCATATCAAATTGGTTTGGGGGCCTGGTCGGCATGGGCCCGGTAACAACCTGTTTGCCTTCATTGAAGACCCTGACGGCAACATGATTGAAGTCTCTGCTGAACTTGAAATGGTTCACGAACGACAGGTGAAAGACTGGATACAGGAACCAAGAACTTTGAACCTTTGGGGTTGGGCAATTAACCGGACCCCCTGACATAAAACTGATAATTGGAATTGGGTAAATAAAATGAAATTGACGAGCTATACACGAAAAGGTCAAGTTGGATTTGGTGCTATTGTTGACAATGGGATTGTCGACCTGACCAACAAATTGGCTAAAGGCGTTACATCGTTAAAGCAAGCGATTTCTGCGGATCTGCTTTCGTCTGCCGCGGCATACATAGAGGGCAAGCATCCTGATTTCAGCTTTTCCGATATTTCACATATGCCGGTTATTCCCGATCCCTCGAAAATTCTTTGCGTGGGTTTGAATTATGAAAAACATAAGAAAGAAACCAACCGGCCAGATGTTGAGTTTCCAACCATCTTTACACGTTTTGCAGATAGCCAAGTGGGCCATAGGCAGGCGATGATTAAGCCAGATGTTTCAGAACGCTTTGACTATGAAGGCGAGATGGCTGTTATTATTGGTAAAGGAGGGCGTAATATCCCCGAGGATAAAGCCCTTGATCATGTGGCGGGATATGCCTGTTATAATGAAGGAAGCATCCGCGATTACCAACGCCACACGTTTCAGTTTACGCCCGGTAAAACTTTCCCCGGCACCGGAGCATTCGGCCCCTATATGGTAACGGCGGATGAAGTCGGCGACTATACCAAAATGCCCATTCAAACACGCTTAAATGGGAAAGTGATGCAGGACGCGATGCTCTCGGACTTGATCTTTCCTGTACCAGTACTGATATCCTACATATCGCAATTTACGCCCCTGGCGCCAGGGGATGTCATTGTGTCAGGAACACCTGGCGGCGTTGGCGACAAGCGCGAACCTCCCGTTTACCTGTTTCCCGGTGATACAGTAGAAGTTGAGATCGGGTGCCTTGGCACACTTGTTAATCCAATTATGTCTGAAACCTGAGCGAACGTATCGTCTTATGACTTCGATGACGGATACGGATATATTAATCATCGGAGCAGGCCCTACTGGGTTACTGCTGGCAAATCTGCTTGGCTCGATGAATGTTAGAACAACTGTCATTGAAGCCAATGCAACAACGGTGCAAGAACCCCGCGCAGTTTCAATCGATGATGAATCAATGCGGGCCCTGCAGGCTGTGGGTCTACATAAGGCGATTCAGGAAGTATCTGTTGCAGGGTATGGATCAATCTATCGCGGTCCAAACAAAAAACAGTTTGCAACCGTTAAACCAGTCTCGAAAGAATTTGGCTTCGATAAGCGCAATGCGTTTCAGCAGCCGGATTTGGAGGCGATATTACGAGACGGCCTGAAACGCTATAGCTGTGTTACAACAAATTTCTCGACCAGAATGATCAGTTTTGATCAGGACGCTTCAGGTGTTGTTGCCAATATGCAAGGCCCGGACGGAAATTTCGTTATTTCCGCACAGTATATGATCGGCTGTGATGGTGGCCGTTCTGGTGTGCGTAAGTCCCTTGGGATCAAGATGGAAGGCACAACCTATGAAGAGCCTTGGCTGATAGTTGATCTGAAAACTACTAAAAACAGGTGCTTTCATACAGAAGTCTTCTGTGATCCAAAACGACCATGCATAACTTTGCCTGGGCCGGATGGTATCCGAAGATACGAGTTTATGCTTCACAAGCACGAGGACGCAGATTTAGCTGAAGACGAAGGTTTTGCACGCCGGCTTCTCGCGGATGTTGGACCCGATGAAGCAGAAGAATTTCGGCGAAATCAAGTCTATACATTTCACGCTCGCATTGCCGAAAACTGGCGTAAGGGGCGTGTCTTTCTTGCAGGCGACGCCGCTCATTTGACGCCGCCATTTGCAGGGCAGGGGATGAATAGCGGGTTACGGGATGCGCATAACCTTGCTTGGAAATTGGCAACAGTTCTTTCTGCCAAAGCCGAACATGGTTTGCTGGATAGTTACGAGATCGAACGAAAACCCCATGCATGGTCGCTCATTCTTTTGGCGCTCCGTATGGGGAAGATCATGATGCCGACGTCTTCGTTTCAAGGTGCGCTTGTTCGCGGCGCTTTTCGAGCGCTCGGCGTTTATCCACCTGCTCGGGAGTATTTCGTGCAGATGAAATATAAGCCCAAACCACGATTTGAAGTGGGCCTGATTGAAGCCGACGATAAGACACTGAAGGAGACAATTGTCGGTCAAATGATCCCGCAACCTGTTGTTGAAGATCACGTTCGAAAGCAAGTTTTGCTGGATACAGTGCTTCCCGACAAACCTGTCTTGCTAATCTATGCCGAACGCCCCGAAGTGGCCATTTCTGCTAAAACTCTAAAAGAAATGAATGAGTGCGGTGTAGCAGTAATTGGACTGACACCAGAATGGACAACCCCCTCGAAAGCAGATTTTCCAGTTGTGCGTGATCGCAGTCGAATTTTTTCAACCAAACCCTTCATAGGTTATCTAAACCACGCCGTATTGTTACGGCGCGATAGATATATCGCCGGCACGAGATCAGTTGATCAGCTATCCGAGTTATTAGGACTTGTCCGTATGATTAACCCTTCGCCGCTAAAGAATGCTACCTGATCAGGAATAATGTGATTGTCGGGAAGGAAAAAAGCAGGACAACTCTGACCAGATCACTTGCCAGAAAAGGCAGTACGCCTTTGAATGTATCTCCGATTTTTACATCACCCGCCATTTTGTTGATGATGAATACATTTAGCCCGACAGGCGGCGTGATGAGCCCGACCTCGACGACGATTAGGGTCAATATGCCAAACCAGATTGCAGTCTCTTCTTGAGGCATTCCAAAATCCATGGTCATGATCAGGGGAAAGAAGACTGGAATGGTTAGCAAGATCATTGCCAAACTATCCATTAAACACCCAAGCATCAGATAGAGAACTAGAATACAGGCAACAACGACATACGGCGAAAAGTTGTTATCGATTACAAAATTGGCAAGTTCATTTGGAAGCTGAGTTAAGGCCATGAAGGAATTAAAAAATTCCGCACCCAGCAAAACCAGGAATATCATCGCAGATGTCACAGCCGTACTTTTGATAACTTCAATCAGGGCCGCGAGATTAAAGTTCTTTTGAAACGCGGCAACAATTCCTGTTCCCGCGGCACCAATGGCCGCGCCTTCGGTCGGTGTAAACCAGCCTAAATAAATTCCGCTCAGCATAACTGTGAAAATGGTAATGATATGCCAAATTTCCAGAAACAGTTTTAAGCGTTTCCCCCAAAGGATCTTTGGGCTTGCTGGGCCGGAATTAGGAACGTACCGGACAAATAAGGCAATGGCCAAAATATACCCCAACGCCGCAATTATTCCTGGGATAAACGCCGCAAGAAACATCTTTGCGATATTCTGTTCTGTGAGGATGGCATAGATAATAAGAATGACTGAAGGCGGTATCAGGATGCCGAGCGTCCCACCTGCTGCAAGGGCGCCTGTACTAAGAGAATCCGAATAACCCAAGCGCCGGAGTTCCGGTATCGCAACTTTCCCCATAGTCGCCGCGGTTGCCAGTGAGGATCCACAAATTGCGCCGAACCCAGCACAGGCACCAACAGCAGCCATTGCAACTCCGCCTTTACGGTGCCCTAAGCAAGCTCCTGTAAATTTGAAAAGAGCTTCACTCATTCCTGCTTTTGTAGCGAAGTTCCCCATCAGCAGAAAGAGAGGAATAACCGAAAGCGAATAATTAGAAAACAGATGCCAAGCACTTGTTTTTGCAAGGGACATAATAGGCAGCCAACCCGCAATCAATGCCGTGCCGCTGCAGCCTACAATTAACATCGCAAGGCCAATTGGCACACGTATCGCGAGCACGGAAAACAATATTGGAAATGCGATAAGGCCTAAGGTAACTCGATCCATGAAACTAGGTACGCCTAATGCTAAACGCTGCTTTCATAACGAAAGTATAGAGGCAGCATACAAATAATAGAAAAAAGGAAAACACAACGGGCAGGAATGGGATCCACACCGGAAATTGCAACAGCATTGTTTCTTCCTGATAATTGTACATGTCTTGGGCCCCATAAAGCATGCGCCAAGTGAAGAAACCGGCAACTCCAGCAAAGGCCAATGAACTTATGGCATCAAGCGCTGAAATCGCGCGATCACCCAAATTCGCGGTCAGAAAGTCTACGATGACATTTCCATTGCTCATGTGACAAAGCGGCAAAAAGGAGGAGATGGCAACCGCACATCCCATTTCCACCAACTCAAAATCGCCCAGCAAGGGGGAAGAAAAAAGAACTCTTCCAATAATGGAGACAAAATTGATACTGACGATAGTCAGTAACACCAGACCGCCAAAAACAGCGAGCACATTAGCTAGGGATAACAATATCCGCCCAAACATGTCGTCTGGACGGATATGGTCATCTAATCCGGTAATTTCTGCTTTACTGCTCATATTTCTTTATCAGCATTCGAGCCTTTTCAACAAGCATACTGCCATCGAGACCTTTAGAGTCAGCTTTGACAATCCAGTCTTTCACAAAGCCTTCGCCTGTCATTTTCAGCTCCTCCAAAGGAGCGCCGGCGATAGTGTGGAAAGTGCCGCCAGCTTTTTCGGCAAGCCCGCGAGCTGGCGCTTCAAAACTATCCCATGCTGCACCGGCAATCTTGGCAAGTGCTAGTCCGGAATTCGCATCGATTACTTTCTTCTGCGCATCACTGAGGGAGTTGTATTTTGCCTTGTTCATCAAGAACAGGAAGGGAGTTGTGTAAAGGCCGCGTTCACCCGCAACGTTAGTGTGGGCCTTTGTCAACTCGTGTAGCTTGAAGGAGGGCATGATTTCCCACGGAACAACCATGCCGTCAATGACACCTTTTGAGAGCGATGGGGCCACTTGTGGAACTGGCATACCGACTGGAGACGCACCTAAGCTGCCAAGCATTTGGCTGATTGTACGCGTTGGACCGCGCATTTTCAGGCCTTTAAGATCAGCACTCGACTTGATTAAGGTCTCTTTTGTATGAAATTTTCCTGGTGCATGCACATGCACAGCAAGAACTTTGTAGTCCTTTAAATCGTCGGCACCAACTGTCTCGATGTATTCCTGAGCGGCCTGTGATGTCGCTAAAGCGGTTCCGGGCATGAACGGAAGGTCAAAGACTTCAAGTCTTGGAAAACGTCCAGGTGTATATCCAGCTACTGTCCAGATAATATCCACAGCTCCTTCTCGAACTTGGTCTACCAACTGAGGTGGCTTTCCTCCGAGCTGCATGGATGGATACATTTCAACTTTGATTTCACCGTTCGATTCAGCTGCAACCTTGTCAGCCCACGGCTTGACGAATTTTGCGTTGGAATTCGCGGGCATGGGGACAAATGTGTGGAATTTCAATGTAACAGTCTCTGCTAGAGCTGAATAACCGAATCCAACACTGAATATTGCCGCCGCAAGTGTAGCTTTTATTAGTTTCATGAACATTTCCTCCTGCTTTCGACTCAAGCTTTTGCGCTTGTTGTCTTTAAGCATTCAACTCTTCTTAAGAAAAAGATTCAATCGGAAAGAGTCTAGCGCTCTATTTTTGGGCGAAATTATCATATACCAATAATTAGATTGATCAATAGAGCAAAATTATTGTTATGTGATAATGGTGTGTTGGCCGAGTAACTGATATCTCAGGTATATATCACTGGTTTTTGGACGAAGTAAAAGCGTGGTGCGATTTCCCTAAGAATATATTGTAGGTTGCAGAGTTTATATGGAAATTTATGAGCTGATCCGAGAGACTTAAACATCTGCGTGTTTGGATGATCTGCATTTGCTACTAGCGACTTCTGCATTTTCCTTAATGCCTTTCCAAGAGCGGTAGGCTTTTGGGTCGAAAGAGATTGAGGTGGAAGGTTGACGAAACTACGAGCAGCAGTAATACGAACAAGAGGACTTTTATCCGATGAATGTGACGTCAAGGCACACCAATTTACCGCTGTTCCGTAAAGGGAAAGTTTCCCCAAAGCCGACGCTCGAATAATTGAATTATTTTTCATTTTTTCGGAAACTGAACTGACGTCTTTCATTGGAACTGAATTCGCTCCAGATCTCTCCCATCTCGTACTATAACATCCGTAAATCTTGAAATCTTGGGGTATGTGATGCGCCGCCATAGTAACGGGTGCGTTGTAAGCGGCCTCCATCTATATGGCCATCATTACTACAATAAAAAAGAATGATATTAATCTGGTTCAACCAATTTCTACGCCGGTGTCGAATTTGGCTCGATTAAGCGTGCATTGAAATTGATGGTATTTAGAAATATTACCTTACTACAGATATTGGGGTTCAGTGAGAAACGGCATTTTCGACACTAGTAATAAAATTTATGGAGTTCCTTATGAGTACATATTCGAAAAAAATCCTCTTCAATATCTCCCAAGGCGACTTTGACTGTATGACTGGAATGCGGCTCAAGCGCGGACTGGATCAATCGGAATATATACGTCGGAATTATAGTGGATTGTCTACGGGTCCACGGACGCCAGAGGTCAAAGCACAGTCGTTGGCGGCATTACAGGGCGAGAATAAAGCTTGGCGGATACGGGCAGCAAGGAGCGAAGTACAAACGATGTTGGTACCGCTGAAATAATGTCCGGTTATCGCCCCCAAGCTGGAGTTATACGTTGTATATGACGACGTCCGCTTAATGCCAACTGCGAACATTCAGATTGGTTCTGACGTAGCCCAGATATTTACGGGCCCGTCCATCATTTTTGGTTGGTATTCTTCTCAACCGATAAATCTGGTGGAGCGTATAGCAGTGATTATCGCTACAGGATGTTCAAACCGACCGAAGCCCCTCGTAAAAGGTGGTGCTGTCAGATCAGGCTGGTCGAGGCATATGTCATAATTGTCGGTTATTGTCATCCTTGACCAAACAAGTTACCTTTCCATTATATACCCAATGATGGGATGGTCCCTATGGATGGAACATGGACGCTCAATACGATTTTTGACGCTCTGGGCATTTCACAGCCGGCAAATTTACCCCATGTACTGATTTCCAATGTGCAAACAAATCCGACCAATTGTTCAGCCAATAGCTTTTTCATACCAACTGCTTTCTCGCTTCAGAAGCTCGGTTACGAGAGCGAGATATCGGCGATAAAGGATGCGATCGCCAATGGTGCTGCGGCTGTGATAACACATCAGGAACAATTTCCCTTTAGCTCGGCGATACCAATCATACGTGTTAAGGATTCCAGAAGGGTCCTCGCAATGCTTTCGATTTACGCGCGTCGAGAGTTTGTCGGCAAGATCATTGCGGTGACCGGTAGTGTCGGAAAAACCACCACGAATGATATGGTCAGTAGTGGCTTGTCGAAGTTTGGATCGTCCTACAAGACAGTCAAGTCAAATAACCCTTTGTCAGGCGTTTGTATGACGATGATAAACGCACCATTCGACAACGATTATGTAACCTTGGAAATCGGTTCAATGGGACCTGGGCATATCCGCCAAGCGGAATTCATCCAACCAAATATCGGCATTATCACTAACGTCTGGCCATCTGCCCACCTTGAAAATTATCCTGACGAAGAAGCACTTTTTCGAGAGAAAGCATCTCTATTGGATCTTCTTGTCGGACCAAAAATAGGCATCATTCACGAAAGTGTCAGAGATGCGGATCGGAAGGCAGGTGGCGTCATCGCCGACAAGCAGTTGGGTCGCCTGATTACCATTGGCAGTACCTGTGATAACGATATTTACTGTGAAAACGCTCATTTCGATGGCATCAAAAGCACCGGCGTTATGTGGGTGTTCGGCACGCCCTATCCGTTTGAGCTGGACTTGGCAGGAGCCCATTTCATTGATAGCGCCATGTTCGCGGTGGCAACAGCGGCAGCTTTGGACCAGGATGTCTCAATAGTGATTGCATCATTCGCGAACCCGAATGTTACCGGAAGGCGTCTCGAGCGATACTGTATCAAATTGAAAGACGGAAATATCGAGTTTATCGACGATAGTTATAATGCCAGTCCCGTTTCCGTTCGCGCACTCATCAATACATTGTCCCTCCGAAAAGCACCGAGGAAAGTATTTGTCTGGGCGATATGAAGGGGCTGGGCGACCGGACGGAGTTTTACCATTCGCAGATAGCTTCGATGATTGGCCCGGGCAATATTGATCTCGTCTTAACCATCGGTGAGCAAACACAAAAAGCGTGTAAGGAGCTCGGTTTATCGAACAGGCTACATTTCCCTGATTGTGAAGCCCTAGCGCCCGCTATCCCGGACTTGATCCGGGCCGGCGATCTGATTGCTGTGAAAGGATCCGGGCTTTTGAAACTCTCCCAAATAGCTGACGTAATCAAACTACAGGGTCCTTCGTCCATTGCCGGCAGCTGGGGGATAGAGGACGCCATAAGCTGTTCTGATTGAGAAAAATTAACTAAAGTTTGTCTGAGTGATGGACATGTAGCCAGTGATGATTATGGCACTCAATGACAACTTGGGGTCACAAACGATCTTTTTACTATAGAAATAACGACGCCTGCTGTCAGCGCTTAAGCAGACCTTTGAAAGGGTGTTATTTTCAGATCCAATTGATAGTTTAGTTGCGGGTTGATTTGACCCTACAAGCTAAGTCAATAAACTCATGCACTCACTGCGTTGCTGATGGCCCAAAATCTCAGACTTCTGCTCACTCGTGAAATATTTCCGGCGTCCGCAACTCATTTTAACGTGCCGCTTAAAATACTCAATCAGATGAGCCAGATCCTCCCTAAATTCAACTGGCTGATTATTCCATTTTATATGATGACGGACAGTTAACTCGTCAATTTTGTTGACATCACTTGATTTAGATCAAAGCGGAATTTGTCTATCATTGTATTAGTATTCGCTTTGCGGCACACTCGGTTAATGAACAGTCGTTATCCGGTCGTCGACTGCGACCATAAATACGCCACGATGAGAGATCTGGAAAATGGGGCTCACTACATATTTGACGTCATTGAGTATTGCGGCAATCGCGGCTCTGTTGCTGGCCGCTAAGGCCGACGATGCAGTATTCGCCACGCATGCATGGATTTTTATAGCCGCCTGTGGTCTGGCTATTATTTACCAATTGCGCACGCTGGATTCAAATAGAAATATGCCAGAAAAACGGGACGGATATCTCGATGGCGTAGTTAGAGCAGGAGTCATCGCAACCGTTTTTTGGGGGCTTGTTGGTTTTCTGGTTGGCGTGGTGATTGCAGCGCAGTTGTCCTTCCCAGTATTAAATTTTGATACTTCTTTTACCAATTTTGGTCGCCTGCGCCCGTTACATACCTCAGCTGTTATTTTCGCCTTTGTTGGCAATGCCCTGCTCTGCACTAGTTTTTACACGGTTCAGCGAACCTGCGCCACGCGACTTGCCTTTGGCAATTTGGCCTGGTTCGTATTCTGGGGCTATCAATTGTTCATTGTGCTGGCGGCAACTGGATATTTGTTGGGTGCGACGCAATCCAGAGAATATGCTGAACCTGAATGGTATGTAGACATTTGGTTGACAATTGTCTGGGTTGCTTATCTTGCCGTGTTTCTGGGCACGCTTTGGAAACGTAGGGAACCCCATATCTATGTTGGGAACTGGTTCTATCTGGCTTTCATCGTGACCATTGCCATGTTGCATATTGTCAATAATCTGGCGGTGCCAGTATCCTTTCTAGGTGTCAAAAGCTATTCTCTGTTCTCAGGAGTGCAGGATGCACTGACTCAGTGGTGGTACGGCCATAATGCAGTCGGCTTCCTTCTGACGGCAGGCTTCCTTGGCATGATGTATTATTTTGTCCCCAAACAAGCGCAGCGCCCGGTTTACTCCTACCGGCTTTCCATTATTCATTTCTGGGCTCTGATTTTCCTCTATATCTGGGCTGGGCCCCATCATCTTCTCTATACGGCTCTGCCAGACTGGGCCCAGACACTAGGCATGGTATTCTCAATTATGTTGTGGATGCCAAGTTGGGCTGGGATGATCAATGGACTAATGACGCTCTCTGGTGCTTGGGATAAAATCCGCACAGATCCAATCATCCGATTTATGGTGCTGGCCTTGGCATTCTATGGAATGGCAACATTTGAAGGTCCGCTTTTATCGATTAAAGCCGTTAATTCTTTAAGTCATTATACCGACTGGACAATTGGTCATGTGCATGCCGGCGCTCTAGGCTGGAATGGGATGCTGACATTTGCCGCTCTGTATTACATGGTGCCAAGATTATGGTCTCGCAATGGTTTATACAGCTTGCGCTTGGTCAATTGGCATTTTTGGCTGGCGACATTGGGTATTGTGCTCTATGCGGCCGCCATGTGGGTATCGGGTATTCAACAGGGCTTGATGTGGCGGACATTTAATGAGCTTGGCTTCCTCGAATATTCCTTTGCAGAAACTGTCGCAGCCATGCACCCATACTATGTCATGCGTACGATCGGTGGCATTTTCTATCTCCTGGGTGCTTTCATAATGGCGTATAATCTGTGGCGTACAGTAGTAAGTCCAACGACAGAAAAATCCGCAATTGTCACCCCAGAAGGCGGACAAGTTGCTATGAGCGGGAGTGTATAGGATGTTCAGTCATAAAATAATTGAAACCCATTCAATGCTGTTGCTGATATTGTCGCTGGTCGTTGTCTCTATTGGCGGGATTATAGAAATAGCTCCTCTGTTTTATTTGCAGAATACCATCGAGAAAGTCGAAGGCATGCGGCCCTATACACCGCTGGAACTTGCTGGTCGCAATATATATGTTCGTGAAGGGTGCTACGCCTGCCACAGCCAGATGATCCGGCCGTTTCGTGATGAAGTGGAGCGCTATGGACCCTATAGCCTCGCGGCGGAAAGTATGTATGACCATCCGTTCCAGTGGGGCTCCAAACGCACAGGCCCTGATCTCGCGCGTGTTGGTGCGCGGTATTCTGATGAATGGCATGTACAGCATTTGCTGAGCCCACGATCATTAGTGCCCGAAACAGTTATGCCGGGTTATCCATTTTTGGCGACAACGCCGCTTCGCACCGATAATGCTGCCAAGCACCTGAAGACTAACCTTATGGTCGGTGTTCCGTATAGTGATGAGATGATAAAATTTGCAGAAATTGATATGCGAGCACAGGCTGATCCAGAGTCAGATGATATTGATGGATTGGAAGAACGCTATGCCAAAATCAGTATTCGTGATTTTGATGGAAATCCCGATATGCTGTCCGAGATGGACGCGCTAGTCGCATATCTGCAAATGTTGGGCACGTTAGTTGATTTCAAGGTGTATGAACCTGAGAAAAATCTGAGGTGATGAGCATGGAATACGAAGCAATGCGTCAATTCGCGGACACTTGGGGGCTGGTATTTCTAGTCGCTGTCTTTGTCTTTGTAGTCGTTTGGATATTCCGGCCAGGTTCCAGCAAGCTTTATGACGAGCAAGCTAAAATTCCCTTTAACGATGACGGGGAGGATTGAGCTATGGTTAAGCGTGAACTTGATGAAGTTTCCGGCACTGAAACCACAGGCCATGAATGGGACGGCATCAAGGAGTTGGATAACCCAATGCCTCGTTGGTGGCTATGGGCGTTCATTATTTCCATCGTTTGGGGTGTCATTTATATGGCGGCTTATCCTGCTTGGCCCTTGATCACCGAAGCGACAAAAGGGTACCTCGGATATTCCAGCCGGGCCGAACTGGCTGAAACCATGACCGCAGTCCAGGTATCCCGCCAGAAATATATTAATAGCATCAACGCGCTTTCGCTGGAGGAGATACGCAACGACAGCGAATTGGCTCGATTTGCGTACGCCGGCGGTAAGTCAGCTTTTGCAGTCAACTGTTCTCAATGTCACGGTTCCGGGGCGGCAGGGTCCGCCGGTTATCCGAACCTGAATGATGACAACTGGTTATGGGGTGGTAGTCTGACAGACATACAGACGACGATATCTCATGGCATTCGTTTTGAGCAGGATGACGATACCCGGTTTTCAGAAATGCCGGCCTTTGGTAGCGATGAAATTTTAGATCGCACGCAGATCGGCCAAGTTGCAGACTATGTTCTATCTTTGTCAAAAAGACAGCATGATTTTGAAAACGCCACGGCGGGGGCAAAGACATACGCTGATAATTGTGCGGCCTGTCACGGCGATACGGGCCAGGGTGATCGTGAACAAGGAGCCCCGCAGCTGAGCAATGTGCTGTGGCTTTACGGTAATGAAAGGGCGGACATTATTGCGCAGATTTCGCGCCCCAAGCACGGGGTTATGCCAGCATGGGGCGAGCGTCTGGATGCGACAACGATCAAGCAACTGACAATCTACGTCCATGCATTAGGCGGCGGCGAATAAGTTTAGCTTATTCATCAGACCGGTTGAGTATTGTGGATACCGGGAAATACTGGGTAGTCAAATGACACAAGATTCAAGTTCAATACAGAATGTTGTTGACCGCGTTGAAGTAGAGGCGGTCAATTCCAAGGCCAAGCGCAGTCTGTATACCAGCCGCAAGAAAATCTTCCCAAAACGCGCGAGTGGATCGTTTCGCCTTTTTAAGTGGTGGGTGATGGCGGTGACTTTGGCCATTTACTACGTGACCCCGTGGCTGCGATGGGATCGCGGTGAGTTTGCGCCAAACCAAGCCGTTCTAGTTGATCTCGACGTCGGCCGCTTCTATTTCTTTTTTATTACCATATGGCCGCAAGAGCTCTATTACATCGCTGGATTGTTGATTATGGCTGGGGTTGGTTTGTTTCTCGTCACCTCAACAGTGGGCCGTGCCTGGTGTGGTTATACCTGTCCGCAAACTGTCTGGGTTGACCTTTATCTGTGGATCGAACGTTGGATCGAAGGGGATCGCAACGCTAGAATAAAACTCGATAATGGAGCGTGGTCGGGGGAGAAATTGTTCAAGCGCATAACCAAACATGTAATCTGGCTATTTGTCGGGCTTATTACAGGGGGGGCCTGGGTTTTCTATTTTGCCGATGCGCCAACGCTAGCGGTGGATCTGGTGACAGGAAAGGCGTCTTCCATTGCCTATTCAACAATTGGCGTGATGACAGCAATT
>Ga0105358_10000849_pt1 | contig 15923 bp, 9 predicted proteins | sample GOMGulsemesocosm_5_FD_83509 | JGI IMG/M metagenome (GOLD analysis project Ga0105358, IMG submission 83509) | Methane-oxidizing microbial communities from mesocosms in the Gulf of Mexico - GOM15C Gulf of Mexico | ecosystem: Environmental > Aquatic > Marine > Cold seeps | place: Gulf of Mexico... | reverse complement strand
TAAGTTGTCCACATTGCTATCATAAAGTATCAGAAAAACAGTTACAGCGATTTCAAGAACGCGAAAAACAAGTTCAAATGTCTAAACAACGTGGAGAAGAGCATATAGGTTCTTCGGCTAAAAGCATATCAAGCCAAAGAAGAGAGTTGAAATATCAACATAAAGAACAACAAAGAAAATTATTAGCAAAATAATCATCATATTGAATAATTAGCTGTACAAGCTTAAGCCTAATCTGACATAGTCGATAAACAGACCATAGTTTACATTAACACTAACCTTTAGGCTTAGGCTTGTACAAATTCAACCCAAAATGTTAAACCTTTATCTGGGTTTTGATAGACACCAATTTCTCCCCCCATCAATTCAGCTAACTGTTTTGAAATACTCAAACCAATACCTGTGCCTTGAATAGTAGAGCTGTCCTTGTCTAAACGATTAAATGGTTCAAATAAGCTAGGAAATAACGCTTCTGGAACACCTTTTCCAGAATCACTCACACTAAGCCTTATCTTACCTTCATTAGTTCTATTACACGAAAAAGTAACAATTCCTTTTTCACTATTATATTTCACAGCATTAGATGAGAAGTTTAGTAATATTTGTTTTAACCTATTGAAATCTGCTTTAACTAGCAAAGGTTCCTCATCAGTGACTTTATTACATAATGTTATTGCTTGTTGATCGGCTTGCGGTTTAATAAGTGAATAGACTTGTTTTACCAGTGAATTAGTATCAATTGACTCAGTTTTTATATCTATACTTCTAGACTCAATTTTTGATAAATCAAGAATCTCATTGATCAGGTTTAATAAGAGTACCCCTCCTTCACTTATTTGTTCTACCGATTCTAATTGATTAGCTGTCAGAGGATCTTTATCGTCCAAAACCAGTAGTTGTGAAAATCCTATTACTGCATTTAATGGTGTCCTTAACTCATGACTCATTGAAGAAAGAAACGCTGATTTAGCTTGGTTAGCATTCTCAGCTTCTTTTCTAGCATGTTCTAAATCAGTAGTTCTTTCAATTACTATTTTCTCTAAATTATTTTTATATTGATTTAATTCAAAATCTACTTTTTTCCGTTCAGTGATATCTTGATGGGTTCCACAAAGCCTAGAAGGTTCTCCTGTTTCTTTATTATATTCAACAACAGCTCCTGACCCTTGAATCCAGACCCAATGTCCATCAATATGCTTCATTCTAAATTCTATGACATATCTATCTCCAGATTTAATATGAGCTTGAATCGTTTCAACAACATGTTGCTTATCATCTGGATGTATTCGGTTGTTCCAATCACTAATTTCATTATGCAAATCACTCTGAGTTAAACCAAGCATCATTAGCCACCTTTCATTAATAATGTGCTCGCCTGATTTATAATCCCAGTCCCAATAACCTAAATGTGCACTATTAATTACATTGGTTAGCTGTTCCTCCGATACTCGTAGTTGATCTATAGTATTTTCTAAAACCTTTTGATTTTTCTTAAAATTATCTTTATATTGTTCTGATTTTTGTAATGCTAATATTAATTGACTATTAAATACCTCCATTGCGACAGTTAAAGAACCTCCACAAAGAATTAAACTGACAATATTAGTTGTCCATGCGGAAGGGTCATTCGCATAAGTAAGCAAATCAAAATCTAAACTTATATAATCAAAAACAAAACCATACCCAAGAATCGCTTCACTAAGTAATATAGTTAGCAAAACTATTGCTCCAACTTTTCCTTCAAAAAATAATGTAGCAACAGGTGCTGTAACAACCAGAGCAATAACGCCACCAGCAATTAGCCCAAACTGAAAAATACCACTTAGACCCAGTAAGAGAAAAAGAAAAACAATAAGACTAGCTTTGTAGATGTATTGAATTTTATGCCGAAATAAACTAAAAACTAGTAGAAAAACCACTACAATAATATGTATTGTCATGACAGGCTTCCAACCTATCAAACTCATTCTATTAAGGCTTACTATAAGAGCTGGGATAGAAATACAAGTTAAACTAACAAGAAAATAATTACAGATGCTAGTTCGAGTCTGTTCAATATTAGTAATAACATTTTTATTTAAGGGATCACTTACTGCCATTTTATTTTTTTCGTACGTTTGAATAATAATCTATGTTGAAGTCTATAAAGGTAATTGAACAAAAAATGTAGCCCCGCTTTTTTGATTATTTTCAGCCCATATTTTACCTTTATGTACCTTAATTATTTCATTACAAATTGATAACCCTAGTCCAGTCCCCCCCGCTTGACTAACTGTTTTAGTACTTTGAATAAAAGAGTTAAAAATATCTTGCAGTTCTTTTTCAGGAATTCCTATTCCATCATCTTTAACTGTTAATTCAATAATTGCTTGTTTTTTTTCATTTAATTGAATTGAAGATTGCTTTAAAGTTATCTTTATTTCACCATTATATTTTGAATATTTAATAGCATTGGATAATAAATTAATAATAACTTGGTGGATTGTTCTTTTATCAAAAAGAAATGATAATTTTTTAGGTGAATTTAATTCTATTGTGAGTGCTTTTTCATTAAGTAATGGAGAAATTTCTTTTTTACAATCTTCTAGCAAAGCTACTAAGTCATTTTGAGAAGGTTGTATTTTCATTTTCCCTGATTCTAGTTGACTCAAATCAAGTAAATCCTCTAATAAGACAGACAGACGTTCACTACTTTGTTTTATATTAGAAAAGTATTTTTTAAGCTTACTAAATTCTGATTGTTCAATTCTTTTTAAGCCAAGCTGACTAAAACTTAAAATTGCATGCATAGGTGTTCTCAGTTCATGAGACATATTGGCTAAAAATTGAGACTTTGCTCTATTTGCAAGTTCAGCTTGTTTTAAAGCATTTTCAAGACTTTTTGTTCTCTCAGATACTTTAATCTCTAAAAGTTCTTTTTGGTTTTTTAATTCAATTGTCGTTTTTGATAGTTTTAAAAAAACATTAACTTTAGACAATAAGGCGTGTGTATTTATTGGCTTAAATATATAGTCTACGGCACCTGATAAATAGCCTTGATATATATTTTCATCATCAAATTTTGATGCTGTGACAAATATAATAGGAATACTTGAGGTTAATTTATCACTTTGCAACTTTTCAGCAGTTTCAAAACCATTCAGTTCTGGCATTCTTACATCAAGTAAAATAACAGCAAAGGTATGCTCTAATACAAGAGCAAGCGCCTCTTTCCCAGATGATGCTAAAACAACTTCAATATTCGTTTTACGAAATATTGCTTGAATAAGCTGAAGATTACTTTCAGTATCATCTACAATTAGAATTTTTTGATTTTCCATGTTTAAGCAAAGTGACTATAAGTGAACAGTTTAAGCATAATAGAGTCTGACATTTTACTCAATCAAAAAAGCTTAAATCATATATAAATAGGTTAGAAATATGTAAGCTATTTAAACTGGCTAAATTATTCACATAAAATACAAAGACAAGAAATATCATCTTGTTCTTGATTTAGGTCAATATATTGAATAACTTCTTTTTTAATTTTTTTAATACGCTTACCTGCTTGCGTTTTTAATAAAATATTTCGCAATTGTTCATCACCTAGAATATTACCTTGTTCATTTATAACGTCAGTTAACCCATCTGAATGTACAAATAATTCACTATTTTCTGACCAGTGATAAGTATAGGTTGTATTATCAAACTCCTCATCATTCAATACACCGCAAAAGATCTGTTTAGAAGGGAATGAATGCGTTATTTCATTTGCATTATTAATGACCGACAATGCTGGTAATCCACCATTCCAGCATTCTATTGATTGTTTTGTTGTATTTATCAACCCCACAGATAATGCGACGAAATGCCCCGTTGGAAGTTCATGATTAAGACGAGAATTTATTTCTCTAACAATTGCCGAAACACTCCTTTTTTTCAAGCACATTGCTTGAAAAACTTGATTAACAATAATAGTTGGTAAAGCTGCTGCCAATCCATGCCCTGTAGCATCGGCAAGCATAAAATATAATTGATCAGGTGCAATACGTTGAGTAGAAATTAAATCACCACAAAATTTCTTAGAAGGTTTTATCCAATACTCCAGTTGAGCATCATTTAAATTATTTTGTGCTATAAGTTTTTCAAAAATATGTTTGGCAAAATTTTGCTCTATTTCATTTTGATAATGGTAATTTTGTAGTTGGTGTTTATTTTCTAATAACGTATTTTGTATTGAGACCATACGTTGTATAACAGATATTTTTGCATTAAGAATGATTGTATTGAAGGGTTTAGAGATATAATCATCGGCACCTGCTTTTAATCCTTGTACCACACTGCCTTCATCGGATAGAGCACTGATCACTATGATATGTACCCATTTTTCTGCTTTTAGATTTCTGATAATGTTAATTGCTTCAATGCCATCCATTACAGGCATCAAAACATCCATAAGAATAAGGTCAGGTTGGTGCTGTTGAAAAAGTTCAACAGCTTCTTGACCATTTTCTGCTAGCAAGATTGAATGCTGTGTTTTTTCTAATAGCTTGATCAATAATTTTCTATTTACTAAATGATCATCGACGATTAGTATTTTCATTTAAAAAAGATCAATTTCAGAATTTAAGTGGTTATGTTCATTAGCAATTTCAGAATAGAAAGTTATTTTGTTTCGCCCTGTATCTTTACAGTGGTATAAGGCTTGGTCAGCTTGGTCTAGTAAAGTTGATGGCATTGCATTTTTGTCAATATGAGTGATGCCAGTACTGACAGTTATTTTTCCAACCGTTGGAAAGTCATAGGATTCAATAGTTTTTCGAAATTTATCGAAGGCAAATAGAGCTCCTTGTAGGTCAGCAATATTAAGTATCACAATAAACTCTTCTCCACCAAACCGAAACAAAAAATCGTTATATCTAAAGGTTTTTTCCATTATTTGACTAAATATTAACAGGACTTCATCGCCATAAAGATGACCAAAAGTATCATTAACTCGTTTAAAGTGATCAATGTCCAACAAAGCAATCCAGGAACTTTTTTCAGCTACTTTATGGTTTTGAAAATATCCACAAACGTCCATAAGTCGAGACTCAAAAGATTGTCTATTAGGTAATTTTGTCAATAAATCTCTTTCTTTATGGTCATGAAGAGTCAGTTGATTAAGGTAAACCTGTTGTAGATGTTTAAGTATTACTAGTTGATCTTCAGTGAAAGAGCCATCAACCACTATCGCTCTGTCAGGTCCAATAGAATCTTTAATTGGAAAAACAATTCGAATAATTTTTTTAGCTAGAGGGGTGATTTTAATATCTATTATGTTATAAAATTCTTCTAAATCATCTATATTTTCATCAGGTTGTTCCTGAGTAAAATTGAGAGGAAAGCGTCGAACTAATTGTTCAGTCACTTGCCCACATACCTCAGTTTTTATTTTTTGTCCTGAATAAATTTCATAAGCATCAACTTTATCAATATTTGGAAAGGACTCAAACAAGTGTATGAATTCATTTGTAAGATCATGATAATCCTGTTGCTTAGTCAGCCTGATAATCCATTCAAAATATTGATCAATGTTAGTCATTTTTATTAATTGTATTTAACTTAAAACTATAGTTGTTGAATGAACAGATATATTTATTCCAATGCTCGATTAATAGTTTCTATTAATTGAAGGTGATCAATAGGTTTCGTGAGATAGGCAAAGAAATTAGCCGATTGGCCTTTAGCGATATCGTTAGGCATTGCATTTGCGGAAACAACAATAACTTTAGTTGACTTGGTTAAACTATTATCTTGTAGATGTTTGTAAACTTCAAAGCCATCCATATCAGGCAAGCTAATATCCAATAGAATAACTTGAGGCTGTATTTTCCTTGCCTTTTCAAGGCCTTCACTTCCATTACTAGCTTCGTTATATTGAAAATCAGTCTGTGATTGAATTATTTTTTTTATCAACAATCGATTAGCAGTATTATCTTCAATATAAAGTATATTAATAGCTGAAGTATTTTTAATCTGTTTTGTATTTTGAACAAGCTGAACTTTAATGGAGTTTTTAGAACATTCAGTTTTATCTAATTCTACCCAAAAATTACAGCCCTTCCCTGGAGTATTATCAACACCAATCTGCCCCCCCATCAACTCAACTAACATCTTTGTAATGGTTAAACCAATACCTGTACCTTCAATTCCTGATTGAGCTGCTCCTAAGCGGTTAAAAGGAGTGAATAAGTCGTCCATCATATCTTCAGGTATACCTAACCCCATGTCTTTAATATGGATGCGTACTTTTTTAGAAGTTGTAGTTAAATAAACCGTAATGGTGCCTTGTTCTTTATTATATTTAATTGCATTTGTTAATAGGTTGGCTAGTACTTGGTTTAAACGAACATTATCAGCCATTACATAGATATTATCTTCAGTAGGTAGATTCTGTTCAAGACTGATTTGAGACCTAACTAATTCTGGCGTTATTAACTCTAAAGAAGAATTTAGTAGCTTAATTAAATTAATACTTTCTAAATTAACATTTATTGAACCGTTTTCTATTTTTGACAGATCAAGCACTTCATCTATTAAATTCAATAAATGGTGGCCTGCAGAATAGATATGCTCTAATGAATCATACTGGTCTTCATTTAAAGATGCATTTTGATCTTCTTGAAGTAATTGGGTAAACCCTAAAACTGCATTTAATGGGGTTCGTAATTCATGACTCATGCTTGATAAGAAAGATGACTTGGCTTTGTTAGCCTCTTCGGCTTCAAACTTTGCAAGGGTTAAAGCATTTAATACTTCATGACGGTCACTAATATCATGCAAAATACCAACATATTTTTTAACACCGTTGATTGACATAGGAGAAATATTTAGCTCCATAGGAAATATTAGGCCATCTTTACGAACTCCTTGTAATTCTCTGGCTTTATTAAATACCTTAAGATTATGAATTTCAAATTTTTGAAGATATTGGTCATGATGCTTACTTGTAGATTTTGGCATTAAAATAGAAAAGTTTTGGCCTTTTAATTCATCACTAGAATACCCAAAAATTTCCAGTGCTTTAGGGTTAACCATTTCAATGATACCTGTATCATTTATAGTAATAATACCTTCAGCTGAATTATTCACAATAGCCGTTAAATTCTCTTGCTGATTGTGTAGTTTATTTTCAATTTCTTTACGCTTTGTTACATCTCTAATAATGCTGGTGAAAAAACGTTCATTTCCTGATAACCATTCACTATACGTTAATTCTATAGAAACCCGTCTACCCTCTTTAGTCATGGCTTGACTTTCAATAGTATTTTTAATGGGTGGGTTTTGTTTGGATACAAGATTATGGAAACCTTTTCGATGCTGAGCTTGATACTCTTTCGGTATTATTATTTCTATCGATTGACCAATGACTTCCAGTGATTGATAGCCAAAAATATTTTCAGCACCTTCATTCCATAAAATGATCAATCCATCCTTATTAAGTGTAATGATAGCATCGGAAGTCGAATGACTTACAGCTTGTAAACATAATTCATCTTTTCTAAAGCGATTAATAACGGTGTGTAATTCTCGAGAACGTTTACTCTGACTAATAGCATTTATAACAAAGGTTTTTCTATCAGCATATTTATTTAACAGGCAGTTACCACCTGCTTTTAAAGCGACGATTTCAAACTCTTCATTAGTATCACCAGATAAAAAAAGAATAGGAATATGCGTAAAACGATTATCTTGGCGAATAACATCTGCTACTTCAAAACCATTACAATTTGGCATATGAATATCAAGAAGGATTATGTCAGGTAAAAAAGACTCAAGCTCTTCAAATGCAAAAAATGGGTTGGTGACTGTTTTACAGTTAAATTGATGTTTTTCTAAGGTTTTGGAATAAGTGTCAGCAACTATCGGATCATCATCTATGATTAAAGCTCTATAATGATCATGAGTACTTTTATGAGTATGTTTATCTAAAATTTCAACTAACTCTAAAATATTAATGGGTTTGACAATATAACCGTCCCCTCCCGATCGAACTGCCTCTACTCTAGCCGAAAAGTCATCCCTGTTTGAAAGAAAAACAACAGGACATTGTAATTTATTTTCAGCTTTTAACTGTTTTACTAGATCTATACCATCAAAACTAAAGTTTGGAAAAACTATATCCATTAAAATAACTTCAGCAGTATGCTCATCCAAAAAATCAGATAATGTTTCGGGGTTTGAAATACATTCAATGTTATAACCAAAATGTTTTGCTTGTTCTTGTATCAATGCAGAGAGTAATTCATCATCATCTACTAGAATTATTTTATTTAATTGCGAATAAGCAGGAGTTGGTTTTATTGTCGTTATTTTTTGAGATGCAACCTGGCTTTTATATTTTGAAGCATCCTTCAGTATTTTTAACAGAAGATGAACTTGAGAAAACCAGTTTTGTGGTTCTGGAGTGTTTTTATCTAATAGTTGAGCACAAAATTGTTCTAAGTTTATAGCTGCATTATAAACATCAGTAAATTGAAATGTACCCGCTGAGCCAGCAAGTTTATGTGCTAAATCGTGACAACTTTTTAATTCTTGTTTGTTATTATCTGCTGAGGAAGGAGAAAGCTCATCCAACTTAAAAAAAACTTGGTGTAATTCTTCAACACGAAATGTTAACTTTTCAGAAAAGGCCTGCTGTAATTGCTGAATTCGGTTAATAGCTTTTTTAATATGATTATCCATTAAAATTAGCCCATATTTGTTTAATTTGTTCAGCAAGTGTCATTGGGTCAAAAGGTTTACTGATAATATCAATAGCCCCTAACGCTTTAAATCGATCTAGTTCTTCTGGAAGTATTTTTGCAGTTAAAAAAACAACCGGAATATCTTTTAATAATGAGTGTTCTTTAAGTACTTTAAGTGTTGTTGGACCATCCATTTCAGGCATCATGACATCTAATAAAATAACTTGAGGCTGAAAACTAATTGCCAAATCAATAACCTGTACTCCTGACTCACAAGTTACAGTTTCTAACTCTCCAATAGTTTCTAGTGCTAAAGTCGCAATTTCCCGAATATCTGCTTCATCTTCAGCATATAAAATTTTATTAAGTTCAATCATGGTTGCTACCCATAGGAGATACAAGCTTTCTTATTACAGTAACAATCTCTTCATTAGTGACTTTAGATTTAACAAGAGCAGCATCAACTTGATTAATTATTTCTGTTTCGACTGACTGAGCAGAAAAAATGATGACGGGGACTAAGGGTTTTTGTTTATTGAGTAAAGATATTAGTTCCAACCCATTACCATCAGGTAGGCCAATATCTAAAATAACAAGATCAAAATCATCTGATTGTATTTTTTCTTTTGCTAACTGTATTGTCGGTGCATGAATAAGATTCGCTTTATTATTTAATAAGCTGGACATCATTTCAATCAAATCTTCATTATCTTCAATATGAAGAATGGTTATTTGATTGTCTTCAGCTTTGTGTAAAGCTTGTAATAATGCTTTATTTAATCGTTTTGTATCAATAGGCTTATCAAGCCAATCTATAATTCTTAAAGCAGAAGGAGTATTAGGTTTGTTAATTTCTGCTTCAGCAGAAATTATAATAATTGGTAAACAACCTTGTGTTTCATTAGCCCGAAACTCTTTGATAAAAGATAAGCCATCCTGACCTGGAAGTCGAATATCAACCGTAATAGCATCATATTGGTTGATTGCTAGTAATTGTTTGGCTTCTGTCGTATTACTACAAGTAGTGACTTTAAAGTTTTGTTGTTCCAATAGCAATGATAATAGATTAGCAATGTCTGTTTCATCTTCTAAAACGAGTATATGTCCGTTGCTTTTTATTGACTCACAAATATCTGTAATTGACTCAGTAATTGGCTTTGTATTTATATTTGTTTGATCTGTGTTTGATTGATATTCCATCAGCTCAAAAAAGAATGTACTACCCTTTCCTTCTTCTGTGCTGTAATCAATATGGCCACCATGATGCTCAATAATTGCTTTTGTAATATTCAAGCCTAAACCAGTTCCACCTTTTTGGCGGGTGTCCGTACTATCAACTTGGGAAAATTTTTGAAACATTTTATTTCTGTATTCTTCGGGGATTCCAATCCCATGATCAGTTACAGAGACTCTTATCAACTTTTCATTTTTTTGGATATTTATTGAAACTTGGCCATTTTCTGGTGAAAACTTGGCTGCATTGGAAATTAAGTTTGCCATAACTTGTTGTAATCGATGATTATCAGCATAAACTTGAAAGTCAGCAAGACCAGGTTCTAAATACAAAGAAACTTGACAACTTGTCGCATAAGATTCATTAGATAAAATACTTTGTTTAACTAGTTCAGTCAGATTAATAGTTTCAAGATTTAATTCAATTTTTCCTGCTTGAATTTTTTCAACATCTAAGATGTCATTTACTAGATTAATAAGCCGTTCAGTATTATTATGAGCTAATTCAATCATCCGATTAGCTTTGTCTGGGACTTCACCTAACACACCACTTTTAAGCATGCCAAGAGACCCGCGAATTGATGTAAGGGGTGTTCGTAGTTCATGACTTACTGTTGATATGAATTCAGTTTTGATTTTATCTACGTGCTTACGTTCAGAAATATCACGGATAACCCCCATAAACTGTACATTATTCTTAACCGTTAATTGGTGAACCCATAATTCAACATCAAAAACTTCTCCATTTCGTCTTAAAGCTTCAACTTTTCTCGTTTTCCCAATGACATGTTTATGCTTAGTTTTATGATACTGAGACAGGTAACTATCATGCATTTCCTTGTAAGGTGAAGGCATAAGAATTTTTATGTTTTCCCCTATTATTTCAGAAGGTCGATAACCGAACATTACTTCAACAGAATTATTAAGTGATAACACATTGCCTTGAATATCAATGGTTATAATTGCATCGGAAATGTTGTCAAGCAGAGTATGAAGATGAACTGTATTTAATGAAGACTGTTTTTTATAATAAAGAAAAATAGCTAAAACCAGTAATAATAAAACACTTTCTAACCAGTTTTGATTTTGCCAATCTAAAATTAAGATGATACCAGCAAGAATTGCACTAATAATCATTAATGCAAAGTTTACTGTCAGATGAGTCATGATTTTTTTTATTATTATATTCATGGTATGAACGTTTTTTACTTCATCATAAAATCAATATAAGTGTAGTTCAATCCTTATTTATATCCAATGAGAATTGGATACAATGGCGTTACAATCAAACAAACAACATTCACCATGGTTTATTTTAAATAACACAATACTATTAGTTACTTACCAAATACATTAGCAATAAATGATTGTCTAATATTTTAACACACCAAATTTTAATAAATACCTAGAGTGTGAGGTAGTTCACACACTTGGTGAATTTATTTTTAGTTTTTTTTATTTAGTTAATAATTAACCTAGAAATATACTGTATATCGAGTGATTATTTTAATCGGATGAATCAAATAAGGTTTTTAATGTCTTTAGCTAATAATGCAATGTATAAAATCAATGACCTAGCTGTGGGTTATTTTAATTTTTGTATGGATAATTAATAAATGGAAATTTCACAGAAAAGAATAATCCCAAAACCAGTAAATTCGGTTTTCTATCTATTGGTTGTGATTGTTTTTTTTAGTCAAAGCATTCTTGTTTATGAATTTTATAATTCAAAAACAGAAGATATTGTTATTAATGCTGTTGGTAGGCAACGAATGCTTAGTCAAAGGATTGCTAAGAATCTACTATTAATACAACAACAAAATACAGAACATAAATCAACCATTCAATGGGAAAGTATTACTTTAGATTTAGCATATTTAAAGCAAACTCAACACAAGTTAGAACAAAATCATATAGTAGAATCTAAAAGCTTGACTACACAGTTGATCAACGTTGTCCTTCAAATTAAAAAAAACAGCAAAGATAAACTAGACCCAACAAGTTGGAATTCGCTATTCAATAAATATTTAGAGCTTGAACAACTATTTATTCCAGTTATTGATAAGATTGTTTTATCCCAGCAAAAAAAAATATTACATGCCGTACAAAGTTATAAGTCGGTTTTATGGGTAAACTTAATAGGTACAACCCTTTGTTTTTTTATGGGAATATTTTTTATTGTTTTTCCAACTATAAAAAAAGTTAAAGGAAGTCTAAAATTACTAACAGACAGTAATAAAAAGCAACTCGAACTTATTGATGAGCTAAAGAAAAAAAATGAAGATTTAGGTGCCATTACAGCCATATCTAAGAAAAATGAACAGGCTATGAATCAACAAGCCTTACTAATCCTGCAACAAAAAAGATTTACGGATGCTATTTTTAATTCAAGTCATGAAGCAATTATTAGTATAACGACTAAAGGGTTGATTCATTTATTTAATAGTTATGCAGAGCAAGTGTTTGGCTATACAGCTGCTGAAGTAAGCGGAAATAACGTAAATATTTTAATGCCTAGCCCATTTCAAGAATCTCATGATGGTTTTTTAAATAATTACACTAAAACAGGTACAAAAAAAATTATTGGTTTAGGGCGTGAAGTTAAGGGTAAAAGAAAGGATGGCTCAATATTCCCTTTATTTCTACGAGTCGTAGAAATAAAAACCGACACAGAACATGAATTTGTTGGCTTTATAAAAGATTTAAGTGAAATTAGAAGTGTTGAGAAACAAGTTAGAGAGAGTGACCGACGCTATAAATCTGTTGTAGAAGACCAAACTGACTTAATTTGCAGGTATACAAGCGACTTTATTATTACATTTGTTAATCAAGCATATTGTCAGCATTTTGGTGTGCAGCAAGATAAGGTCATTGGAACTTCTATTTTAAATTTGTTACCAGAGAATGTTGATACATGGTTTATTGATTCCCATGCTCAATTATCAGTAGATAACCCGATTAATATTCATGAAGATAAAACGATAAACAAAGGAAAAACTGAATGGCAACATTGGTCTACTCGAGCTATCTTTGCTGAAGGTAGTAAAGATATCATTGAATACCAAGGTGTTGGTAGCATTATCACTAGTCGCAAATGTGCAGAAGAAAGTGCTATTATCGCTAAAGAAACTGCTGATAAAGCTAATTTAGCGAAATCTCAATTTTTATCTAGTATGAGTCATGAGTTAAGAACACCATTAAACTCAATCATTGGTTTTTCTCAATTTTTAGAATTAGATAGTGATGACCCTTTATCTGAATCACAATTAGATTCAGTCATACAGATTAATCAATCTGGGAATCATTTATTAAAATTAATTAATGAAATACTCGATTTATCAAGCATTGAGTCTGGGAAAGTAAATTTAATCATTGAACCTTTTGATATTAAGAGTATTTGTAATGAAGTGTTTGCCATAGTAAAAACTTTGGCCGAAAAAAAACAAATCACAATTACCATTGATTGTAAAAATAATTACCACTGGGTTAATGCAGATTTCTTACGTACAAAACAGGTGTTTTTAAACTTATTATCTAATGCTATAAAATATAACAAAGAAAAAGGCCTTATCAATATTGAGGTGATGCAACAAGACCAATTCGTATTGATTAATTTTATTGATACTGGTGTTGGTATTAACGATGAAGGCCTGTCAGAATTATTTAAACCTTTTAATCGTTTAGGATATGAGTCCAGCGCCATTGAAGGTACTGGAATTGGTTTAAGCTTAACTAAGCGTCTTGTAGAAAAAATGGCTGGAGAAATTGGTGTGAGTTCTCAATTGGGTGAAGGTTCTACTTTTTGGGTAAAATTACCATATTATAGTATTGATAATGATGACAACAAATTATCTTTAGATCGTCAATAATGATGTTATATATCATGCCTATTAACAAACCACAGGTCACTATAAATTCAACTTTAAAGTTAATGCTTTTATGACTACATTACTAAACCGATCAATACTCATAACAAAAACTATTAACCCTTCTAATAAAATAGATTAATTGTGGATATAACAAAAGAAATTCTTCAGGCGAATATTTTAATTGTCGACGATGAGCCAGCAAATGTTAAGTTACTGCAGAAAACATTAGAACATAAAGGTTATCAAAACATTCAAGCAACAACCGACTCAAGAGATGTTGAACAACTCTGTACCGAAACAGAGTTTGATGCTTTTTTATTAGATATCAGGATGCCACATATTGATGGTTTCGGTATTATGGAAATGTTAAGTAAACATTTTGTTAATGATTATATGCCAGTACTAGTATTAACAGCTCAAACGGATCGTGATACAAGGTTGAAAGCTTTAGATAGTGGCGCAAAAGATTTCCTAACAAAACCTTTTGATCAATTAGAAGCATTAACTAGAATCTATAATTTATTAGAAGTTCGATTAATGCACAAAAAAACACGTATCCAAAATATTGTGCTTGAAGAAAAGGTCAAACAACGAACTGAAGAACTTTATGAAACGAGACGAGAGGTAATTAATCGATTGGGACTAGCAGCAGAATATCGTGATAATGAAACGGGCAACCATATTATTAGAATGAGCCGTTATTCGCAATTATTGGCATTAGAATATGGCCTTTCAAGTAAACAAGCAGAAATTATTTTAAATGCAGCACCAATGCATGATATTGGAAAAATAGGCATTCCTGATAGTGTATTGTTAAAACCTGGAAAATTAGATGCTGATGAATGGAAAACCATGCAAACTCACGTTTCTATTGGAGCTGAAATATTATCCGGTCATCCATCACACCTAATGGAAGCAGCTAGAATTATTGCCTTGCACCACCATGAAAAATGGGACGGTAGTGGATACCCTGCTGGATTAAAGGGTGAAAGCATTTCTATTGAAGGACGTATTTGTGCTATAGCCGATGTATTTGATGCTCTATTATCAGAACGTCCTTATAAAAAACCTTGGTCAATTGAAAACACCTTAGCTTTAATTGAAGAACAAGCGGGTAAACATTTTGACCCTCAACTAGCTCCTTTAATGCGTAAAATTTTACCTGATGTTTTGAAAATTAAAGATAAATATTTGGACTAAGTTGAATACATAAAGTTGGCCTTTAATTAGAAGACTGCTTTTACCAAAACCTACACTACTCAAAATGGATTGTAATATGATATTACAATCCATTTTTGAAAATTATTAGCTTAAATTTGAATCAGTACACCTTAAAAACTGCTTCTACTTATACCTAAAAACTTTATAAGAAAGTAGAAGCCATCAAATTAACGATCAATTACATATTTAAACTTCAGCCAAATTACCTTTACTTTCCAACCACTGCTTTCTATCTTGTGAGCGTTTCTTAGCTAATAATAAATCTAATTGTTCAGAGGTATCATCCCCTTCTTCAACAGTTAGTTGTACCAACCGTCTAGTATCAGGGTTCATGGTTGTTTCTCTTAATTGACCAGGATTCATTTCCCCTAGCCCTTTAAACCGCTGAATATTAATCTTACCCCTCAACTTTTCTGATTCAATTCGTGCCAATACACCCTGTCGTTCAGACTCATCCAAAGCATAAAACACGCGCTTACCTATATCAACTCGATAAAGCGGAGGCATGGCGATAAAGACATGTCCTGCTTTTACAAGTGCAGAAAAGTGCTTATAAAATAAGGCACAAATTAAGGTGGCAATATGATTCCCATCCGAGTCAGCATCAGCTAATACACAAATTTTTCCATAACGTAAATTGGTTAAATCATCAGAATCAGGATCTATTCCTAAAGCAACAGCAATATCATGCACCTCTTGAGATGCCATCACTTGTGTAGAATCAACTTCCCAAGTATTAAGAATTTTCCCTCTTAATGGCATAATGGCTTGAAACTCTCTATCTCTTGCTTGCTTGGCCGAGCCACCCGCAGAATCCCCTTCCACTAAAAACAATTCAGTTCGTGAAAGATCTTGCGAAGAACAATCAGCTAATTTACCCGGTAAAGCTGGC
>Ga0105358_10000846_pt1 | contig 15946 bp, 15 predicted proteins | sample GOMGulsemesocosm_5_FD_83509 | JGI IMG/M metagenome (GOLD analysis project Ga0105358, IMG submission 83509) | Methane-oxidizing microbial communities from mesocosms in the Gulf of Mexico - GOM15C Gulf of Mexico | ecosystem: Environmental > Aquatic > Marine > Cold seeps | place: Gulf of Mexico... | reverse complement strand
AGTGAATATTTGGTTGCGTTTTTAGTGCCTTGTCCCCAGTTAATAGGAAAGGAAATAGCAAAAAAGTGAGTAGCGAAAAGCAACAGGGTTGGCGCGGGTCTGAAAAACTTTGGTTAGATGCAGCCTATCAGCTGTTGATTGAGTCAGGCGTTGATGCGGTTAAAGTGATGCCGCTGGCAAAATCACTGGGACTATCGCGTACCAGTTTTTACTGGCACTTCAGTGATCGCGAGGCGTTATTGAATGCTTTAATTGCGCGTTGGCAGTCCAAAAATACCGCTAGTTTGATCGCTCAAACTCGGCTACCTGCTAAAAGTATCAGTGAAGCCATCTTTAATTTATTTGATTGTTGGGTGAACCCTGAGCTATTTGATGCGCGTATGGATTTTGCGATACGCAATTGGGCGCTGCAATCGGCATCCTTAAAGCAAACACTGCAAGAGACAGATCAACAGCGTATAACCGCTATTTATCAAATGTTCCTCGCATTTGATTACTCTGAAGAGCAGGCAAAAGCTAGAGCGCGTACGGTCTATTACACCCAAGTGGGTTACATTACCATGATGGTGGATGAGCCTATGCCAGAGCGTTTGCAACTCACTCCTGCCTATATTGAGAACTTCACTGGACGTTACCCCAGTGAAGCTGAAATCAGTGATTTTATGGAGCGACATCAGCCGCGATTATAGAGGAATGGAGGTGCCTAGTAGCTGTTAGCTCTAAATGTTTTCTACTGCTATTTATGCCGTTGCCTGCTTGGGTAAACACCAATGCAGCACGAAAAATCCTACAATACCTGAGGCTAAAGATCCGATAATTATGCCTAATCTCTCGTCAAAGAAAAGGTTCACCCCGGTCTCTTCAAAGGCGAGCGAGCCGACAAATAAACTCATAGTGAAACCGATACCGCACAGTGCCGCGGTGCCATATAAAGTGCTCCATGTCATGTTCTTGGGCAGGGAGGTTAATTTTAGCTGGATAGCTAGCCAGCATAGGCCAAAAACACCGATTTGTTTGCCAAAAAAGAGACCTAGCGCAATGCCCAATGGCACGCCGTGTAATAACTGATCGGCACCGACATCGGAAATATTGATACCGGCATTGGCAAAGGCAAAAATAGGCAGTACAAAGAAAGCCACCGCGAAATGCAAATCATGTTCTAAGTTTTTTAAAGGTGAGTGATTATCCTTGTGCTTTGATTTCATTGGGATAAACATTGCTAACAGCACCCCAGCTAAGGTCGCGTGCACCCCAGATTTCAACATAGCTACCCACATAATAACGCCGATTATCATAAACAGACTGATGGATTCAGGATTGCGTTTATTGAGCCAGGCAAGCAGTGGGATACAGATCGCGGCCACCAACAGTGAGGTGAGGGATATTTTTGCCGTGTAAAAAACGGCGATAATTAAGATCGCGCCAATATCATCAAATATAGCGAGTGAAGTGAGAAATATTTTGATACTGACCGGCACTCTTGGCCCTAGTAGTGATAAAACTCCGAGTGCAAAGGCAATATCGGTAGCCGCTGGGATCGCCCAGCCCTTTAAGGCGGTCTCATCAGAAAAGTTAAAATACAGGTAGATAAGCGCGGGGACTGCCATTCCGCCAATGGCCCCTATGCCCGGTAAAATAATGTTGCGTTTATCAGACAGCTCCCCTTCTAATACCTCTCGTTTCAGCTCGAGGCCAATGAGAAAAAAGAACACCGCCATCAAGCCGTCATTAATCCAGAGTAGCAGTGGTTTGGCGATTTCCAGCGCGCCAATGCGAACTTCTACCGGTGTATCAAGAAATAAAGCGTAGTACGACTGCAATGGCGTATTGGCAAAGACCATCGCCAACAGTGCTGCAAACATGAGAATGATGCCGCCAGAAGATTCAAGTTTAAAAAACTTGGACGTGAATGATTGCTGATTATTGGTCATAGTGCCTGTGTCCTAATATAAATATCAAAGGGTTAGCTTTGCTGTAGCCCCCTCGTTGTTTTGTGCAAAATAACAAACTTAATCATGCCACATTTAGCGATTAAATTTGCCCATTATCGGACAGCAAAGCTTGATAATCGATCCATAATCTTCTCTGAATTTGCTAGTAAAAACTAAGGGTATTTGTTTTATGTTTTAATAAAGCAAAGCGAGAGGTTTTTGTATAAGTCTCTTGGCTGGGAGCTTAGCCAGCAAAAAGGCCATACTATGAGTAGCCTTGGTTCTAGTGTCGGTATCGGGTTGTTCATCTGAGTGGGTTATAGTCTCTGTATGAGGTGGGATTAAATTTATCGCTGACAGGAACCTGTTATGTATTGATGGTGTTAAGCAGATGCTTTGCATTAGCGATTACTTGCTTTTTTTCATCGGAAAAATGAAGCAGTATTCGCCACAGGCTAGCTATATTACTTGGCAGCAGCTGCTGCAGCGTCTCGCGGTCGTCGGGAATTAGCTTAAATCCAATCTAGGTTTTATAAAATCAATAAATGCCGAGACGCGTTTACTCACAGTAGAAGAGCGATAATAAACTGCATTCACTAATTCTCTGTCAGTGTTAGGGGTGTGATAGGGTGCTAACAGCACCCGCAGTTTTTTTGAGGCGATGTCGCGATTGACCATAAATCCCGATAGGCAGGCGATGCCATTGCCAGCTAACGCTAACTGACGTACGGTTTCGCCATTGCTGGCAGAGAGTGTTGGGGTGATAGTCGGACTATTTTTAAGCGGCCATTTGTTGAGTGTTTTCACATTAGAGAAGCCGATAAGCTCATGGTCTAATAAATCATGAGGTGTTTTAGGAGCGCCGTGATTAGCTAAATATTCAGGACTAGCAACCATAAACAGCGGGCTTCTGCCCAGCGTTCTGGCATGCAAACTGGAATCCTCTAACTTACCTATTCTGATCGCAACATCGGTTCTTTTTTCAATTAAATCAACAAATTCTTCATTGGAGCTAAGCTCGATCTCGATATTGGGGTAGGCTGCTTTAAAGGCCTGTATATGGGGGATAATTTGATGAAATATAAACGGACTGGCGGCATCGATACGCAACTTACCCTGGGGTAATCCCCCGCGGTTGATAAGATCGGATTCTGCACTCTCAATCTGCTGCAGTCCAGCTCGTACCGCGTTGACAAACAGTTTTCCCTCCTCTGTTAACACCACGCGCCTAGTAGTGCGGGTTAAAATATTACAACCGAGCTCGCGCTCTATTTTTTGCACCGCACGCGAAACCCGAGCCACTTGAATATCCAGTGCCTGCGCCGCCCCTGAAAACCCGCCACATTCGGTCACAGCTAAAAGTAGTTCTAGATCATCTGAGCGTGTTTTTAATTTGGAATTCATATCGTTTACCGCAAAAGTAATTTGTGAATACTGCTGTTTATTACAAAAGTGTAACAGGGAATAATTTCGCCATCAAAAATGATCACAGATTAATGGAGGCATATATGCCACTTGCATTACTCGCATTAGCACTGAGCGCTTTTGCAATAGGAACGACAGAGTTTGTCATTGTTGGTTTGCTGCCCACCATGGCAGAGGATCTAAATGTATCACTGCCCAGTGCAGGCTTACTAGTTAGCCTTTACGCTTTGGGGGTTGCTGTAGGCGCTCCGGTTTTAACAGCGCTGACCAGCAGCTGGAACAGAAAGCATCTATTACTGGCACTGATGGGGCTGTTTGTTATCGGTAATTTAGTGGCTTGGCAAGCACCGAGCTACGAGGCGCTAATGAGTGCGCGGATAATAACCGGCTTGGCTCACGGGGTATTTTTCTCGATAGGCTCGACAATTGCCACAGGGTTAGTCGCCAAAGAAAAGGGCGCTAGTTCGATTGCCATTATGTTTACTGGGCTGACGGTTGCCTTAGTAACCGGCGTGCCTATAGGTACCTATATCGGTCAAATATTTGGCTGGCAAGCGACCTTTTTGACGGTATCGGTGCTCGGTTTACTCGCTATGCTTGGCAGTGCTTTATTAGTACCAAATAATTTAGCTAGGGCGAAACCTGCAAAAATCACGGCGCAGTTTAAAGTACTGACGCAGCCGCGCTTACTATTGGTTTATGCCATAACAGCGGTGGGGTACGGTGGCACTTTTATCGCTTTTACTTTTCTGGCACCTATCCTGGAACAAGTCAGTGGTTTTAAGGCAAACACTATTGGGGTGATCTTGTTAGCTTATGGAGTGTCAGTCGCCATCGGCAATATTTGGGGCGGAAAAATGGCCGATAAACTAGGCCCTATCAAAGCGTTAACTATTATTTTTACAGGGCTTGCCGCTATCTTATTGATATTTAGTTTCAGCGCGCCAAATCCTATTAGTGCAATGCTCACTATTATGATCTGGGGAGCGTTTGCCTTTGGTAATGTACCAGGTTTGCAAGTTTATGTGGTCAAATTAGCTGAGCAATACACACCGGATGCAGTCGATGTTGCCTCGGGATTGAATATCGCGGCCTTTAACTTAGGGATTGCATTGGGTGCCTGGTTGGGTGGATTGATAGTTGAATCTTACGGCTTGATGCACACCCCTTGGATAGGCGCCGCTATGGTCTTTCTAGCCCTTGTTTTGACCCGCTTGAGCGGCGCGTTAGATAACAGAGCAATGACGCTGAAAACAACTGCGAGTACTATATAGCTAGCAGCTCATAGTTGACATTACCCCTACCCAGCAGCCTTTTAGGCTGCTTCATAGCGTCTAGTTGATCAAGACTCGTTAGTGCTCTTTGCTGCAGGCAAACAGCTCTAGCGAGCGGTCTTTTGTTCAGGCCATTTTAGATCAAGCTAGGAAGGTAAAATTTGTCTATAGATATAATCCCATTGCGCGGATGTTACAGGTAGCACGGATAACCTCGATTGTTTGAACATCGCCAAATCTTGCAGTTGCGGTGCCGCTTTCATAGCCTTAAGTGGCAAAAAGATCACCGCTTTGCAGACAAAGCTCACATCAACAACAAACCACTTAGGTTCATCAACGCTCGCTTTGGCGTCAAAATAGGGGCTAGTTGGCTCAAATTGATCGGGGTCGGGGTAGGCAGCGCGACTGACCTTTGCTACGCCAGCAATACCGACACGCTTGCAGCTAGAGTGATAGATAAAGACTTGATCACCGACTTGCATTTGATCGCGCATGAAATTGCGCGCTTGGAAATTGCGGATACCATTCCAAGGGGTGGTGGTATCAGTGGCTAAATCGTCAATAGAGTAGTCATCGGGTTCAGATTTCAACAGCCAGTTAGCCATATTCAATACTCAGTTATGTTGCTAAAAGTAGTGAAAAGCATAACAAACTCCAGTGGATTCGCAACTCTATGCGTGTCATCCCTGTTAACTCATCTCTTTCCAATACGTCAATTTATTCAATCAATTCTCTATTCACAGCAAAGCTCAAGGTTTTGTGCGCAGTGACGCCTAAATTTAATGTTTGACAAGAGACTGGTGGTCTTTTATATTGAGCATAAGTGACTGTCGGTCTCTAATTGATAATAGAGCGAAAAGGCTGTTTTTACCGCGGCCTTGGCGTTATTCCAGTTCGATGTTCACAGCAAGGTGAGCTTCAATGCTAGTTTGCTACACGCCCATTGCCTAAATACAATCGGTAGTGGCCATCAATCACACCTAATAATACTCATTCAAGGAATTTCCTATGGCACACCATGTTGAAAAAAGCATTAAAGTTAATATTCCGGCAGCTAAAATTTGGCAAGTACTGCAAGATTTTAGCAGTGTTGAAAAATTCGCGATGACCATAACAACCTCCCCGGTGATCGGTGAGATACGCTCGGGGTTGGGTGCAAAAAGGCTTTGTACATTTAATGACGGCTCAAGCTTAGTCGAAGAAATTATTGAGTACCAAGAAGGGCAGAGCTTTACCATGGAACTGTCTGAGTTTAAGTTGCCGCTGAAAAGTATGAGGGCACAAATGGGGGTGAAAACACTGAATGCCAACAGCAGTGAAATCTATATGTCAGCGGATTTTGTGGTGAAAGCTGGGCCATTGGGATGGCTGATGGGCAGCTTAATCATGCGGCCGGTAATGAAAGGTGTTTTTAGTAAGCTATTGAATGGTCTGGCCTTTCACTGTGTGACTGGTGAACGTGTGGGAGAGAAAATGCCTGCTAGTGAGAGATTGACTCACATTATTATCAGCTAGTCAGGCAGTAGTGGTCAATAGGCACCCAAGGGATGGTTTCATTGATATTTTGGTTGCGCGCGAGACATCGTTAACCACACAATAGGGTGCTGTGAACAGCCCGCGGAGTGTCACCGGGGCTTGTTCACTGGTTTTTGCTGTGTACTAAAATGTATATTCGACAAAATCTGCATTAGAGAACTGCTGCAGCCCCACTAGGTCTACCACATTATCAAAGGTGATGACTTTGTCACGGCTGCTAGAGGTGCTCCAGTCGCTGTCGTACCAAAGCTCGGCTTTTCCCGAGGTCGTATTATGCACTAGTACAAAAGCCTCCACCGCTGCACCTGCATCTGCAGCAATTTGACTCTCGCTGAGAGAACCTTGTAGCTCAATCACTTTATTGGCATCCGCATTGCCAATACTGGTAATGCTATCGCGATTTTCAACATAGTCGGTGGTGGCTAAAACAGCACCTGCTTGGGTGGCGCTGGTATTGGTAAAATCAAATTCATTGAGCCCCACTTTATCGGTGCCAATCAGAAAATCAGTAATTGAATCGGTGCTATTAAAAAATTCAGCCAACCTAAATTGGTCAGCCCCATCATTACCGGTAAGTACATCGGCACCTCCTAAGCTGTAGATGATATCGGCGTTACTACCGCCTTTAATGACGTCATCAGAGACTGAGCCGGCGATGCGCAGCACCCCAGTGAAAGCACTAGCATCGACATTTACCGCGGTGGAAAACCCCGCTAATTTGCTACCATCGGAAATATCAACCCCCGCTTTGGCCATAATGCTCAAATTCTGAGAGCCGGTAATATTGAACACTGGGGTATTGGAATTGCCAAAGGCATAACCAAAGAAGTTATTATTCTGCGCGGTGTCAATGACATTGGGATTTTCACTTGTACCGGTTGAATCGAGGGTCAAAGATGCAATATTGGTCCTCACTTCAATACCATATCTATCGTTGTTACTCGAGGAGGTAGTAAGGACAGTTTCACCATCGGTTTCATTGAGGCTGCTGAGTTCAACGACGGCAGTAGTACCAGCGTTTTTACCCTCAAGACGCAGTGCATAACTGCCACCCGATGTGATATCGGTTGAGTATCTAATGCGATCACTGCTCTCTATGTCAGAGATGGTGAAGCCGTTGTTGGAACTGGTGGTTCCTGTGAACAAAAATTCGTTGATAGTGGTGAAGCTGCCCGCATTAAAATTTTCTCCACCATCAGCACCTTCCAAGACTTCAAAACCGCTAGTACTGTTGACTGCGCTAGCGTTTAAATTATTAAAGTTTTGTGACGATAAGGTGTCTTTGCCCTCGCCACCGTCCAGCGAACTCGCGGTGTTGATGGTGGTGTTTTTTAACCGAACTAAGTCGTCAGCAGCGCTGCCGGTGAAGGAAAAACTGGCCTCTTCACTATCAGCGGCGTTAAGTTTAAGGCCGCCCGCAGTCATCTGTGAAGCATCCACAACACTGAGCCCCTCAAAGTTGTTGTGACCTTCAAGTATCAAGGTTGCATCACCTGAGACATTGACGGTTTTTAGTGTCATTGCATCGACCCCAAGACTGACGTTAGACAAAGTTCCGGTGCTCGAAATATTGACGATTTCGAAGCTATTATCATTGCTACCATTGTTGGTAATGGTACTGAAATTGCTACTGTTCGCAGAGGATCCCGCGCCATTGAGCGAAAGTGAAAAAGCATCGCTAGTGCCCGAGCGATCCCCGCTAAAGTGCACTTCAAAAAAGCCTAAGGTGTTTTGCATCCCAACGCTGGCACTGGCGTCGACATTGCTTGCGCGAGTACTCGCGCCTGATACAGAGCCTTTGTCCCACACTTGTTCCTCAGCGCTAATATTGGAGAAATCCAGAGTAAAAGTATCGGTAGTTGACTGATTTTGGAGGAAAAAATTCTCAACATTGGTTGACATTAAGGCAACAGAGTTGCTGTTATTGGTGGTACTGGCGATGCGAATGTCTAGCTGGTCGGTCCCAGTGCTGCCATCGAGAATATCGGCATTGGAAATTGTCGTTGCATCACCACTGGGGTCAACGACGCCCGAATAGATATCAATGCCATCGGTGCCTGTGAAGTTGTCTGCATCACTGGTGAGTACAACGCGATTCGCAGCAAAAGAGTCGACATAAGCGGCGGCTTCTTCTTGTGTCATCAGGGTGGTAGAAGTGATGTCTGCCAGCAGCGCGATCATAGTGTCATAATCATCAGGTGGGTTTTTATCAACGTATAGCTCAGCGACTAAAGCCTTATTGCTCAATAGGTTGGCATAGGGAACCCACTGCGAGTCCAAATTGGCTTGAGAGAGAAAATTGACTGCTTCATTCACAATAAAACCAAAGCCAAACCCTGCCTCAATCACCCCTCTAAAATAGTTTTCGGCCTGAAAGCCGGCGCTGGTGGGCTCGCTATCGGCAGTTAAGCCAAAATGACTCATCATGACATCTATTTGACTTTGTACTGTGACTTTTCCGCCCATGATGTTGTTGGTGAAAGTCGAGCCATTTGCCATTGCATTTGCCAGGCCTAGTATGCTTTCGCCGTTGTCCAAAGCATTGGCTAACGCCGTCAGGTTAGCGGCACTGATGCCCCCATTAAACAGACCGACCACTGTTTTTAATATTTGTGTTTTTTCTGCCGCTGTTATAGCCATTACAACTCTCCGTTTTTAACCAGAATACTGCTGTATGAACTTCTAGACTGGCACTTCACACCATTAACGACGTCCGCTCCAGACAGTTGTTGTCTGGCTGCAAATAGACATAATGAGTTTGATTAGTAAAATGATTCTTCGCTTCAATAATTAAAGTACAGAATGTTCAAAAGTCAAATGTTGTCAGTCGTAAACAAGAGAGAGTGCTACTTGCTAAAAAAGGGCCAGTTCCTTGTATCTGAGTAGGTATGAGCGTTATGCATTGGTAAGCGATCAGCAACTTGAGAAGCTGTTAACTTTTTAGGGTAACGGCATTAAGGTTGTTCCGAATGATGCCGTCAGTAAACCATCAATTTAACGCTTGCGCTAAGTATTACTTAAATGGCAAAGATCAAAGTAACTCGATAGTCACAACTTGGCTGAAGAGTTACTTTTTATTGCATTGTTCGATGTTCGTTTTTACTGGTAGTAAGATGGTGACATGCGAATACTCTTTGCTTGATCTGGGTCGTGTTGGATCCAAAGCTTGGCAGCTGTCTGATCGAGAATATTATCTATTTTGGCAAAAGAGCGAATGGTTGCTTTTTTGTCGTTCCAGATAGGAATGCCGTAGTTCTGGCGGTTTTTCTCGAAATGGTACAAGTCACCACTTAATATTACCGGGCCTGTCTCTGGCAGTTTAAGAAAGAGTGATTGATGGCCTGGAGAGTGGCCTGGGGTACTTAATATAACAGCTGAACCGTCGCCAAATACATCGTGATCACCTCGCAACACAATGTGTTTAGCATCTTTTAGTGCCGCGTAATTATCGATATTAAAACCATAGTTGGCCGCATCAGCAGCAAAAGCGACTTGGTACTCAGTTTGCTGCATCAATAAAGTACTGTCTGCAAAATAGTTGGCATTACCACTGTGGTCTACGTGCAAATGCGAGGGCGCAAAATACGTGACCTGTGCTGGCTCAATACCAATCTCCTCAAGTTGTGAGCGCATGGTTTTTTTCACACTTAAATTAAACGCCCCCTCATAGAATTCCACGCCATTTTCCTCACTGGCTATTGCATCATTGAGGCCAGCGTCCCACACCAGCGTACCTTTGTTCGGGTGTTTAATCAGGTAGCAGGGAACAGCCATTTCCATCGCTACACCTTTATCTATTTTGGGATTAAACAGTGATAAATCTCGCACTTTTACAGTGCCACAATCTAAAACATAGAGTTTTATTTGCGCGCTGCTTTTGGCTATTAGTGAGGCTGTCGAAACCGATTGCGCTGTTGCCACACCTGACATCAACATTAATCCAGATAGCGTTAAGATCGTTTTTGATAAAATATGCATTTTGTTTCCTCCTGTTATTTGTCATCAGTATAGGGGGCTACAAAAGTGATAAAAAGTGATCTATAGTACTTATCAAAGTGAAAAAACGGAACGATAGATGGATAAGCTCAGCTACTTTAAAAGCTATATAGCGATTGTCGATCACGGTAGTTTAAAAAATGCCGCCGATTATCTAAATTTGACACCCTCGGCGGTCAGTAAGCACTTATCAACCCTGGAGAATTACTATGCAGTGGGTTTGTTGATTCGGGATGCCAAAAATATACGCATCACCAGTGAGGGAAAAACTTTTTATACGCAGTGTAAACAAGTATTAGCAAGCTTGGCTAGGGCAGAGGAGCTGTTTTTCGATGACAGTCAACAAGCTCAAAGCTGTTTGCGCATCACCTTGCCGCAAGTATGCAGTCAAGGGAGAGTGATGCAGATGCTCAGCGCCTTTAATCACGCCTACCCGCAGGTAAAAATGGATCTTATCATCACCAATAATAATCTTGATTTAGTAGAGCAAGATATTGATTTTGCCTTTAGAGGCGCGCCCCTATCAGACTCGCAACTGCGCAGCGTCAAACTTTTTCAGGCCAAAACTATACTCTGCGCAGCGCAGAATTTTACGCGACAGCCGACTACCAAGCAGCAGTTGCAAATAATTGCAGATAACCTGTTGATCCCTTCATACATCAACTTGTCCACGCTACGGCTGTACCTACAAAAGATAGGTATTAAAAAACCATTGAGTCAGTTTAGTGCATTAGATGATGCTTTTAGTTATAAGCAAGCGGTATTGGCTGGTATGGGGTATGGCATATTTTTAGATTTCTTTGTCGCGCAAGAGATAGAGCAAGGAGATATATGGCAAGTGACTGACCCATATCCTTTTAGCTATAAATCTATAGATTTCAATATGATTTATCACAAGAATATTAAATTGGCTAAAGCGCAGGTGTTGTTTAAGGATTTTGTCAGTGATTATTGCAATGGAGAACTTGCGTCGGTGTTCTAAGATCAAAGGATTGTAAAAGATTTCATCTCGATCCTAAATCCCACAACCCGCTTCATCTAATCAATAGGTCCCCCATTAATTTTCTAGAAATGAAGTAGCTCCCACTCAATGAGAGAAGGCTGCGGATTAAAATAAGCCTGGGTTAGGCGGTTATATTATTAGCAGTCTGTTCATTAGGGCTTTCTCTTGAATGTGTAAGAGTGTCCCGATATATTTGTCATTGAACTACCCAATAAAGATAGGATGAGCTGTTATAAAACCATTAAATTTATGGATATTAATCGCGCTCTTTTTTAGCGTTACTAGTGTTCTAGCTCAATCACAGCAGTCCCTCGCAGACCACTTGAAGTTAAAGGTTCTTGCCATAGAGTACGCTCCCCATATTATGCAAGAGGGGCATGAAAATGGTTATGCGTTTCAGCAATTACGGCAGCGACTGCAAGGCTCTAATATCCAAGTACAACCTGAAATTCTGCCTCTGACCAGGCTAGAGCTAGTGCTCAAAAATAAGCATTGGTGCGCTAGCTTTATTCCGTTTTCTGGTGAGGATAAACACTACCAAAGCTTTCTATTCAGTGATGTCCCATTTGCACTTAGTTTAGTGAGACTGAGGCAGAATCAGCCATTTACATGGAATTCGCTAATGGACCTTGCGGGGTTAAAGCTGGCGGTTATTCGCTCACGCGATGCTAGATTTGTTAAAAGAATGATCGAAAACGGTGTGGAAATTGTCTATACCAATACCTCAGAGCAGTCATTTCGTATGCTGTTTAGAAAAAGGATTGATTTGGTATTGTCTGATCGACAATCCAGTGATTATTATCAAGCTAAATTTGGCTATAAAAACAACCAACTACAGATGTCAGAAAGCTCTGTAATTGAGGTTGATAATGGCATCTCATTTAATCTAAATTGCAAAGCGGCACGACAGGCATTGAGCTATCTTAAAAGAGCAAGAGAGTCTTTGTCTAAGAGTTGATCGCTGAGGATGTTAGAGATGAACTGCATGATGACTAAGCTTGATTTAAAGGAAAAATAATGAAAACAGTAATGATTACCGGGGTTGGCAGAGGCATAGGTTACCAACTCGCCAAAGAGTATCTAACTCGGGGCTATAAAGTTATTGGCACAGTTAGAAACGAAGCTGCTAAGGCTAGATTAAACTCACTAGCCAGAGATCTTGATGCCACTGCCAGCTTACATTGGCTGGAAATTACTGATAGCCGTTCCATTGAACGTATGGTCTGCGCGCTAAAGGGAGAATGTATTGATATACTCATCAATTGCGCGGGGGTTCTTGGTGGAAACCATCAGGCTTACGACGATTTAGATTTTGCAGCGTGGCAGCAAACGCTGCTGATTAATACAATCGCCCCGATGAAAGTCACATTGGCATTATTGCCAAACTTGTCTTTAAGTAAAAACGCCAAGGTTGTGGCTATATCCAGCGCTATGGGATCAATGGCAAAACAAAGCGCGGATTCAATTGCTTATAGAAGCTCAAAAGCAGCACTTAATAAAGCCATGCAATGTTTGGCCTGCGAGCTAAAGCCTAAAAATATCGCCGTTTATTTAATGCATCCCGGTTGGGTGAGAACTGACATGGGCGGTCCCACAGGTGATATTAGTGTAGAAGAGTCATCTGCTGGACTTTTTAAAGTCATCACCGAGTCAACCATGGAGCACACTGGGCGATTTTGGCAATATGACGGCCAAGAGCTGCAGTGGTAAAGTAAAAGTGCCGTTTGAGGCTAAAGTTTAAACAGAAATTGGTTAGATCTTTTTAAGCTTATAAGTACCTATTATCTTTTAAAATGGTCGATATTGATCATAAAATGCTCCTTGTTAAATGCTTATCTAAAACTCTTGTGCATCCCCGTAATAAAAATACCCTCAAAAATGTACAAGCTTGGTCATTGCAAGTATCGCTTTGATGTACTCCATAAGTGAACACACCTAAGCTAAAGGTAACGAGGGCATAGTGATACTCTCGCCTATTGTCTGGGTGCTATTTACTTTAATCATGGAAAATCAACTCAGTAACAGGGAGGAACAGCATAAATCATTAAACAATCACTGTTGACATGAGACCGCTAGCCTTTTAATTTACATAAGAGACTGAAGGTTACTTAAATAGAGTGAGAATATACACGTGGATTGGCAGAGAGCAAGAACAGACGAGAAGAAGAGTGAGAGGAAAGAGGCGATATACCAAGCGGCATTTTTGCTCTTTAAACAACAAGGTTATCAAAAGGTCAGTTTTAACGCCATTGCATTGCAGGCAGGGTTTACCAAGTCTAATATGTATCGGTACTTTAGTTCTAAAGAAGAAATCTTCTTAAATATATTTAGCACACTATTCGAGCAATGGCATAAAGACTGCACTGTCCGGTTGCAGCAGCTTGACGAAAATGCGCCGCTGGAGCAATTTGCAGACGTTTGGGTGAATGCGTACCTGGCCCATCCACAATTTCTAGACCTCACTACCATTTTATTGGTATCACTTGAAAGCAATAGCTCTTTCGAGCAGCTACTGGAATTTAAACAACAATCATTGAATTTACTTTACCAGTTGGCAGTTTCTATCACTAGAGTGTATCCGGATGTCCAAGGAGAAAAAGCCTTTAGCTTTTTAACTTTAAGCTTTGCGGCGACAGCCAATTATTGGGCGGCGCAATCTCAGCAAAATGATGCGCTGACTAAAATCTATCAACTTGAGCAATTTCAGATGTTAAAGCCAAATTTTGCAAAGAGTCTCAAGACATCTATTAAAATCATTATTCGCGGGATACAAGCGGGTGAGTAGAGCGTTTAAAAGTAGCAATACAGCTACGTTAGGGCAGGGAAATGAGTCTGACACAGTACATTGAGCAAAGCGTTAAAGTTACAACGGTGACAAACTGGCAAGTGATGGGAAATAGTCAGTGCTATTAACTTTACTTGATGCCTGCTCTGTTAGGTGTGTTTAATAATTTTCGGGAAACAGCTCACGCTCAACTAATTCAATCAAAATATGAATAACCTTTATATGTATCTCTTGCACTCTATCAGCGTACTCGCTGTGTCCAGCATAAATATCCACATCCGCGAGCAGCCCAAGAGCTGTTTCAGGAGGCCCGGTTAAACTAATGACTTTTATGCCGTTTTCTTTTGCATAATGAGCAGCTTTTATGACATTTTTACTACTGCCACTGGTACTAATAGCTAACAGGCAATCATGTTCTTTGGCATTAGCTGCTAAATATCTTGAGAATATAAATTCATATCCATAATCATTTGCTACACAAGTTATATGTCCAGGATCGCTAATAGCAGCCGCTGACAATCCTGCTCTATCATTGCGATACCTGCCAGATAGTTCTTCAGCAAAATGCATCGCATCACTCATTGAGCCGCCATTACCACAGCTGTAGATCGAGTGTCCTGATTGTAAAGATTCAATGATGATTTTTGCTGCACTTTCAATTGATTCAATGGAATAGGAGTTGCTAATAAAGCTTGCAAGCATTTCATTGCTTTGATTCAGGGATTCTAATATACAATGCTTCAAATTTTATTCCTTTATCGTTAGGACTACGAGGGGCTTGAATTTGTTTGCTGCATCTCTAGCCCGGACAGCAACTGTCAGAGCTTATTAGGAAAAACACACCTCTTTTGAGAGGGGGCATTTCTAGCTTTTATGTTGGTTACTTAACCTGATGTTAGCATTAAATTTCGCGGATTCAAATCCGAAGTGCGTCACTGATTAAGCTGCTAGAACAGCCCTGTGTTCGGTCGTTAAATCACTTGGGGTGACTTTATTCAATACTTAATTTCTTGATGATGCGGCTTTTCTCTAAGCCCAATTTAAATGTTCTATAGCCACAAAAGAGCGTCAACGCGACGGCGAAAAAAATCAAGGCACTAACAAAAGCCCCGTTGCCAAACTGGGGGTGTAAGGATGCAGGGTTATTGCCAAATACGCCTAGAATCCAGCCTGCATTGGCTATCATGGCTACCACGTTAAGAATATTATTCATGAAACTCAAATCTTTGATTTTTTTTAGGCGCTCGAGCATTGCGATTTTTTCAGGCTGCAAGGTTAGGGCTCTCCAAGTTGGATTATTAGGGGCTGTCAGAAAATATTGTAACTGATTTTTTGTGGTTAGTGCGCGCTCTCGCGTGGCAATTGTCTGTTAGAGTGCTTCAAGGTAATAGACAGAGATTTTAAAAGACAAAAATTGGTTGGGTTTGGTTTAAAAGGCAAAAGACAAGGCCTGACCATCAATCTCCTATGGTAATCAGCGGCTTTGATTCAGTTGCCACAGATCTATGCTGGCGCTAACATTTGTGTGTACAAAGTTAATGATAGGTCGTTTATTATGGATGCTCGTATTCAGTTTAGAGTGGAAGAAGAAACTAAGCGTTTGGCGCAGCAGATGGCAGAAAGTCAGGGGCGAACTTTGAGTGATGCATGTCGTGAGCTGACAATTGAGTTAGCACAAGAGCAAAGGCAATCTATGGCTCATGATGCTTGGCTAACTGAACAAGTAAATGCCGCATTTGATAAGCTTGATAGCGGCAAGGCAAATTTTATTGAGCATGATAAAGCCAAAACGCAAATGCAAGCTCGCAAAATGAAGATCCGCAATAGAGATAAAGCGTGATTTTTTGGGAAGAAGAGTCACTCAACGATCGAGAGAAGATATTTGAATTTCTTTACGATTTTAATCCTAGTGCAGCTGAAAAAACCGATCAAATAATAGAAGCTAAAGTTGAATATTTACTTGAGCAGCCACTTATGGACGTTCAGCGAGATTTTT
>Ga0105358_10000844_pt1 | contig 15953 bp, 14 predicted proteins | sample GOMGulsemesocosm_5_FD_83509 | JGI IMG/M metagenome (GOLD analysis project Ga0105358, IMG submission 83509) | Methane-oxidizing microbial communities from mesocosms in the Gulf of Mexico - GOM15C Gulf of Mexico | ecosystem: Environmental > Aquatic > Marine > Cold seeps | place: Gulf of Mexico... | reverse complement strand
TATGGGTAAATCTGGTCATATTGGCGGTAAAATAGCAGCCACCTTAGCCAGTACAGGTACACCTGCATTTTTTGTTCACCCCGGCGAAGCTAGCCATGGTGATTTAGGTATGATCACTAAAGATGACGTAGTGCTAACTATTTCTAATTCAGGTGAAACCGGTGAAGTTTTAGCTATTATTCCCGTTATCAAACGCATAGGCGCTAAACTTATTGCGATGACGGGTAATACAACATCTACCTTAGCCAAATTAGCCGACTCTCATGTTTGTACTAAAATATCAACTGAGGCTTGCCCATTAGGCTTAGCACCTACATCAAGTACAACTGCATCTCTGGTCATGGGTGATGCTCTTGCTGTTGCCCTCCTAAACGCCAAAGACTTTACCGCTGATGACTTTGCTTTATCTCACCCCGGTGGTAGCTTAGGCAAACGTTTATTATTATGTTTGAACGATATAATGCACCAAGGTGAACGCATACCCGTAGTAAACGAACGTGCACTAATCAAAGAAGCTCTGGTAGAGATGTCTCATAAAGGTTTAGGTATGACAGCTATTGTTAATGATAAAATGAAGTTAGTTGGCTTATTCACCGATGGTGACTTACGCCGTATTTTAGATGAACGAATAGATATTCATCAAGATATTATTTCCTCGGTAATGACAAGATCACCAACGGTTGCACAACCAAATATGTTAGCCGCACAAGCACTAAACATAATGGAAGATAAAAAAATTAACGGCTTAATTATTGTTAATGATCAACACCACCCTATTGGTGCAATGAATATGCATGATCTACTAAGTTCAGGAGTACTTTAATGAACAATGTACTTAATACTTGCCCAAATACATTATACGGTCTAGTGAGCGATAGTGTCCTAGTTAGCGCTAAAAAAATAAAACTTCTAGTATGCGATGTAGACGGTGTTTTTTCTGACGGCAGAATCTACTTAGGTAATGAGGGTGAAGAGTTAAAAGCATTTCATACCAAAGATGGCTTTGGCATAAAAGCACTGTGTAACAGTGGGGTCGCTGTCGCTATTATTACCGGTCGCCGCTCAGCCATTGTTGCCAAACGTATGGCTGCCCTTAATGTTAAACATATAATTCAGGGGCAAGAAGACAAACTACCCGCTTTATTAACATTGGCAAAAGAGCTTGCTATAAGTATCGATGAAATTGCTTATATTGGTGATGACATGCCAGACTTACCTTGTATTATAAGAGTAGGTTTAGGTATTGCCGTACAGGATGCACACCCAATGGTTTTAACAAAAGCCAATTACATTACCTTTACTCGGGGCGGTTTTGGTGCAGTCAGAGAAGTTTGTGACTTAATTATGCAATGTCAAAATTCACTTGAAAACGCAACAGGCGCTAGTATATGATAAGGCAAAATTTTTTAGCCTTATCTATTCTATTATTAGGCGCCATGGCTTATGGCATTATTGAATGGCGTAACGCGCAAATAATTCCCGGCGAGAGTATTGAAAACAACTTAACCCCCGATTTTATTGCCGAAGCACTAAAAAGTGAGACTTATACTCAATTAGGACAACTATCCCACTCTGTTGTCGCTGATCGGATGGAACACTACGCTAATCTTAAAGTGACCCATTTTGAATTACCAAATTACATCTTATACCCAAAAAACAACATTCAGACTAAAAAGAAGAAGTATCCATGGAAACTTAGCGCAAAAGAAGCGACACTGTATAAAAACAATAGGGTTATTTTAAACCATCGCGTACACTTAACGGCTACGGATGAAAATAGTTTAATACAAGAAATACATTGTAAATATTTAGAATTAGATTTAAATACGAATATTATCAGTTCAGATCAAACAGTGATGGTACAAGGGAAGGGCTTCACAATGTACGGCTCGGGCATGATAATTGACTTAAACACCAAACAAATGACACTGACTGAGCATGTACGCACCACTTACAAAAAGAATAATAGCTAACACTATAATGCCTAAATTCAAAATAATAATAAAAAAATTAACTCTGGGTATATTACTTACCTCGTTAGTTTTAGGGCTCGCTGCGCCTGTTAATGCCACTAAAGATGATCTTAATCAAGAAATCACAATTAAGTCTAAACGGCAAGCAGCTGACTTAAAAAACAAAATAGCCAGTTATTTAGACGATGTTAGCATCAGCCAAGGATCAATTTCTATTAGAGCTGATATAGTACAAGTTTATAGTAAAGTTAATGATATAACAGGAGAGAAGTCTAATATTTATCTTGCAAAAGGTAAGCCTGCTATTTTTAAACAAAAATTAGAAGATGGCAGTTTAATTAGCTTACAAGCTAATGAAATCAAATATCAACCCGATCAATTTACTATAACCGTTTCAGGAAATGCTCAGGTAAAACAAGCAGGCAGTAAAATGAATGGTGATATCATCACTTACAACACCTTAAATGAAAAGTTAGAAGGTCAAAGTATTAACGATGCACACGTTACTACTATTTTACAACCCGCCCAAATAAAAATTAAAAAAGACAACTCTGAACTTAAAAAAAATAAAGCGAATAACAGTGACAATAAATAACAGAGATAACACGTTAATCAAAAATAATAATTTGGCGAAATCTACGTTAATTGCTCAAGGTTTATCAAAATCATATAAAAGTAAACGAGTGGTTAAAAACGTCAGTTTATCTGTTAGCGCTGGCCAAATTGTTGGTTTATTAGGTCCAAATGGTGCCGGTAAAACCACCTCTTTTTATATGATTGTCGGGCTAGTCCCTAATGATAATGGCAAAATAATTCTCAATAACGAAGATGTGACTCTTGCTCCTATGCATGAACGAGCGCGTCAAGGTATAGGCTATTTACCACAAGAAGCATCAATCTTTAGAAAACTTACCGTTACTGATAATATTATGGCTATTTTGCAAACACGAAAAAGCCTTAATGAACAAGAAAGACAAGAAAAGTTAGAACACCTTTTAGAAGAATTTAATATCAGCCATATCAAAGACAACATAGGTATGAGTTTGTCTGGTGGTGAAAGGCGCCGGGTAGAAATTGCCCGAGCACTCGCCGCAGAGCCACAATTTATCTTACTTGACGAACCCTTTGCGGGGGTTGATCCTATCTCAGTAGGTGATATAAAAAAAATAATTATTCACCTCAAAGAACGTGGTATTGGTATACTCATCACTGATCATAACGTGCGTGAAACGCTTGATGTTTGTGAACATGCTTATATAGTTAGCCATGGTGAAATCATCGCTGAAGGTGATGCTGATCAAATTCTTGCCAATCAAAAGGTAAGAGATGTATACCTCGGTGAACAATTCACGTTATAGTTAGTATATACACTAGCAGCTTAGGCTAAGTTTATCTTTAAGTGATACTATTTAAGTAAGCCAAGTTAATTAAAGTAAAAAACGAATAGGATGTACATAAGGTAGATGCGACCAACTCTGCAACTCCGTTTAGGACAACAACTAACCATGACGCCACAACTGCAACAAGCTATTAAGCTATTGCAGTTGTCAACGTTAGAACTTCAACAAGAAATTCAAGAAGTCCTTGAAAGTAACCCGTTACTTGAAGTTACTGAAGATGCTGAAGTAAAAGCAGTGGATTCAAATAATAATTCTGCCGATAACCTAGAAGAAGCTTTTTCTGCAACCGTCACTGATACACCAAAAGAAGTAGCCGATGGTACAGAAGACGCTACGGCAACAATTGATGAAATAAGTACCACTGAAGCGATGGAAAAAAATGAAATCCCTGAAGAGTTAAACATAGACACTACTTGGGAAGACAGCTATAGCGCAGGTGTATCTAGTACGGGAGCTGTCAGTAGTCCAAGTGAAGATTATACTTACCAAGGTGAAACTACTGACTCAATTCAAGATCACTTACTCTGGCAAATGCAATTAACGCCATTTTCTGACACCGATAGAACCGTTGCTATTGCCATTATTGAAGCCGTTGATGATGCAGGTTACCTAACAGTGTCCTGTGAAGAAATATTAGAAAGTGTCGGTGTTGAAAGCCTTGAATTAGATGAAGTAGCTGCAGTATTAAAACGTATCAATGTTTTTGATCCCATTGGTGTAGCCGCGCCCTCTATTGCTGATTGTTTGTTAATTCAGCTAAGTCAGTTTGACGACAACACGCCTTTTTTAAAAGAAAGTAAATTAATTATCAGCGAGCATATTGACTTGCTTGGTAATCGTGATTACCGCCAACTTATGCGTAAAACACGTCTTAAAGAAGATCAATTACGCGAAGTAATCCGTTTAATTCAAAGCTTAAACCCTCGCCCCGGTGACACTATAATTAAAAGCGACGAACAATATGTTATTCCCGATGTAACTGTTGAAAAGAAAAATGGTCGTTGGATTGTAGAATTAAACTCTGACACGGCGCCTAAGTTATCGATCAATCAACAGTATGCCGCAATGACAAAAACGACGAAATCATCGAGTGGTGACGGACAGTTTATTCGAGCAAACTTACAAGAAGCTAAGTGGTTTATAAAAAGCTTAGAGTCACGTAACGATACTTTACTAAAAGTATCAAACTGCATTGTACAACGCCAACAAGGCTTTTTAGAGCATGGGGCCGAGGCAATGCGACCTATGGTATTAAATGATATTGCTGAAGCAGTAGAGATGCATGAATCAACCATATCACGCGTAACAACTAATAAGTATATGCATACGCCTAGAGGAATTTTTGAATTAAAATATTTCTTTTCAAGCCATGTAAGTACAGAAAATGGTGGTGAATGTTCATCTACTGCGATTCGATCACTCATTAAAAAACTTATTTTAGCGGAAATACCTGCTAAACCGCTAAGTGATAGTAAAATGGCCACATTATTGGCCGAGCAGGGAATTAACGTTGCTAGACGTACAATAGCCAAATATAGAGAGTCTTTGTCTATTCCTCCATCGAATCAGCGCAAGAGTTTACTCTAACAAATTAATATCTGTCTTTACCTTTTAAGGAACATCCATATGCAAATAAATCTAACCGGCCACCACGTAGACGTTACTTCATCATTACGCGAATACGTTGATACTAAATTTTCCAAACTAGAACGACATTTCGATCATATTAACAATGTGCACGTCGTCTTAACCGTAGAAAAACTAAACCAAAAGGCCGAAGCAACTGTACATATGAATGGCACAGAAATTTTTGCCTCATCAACGAATACAGATATGTACGCCTCTATTGATACCTTAGTCGATAAATTAGATCGTCAGGTACTCAAATACAAAGGCAAAATCTTACAACATTAACACCCTAGATAATACATTAGAAGATACCATAGAACACACCATATAAAATTATGACACTACAAGACATCCTAACACTAGACTGCACTCAATGTGCAGTCCCTGCTAGCAGCAAAAAACGTATACTTGAACAAATCTGTCAACTAGCCGCCGAAAAAATAGACAGTTGTAGCGCAAGTGACTTATTAGATAGCATACTTAATAGAGAGAAAATGGGGAGTACTGGCATAGGGAATGGCATTGCAATACCTCATGGTAGATTAAGTAACACTGATAAAGCGATGGCAATCTTATTAACAACCGAAAAAGCCATTGATTTTGACGCTATAGATAACAAAGCCGTTGATATTTTCATTTGTTTATTTGTTCCTCAAAATAGCACCCAAGAACACCTAAATACTTTACAAAGCATTGCACAATTATTCAGTGATAGAAAAACGGCCAAGCAAGTACGTAAATGTACAAACAACCAACAACTGTTCAATTTTATTCAACAATCGTTTTAACTTACCGAATAAACAGATACAAGTACAATAACGTTCGAAGTGAACATACTTATAGCAGAATAAAGCAAATAATATACAAAAACGAATTCAGCAAGTAAGTTAAATTACAAGTTGTAAATACAGAGTTCGAACTTAGAAAACTCGAAACTCGGAGCTTAAAAACATGAAACTTATTATTGTTAGTGGTCGTTCTGGCTCAGGTAAATCAGTAGCACTGAGAGTATTAGAAGATTTAGGTTATTACTGTGTAGACAACATACCCATTAATTTATTGCCTGCATTAATTCACACAGTCATTAATGACTATGTGAATGTTGCCGTAAGTTTAGATGTGCGTAATCTCCCCAATGATCCCAACGATATTCCTGAAATTATTGCCTATCTTCCTAGTGCTGTAGAAGTTACCACTCTGTATTTAGATGCCGATGATAACGACCTTATTCGCCGATTTAGTGAAACTCGTCGGTTACATCCTTTAATTAAAAAAAATATTACCCTTGATCAAGCTATTGCGTTAGAAAAAGAATTATTAGTGCCTATTTCAACTACTGCAGATTTATACATTAATACTAGCCAATTAACTCCACATCAATTAGCTGATTTAGTTAGAGAACGTATTCTTGGTAAAAAAACAGGTTCAATGGTTTTAGTATTTGAATCATTTGGATTTAAGTATGGAATCCCAGCCGATGCTGATTATGTTTTTGATGCGCGATTTTTACCAAACCCCTTTTGGGAAAATGAACTCAAACCTTATACTGGCTTAGATCAACCAGTACAAGATTTCCTTGCTAGCCAACCCATAGTGACCAAGTTCATTTGGCAAATTAATAGCTTTATGATGACTTGGTTGCCACATTTAGAACGTAACAATCGTAGTTACGTCACCATTGCTATTGGTTGTACCGGTGGTAAACATAGATCAGTTTATATCGCTGAATTATTAGCAAGTAACTTTTCTAAAGAGCAAAAAGACGTACAGACACATCATCGAGATATTGCAAAAAACAATCAGCTACCTACTCTATGAGCATAAAAAAAAACAATAAAGCTATCCTAGTCACTAAAAAATTTAAAATTATTAACAAGTTAGGTCTTCACGCCCGCGCTGCTAGTAAACTAGCACGACTTTGCCAACAATTTACTGCGACTATCAGCCTAGAGTTAGAAGAAAAAGAAGCTGATGCCAACAGTATAATGGCGATTATGCTACTCGCTGGTGGACAAGGAAAAATGGTAAAAGTTACCGCGCAAGGCATTGATGCTCTGCAAGCATTACAAGCGATTAGCCAATTAATATCTGATAAATTTGATGAAGCTGAGTAACGACAACGTAACAAAACACTGCTAAAATTTAAAAGTTACGATAAACTTAATGTTAAGTAGATTTAAACAAAGTTAAGCTAATCAACTATCCTGTAAACACTGCCAATATACGTAATATATATGCCTGAAATTTTAGAACAAGAAAACATTCATCAAACACTACATCATGTCAATGAAGCACTTGATAGCGGTATGTTTGTATATGTGCGTAAGTTACTACAATGCATGTCAGCGTATGATTTAGCTTTAATTCTTGAGTCTTCAACCGCGAGAAGTCGTCCTGTCTTATGGCAACTCATTGATGTAGAACACCACGGTGAAATACTAGAAGAGCTCAATGAAGAAGTACGTAAAGGTATTTTACAAAGTATGCGACCAGAAAAACTGGCCGCTGTTGCTGAAGGCATGGACGTTGATGATATTGCAGAAGTGTTGCGAACTCTGCCAGACGGGGTTTACCGTAAAGTTCTTAACTCAATGGACTCGCAAGATAGGAGTAGAGTAGAAACTGCACTGTCTTATGAAGAAGACACTGCGGGCGGTATCATGAACACCGATACCATTACTTTGCGTCCTGATGTTAGTGTTGAAGTGGTATTACGTTACTTACGTTTAAAAGGACAATTACCCGAAGCAACTGACTCTTTTTATGTTGTTGACAAGAATAATTTTTTTATTGGTGCCATATCTCTAGCAGCAATAGTAACAGCTCAGCCAGAGGTTATCATTTCAACCCTGATTAATGCAGAAGTAGAAGCAGTTCAAGCAGATATGGATGAACAAGAGGTAGCACAGTTATTTGAACGTCATGATTGGTTTTCAGCCCCTATTGTCGACCAAAATGGACATTTACTTGGCCGTATAACCATAGATGATGTCATTGATATTATACGAGAAAATGCCGAACACTCCTTGATGAGTATGGCCGGTTTAGATGATGAAGCCGATACCTTCGCTCCGGTAATAAAAAGTACCAAACAACGCTCACTATGGTTAGGCGTAAATCTAATCACCGCTTTATTAGCCGTAGCGGTTACCAGTATGTTTGAAGGGATTTTTCAGCAATTAGCTATTTTAGCGGTTTTAAACTCACTTGTACCAAGTATGGGTGGTGTTGCTGGCAATCAAACATTAACATTGGTAATCCGTGGTATGGCGCTAGGTCATGTAGGTAATAGTAACGCTCGGGCATTACTACACAAAGAAGTTGCTATTGGTTTTCTTAATGGAATAATTTGGGCGCTTTTAATTGCTACCTTTGTTTCCATCTGGAAGCAAGACTTAATATTAGGTGGTGTGATAGCTTTTGCCATGCTAATGAATATGACTGCAGCAGGCTTGGCTGGAGTGGCTATACCGTTAATGTTAAAGCGCCTTAACATTGACCCGGCTTTAGCCGGTAGCGTGATTATTACTACCGTCACTGATGTAGTAGGAATATTTGCCTTTTTGGGTACCGCGACTCTTTTACTAACTTAGCAAGCTTAGTTAGTAAAAAGAAAAGCTACGCATCTCTAGTTTCGAGTTACAAAGAACTTAAACCTCGAAAATGTGGCTCTACTGCCCTGCTACTTGCATTTCATTAATAAGTATCGAACCCGTTCCAATACTACCGTGCTTATCGATGTCTGAGCCTACCGCAATAATACCTTTAAACATTTGCGTTAAATTACCGGCAATAGTAATTTCACTCACAGGGTAGGCCAACTCACCATTTTCTACCCAAAAGCCTGCTGCACCACGAGAGTAGTCACCATTAACAACATTGACACCTTGCCCCATTAATTCGGTGACTAATAGTCCCGTTCCTAACGCCTTCAACATGACATCAAAATCTGTTTTTATACAACCTTGAGAATGAGAGTTTCTATCCTTAACTTCCCAGTTATGAATACCGCCAGCATGGCCTGTGGTAGTAAGCCCTAATTTACGGGCTGAATAACTCGTCAGCAAGTAAGTTTGTAGAGCTCCATCAATGATTATATCTCTGTTTTGAGTGAGTACTCCCTCACTGTCAAAAGCACTACTTGCTAACGCTTTTTTGATATGCGGGCGTTCTTGAATTGTTAGAAAGTCAGGAAATACTTCCTTTCCTATCGCATCAAGTAAAAAAGATGATTTACGATATAAGTTACCACCGCTAATCGCTGCAATAAAATGTCCCCAAAGTGTGTTAGCAATGTCAGCTCGAAACAATACTGGTACTTTTTGTGTAGCAATTTTTTGCGGATTTAAGCGAGATAGAGCCTCGCTAGCCGCTTTTTTCCCTATACTAATACCGCTATCTAATAACGTAAAATCACGGTTAACATCATAGGCATAATCACGTTGCATTTCATCATCACTTCCGGCAATAACGACACAACTTAAACTATGGCGAGAGCTTGGGTAACCCACGAGCTGTCCATAACTGTTACCATAAACTTTAAAACCTGAAAAACAATCTAAGCTAGCACCATCGGAATTGGTAATGCGGCTATCACTGTCCAATGCACTTTGTTCACATTCTTTTGTAATTTCTATCGCTTGCTCAGTACTCAGTTCTTTAGGGTAATATAAATCAAGTTCAATTGGCCGCATCGCTAATAACGCTTTATCAGCTAAACCTGAACAATCATCAACCGAAGTATATTTGGCAATATTAACAGCCGCCTCAACCGCTTGAGCAAGCGCTTTTTCTGATAAATCAGCCGTCGAAGCACACCCCTTTCTTCCTTGTTGGTAAACCGTAATCCCCAAAGCACCGTCGTTAGTAAATTCAACATTCTCTACTTCACCAAGGCGAGTACTTACACTTAAACCTTGTTGGCGGCTCATGGCTACTTCTGCTCCATCTGCTCCTAATGATTTAGCTAATTCAAGTACTTGCGCAACCCTTGCTTTTACCTGGTCAAGTTGTTCGATTAAGGGATCATTAAATTCTTTTGTTTGGCTCATAGTTTTTTGTCTACTTCGGCTTTTAAAATATCAACTTTATTAATTTTTAAGTATAATGAAGACATTAATTTAAATTAACTTATATTAATAACTATTATGCCCCAGTCAGCCAACGATATCGACGGTTTATGCTCATGATACCTCAAAATGTCTTTTTTAGGGCGTCTGAGCTATTCATGATTATGGCGCTTATTTTTATTAATGGTTGTTCCCTTAAAAAATGAGCAACGATGAGCATGGTTTGCTCACACGTCCCCGCAGGGCGAGTTTAAAAGGTTCATATGCGGCGTTATTGATTTCGAAGGGAACAAACTATTCTCTTTAATCACCACCTTGCCTCTTAGCCTTTTAATTTTCGCTGAAACAAGTATTTCGAGGTAACATGAGTAACACATCAGAAATAGACCAAGAATTGAAAAGTAAAACTGAAATCAAAAGAGAAATGCATCAATTGCAAGATTTCGGTCAAAGATTAATAGAAATGTCTAAGCATCAACGGAGTCGCTTGCCTCTAACTGAAGCCCTAAAAGACGCGATGATTGTTGCTGATAAAATTAGAAATAAAAATGAAGCGCTACGTCGCCATATTCGCCATATTGCAAAAATACTACTGGAAACCGATCTTGCTCCTATTAATCAAGCTATTGATGTGATGGCAAATAAACATCAACAAGAAACGGCTAAGTTTACACGTTTAGAAAACTTAAGAGATGAATTGATTGAACAGGGCAATGACGCTATAGAAGCATTACTAACTGAGTTTACAAAAATGGAGCGACAAAAACTTAAACAGTTAGTTCGACATGCCGCCAAAGAGAAAAAGGCAGAGAAGCTAGGTAAACATTACCGTAATTTATTCACTTATCTGAAAGAGAATAGTTAAAGATCAGCTACGAACAGGCCGTCATCCTCGTGGTGTTTTAATCGGGGACGACGGTTTACTATCAATTCGTCAGGTATACAGTAAAATCGTCATAGACTAAATAAATAATTATGACTATCAAGCTAAGGTTTTTCTATTGCGTGCCACCAATGGTCATTTCATCAATTTTCAATGTCGGTTGGCCAACACCAACCGGTACGCTTTGACCATCTTTACCACACACACCAACACCAGCATCTAATTTCAGATCATTACCCACCATAGACACTTTTTTCATTGCCTCTGGACCGCTACCGATTAAAGTAGCCCCTTTTATCGGTGTGGTAATTACTCCATTTTCAATCAAATAAGCCTCTGAACTAGTAAAAACAAATTTTCCCGACGTAATATCAACTTGTCCACCTGCAAAATTTGGTGCATAAATGCCTTTTTTCACCGATTTAATTATATCTTCAGGACTAGATTCACCTGCAAGCATGTAAGTGTTGGTCATACGCGGCATAGGCAAATGAGCATAAGATTCACGACGACCATTACCTGTGGGTTTAACACCCATTAATTTTGCATTATGCTTGTCTTGCATGTAGCCTTTTAAAATACCCTTTTCAATCAAAACATTATATTGACCCGGTGTACCTTCATCATCAATACTAATCGAGCCTCGTCGATTCTCCATGGTGCCATCATCAACAATAGTGCAAAGTGTAGAAGTAACTTGTTGACCCATTTTTCCTGAAAAAGCCGATGAACCTTTACGATTAAAGTCACCCTCTAAGCCGTGACCTACTGCTTCATGTAATAGCACGCCAGGCCAACCAGCACCCAAAACTACCGGAAAAGTTCCTGCAGGCGCATTAATGGCGACTAAATTTACCAAAGCTTGACGCACCGCTTCTTCAGCATAAATTAAATAACGGGCTTTTTCTTGTCCTGAAGCATTTTTTTCTAATTCAAAGAAATAACTATAATCTGTTCTAGCGCCGCCGCCAGCACTAGCACGTTCACGTTTACCGTTTTCTTCCACTAAAACAGAACAGTTCAAACGCACTAAAGGCCGAATGTCAGTGCCATATGTGCCATCACTAGCGGCAACTAAGATTTTTTCATGTACACCAGACAAGCTTACAATAACCTGGCTAACTCGACTATCTACTTGTCTAGCATGTGCTTCAACTTGATGTAGTAAATCAATTTTTTGTTCTTGTGTTAAGCTACCAAGTGGCTCAACTGTTTGATAAACTTTAATCGGTGATTGGCGTTTAAACACCTGCACTTGCGCACCTTTACCACTGTCAGCTATACCTTTGGCGGCATCGGCCGCTTGAAGAAGCGCTAATGGAGAAATATCATCAGAATAAGCAAAACCCGTTTTCTCGCCAGAAATGGCGCGTACGCCAACCCCTCGCTCCATATTATACGAGCCTTCTTTAACAATACCATCTTCAAGCATCCAAGATTCATGCTGGCTAGACTGAAAATATAAATCAGCAAAATCGACTTGTCTTCCCATCATGCTCTTTAATGTTTTAGATAAAATAGCATCATCAATGTGGCTATCGGTTAACAGAGTTTGCTCAACATTATTCATTTAACACTCGATTTTTAATTAGATATTAAAGCATGCTTTAGTGGCATACTTGTACGTATTCTCTGCATTTCTGAAGGAATATAATCGCTAGTTATAATCCCTTCGCCCTGCTCAAGGCAAGCTAATATTTCACCCCAAGGGCTAATAATCATTGAATGCCCCCATGTTTCTCGACCATTAGCATGCACACCTTCTTGTCCTGCTGCAATAATGTAAACTTGGTTTTCAATCGCTCTTGCTTGCAACAATATTTGCCAATGTGCTTTACCTGTTACACGTGTGAATGCACTAGGTACGGTAATAATATCTGCACCCATATCACTAAGCCTTTGATACAAACTAGGAAACCTAACATCAAAACATACCGACAAACCAATATTCGCTAATGAAGTTTTTGCCACACAAGCTTTATTACCCGCTAGTGTATAGTTTGATTCATAATAAGTTTTTTCCTTATCGGCAATATTTACATCAAACAAATGAATTTTATCATAACGCGTTATTAGTTCACCTAATGAATTAAAAACACAGCTAGTATTGGTAAATTTAGTGCCACCTTCAGCGATTATAGGTATGGTTCCGCCAATAAGGGTAACGCTATATTGCTTGGCTAATCGACTTAAAGACAATTGCAGTTCATTATTACTTTTTGATTGTTGGGCAAGTGTTAACTGCGCCTGATCACTCGCCCCAAAAAATAAACAGCACTCTGGCAATACGACAATATGCTCAACATCAACACTTTTGCTTGATTGTGTTGTTTGTATTAATTTTGCTAACTGTTTAGCGATAGCATGAATATTTTGCTCAACATTGGGTGTCGATCTAAGTTGAATTGCACTGAGTTTAACCATAGTTTTGCTCACCTTGATGGTTACTTGGATAGCCACTTTGTTTAAAATGCATCAGTTTATCGACTTTAAACTTATTATACTGAAAAGGTGGTAAGTAAGGTAATGATGGTGAGGTTTGCTCAATTATTTTCTTATTAATGTTATCTGCTTCTTGAGTCTTATATTGTTCAACATTGTTTTTATTGGTACTATTTTTTTTGGTAGTGTCTTTATCGGTACTTATTTTATCGACATTGCCTTTTTCAGTATTTGTTTTATCTATATTGCTTTTTTCAGTATTATCAACAAACATTGGTGGCGTAGTGCGACCAACACTCACATCTTTGCTTTTGCGATTTACTTCTCTAAAATTTGGTTCGCTAACACTACCAGTAAGCTCAAAATTAAATTCAGAAACGACTTGAGAAGTAATCACTTGATCAATGGCAACCCCAGCTAAAAACACCACCGGATTGAGTGTCGCTATCCAAGCCAATACAGGTAAGCTCGAAGTAAGGTTTGGTTTATACGACATTTTATAATCAAGTAAATTCGTAACAAAGCTGGTATTGCCTTTAATATATAAGTTACCTGCAGTGCCGTTCATCCGTGTATTATCTGTATATAACACCCCTTTATCTAAATGATAATCACCTTTTATGTTTTTATAAAACATACCATCACTAAAAATATCTCGAAAATCCAAGGTTAATTTTCTTACAATAGACTGCAAACTTAACACAGAAAAAATACGGGCTTTATCGCTAACTTCAGCTAAATACCCATCATCAATAATGGCATTTAGGTCACCATTAAGATTAGTCATGCTGAAGTCATGTGGACCCCCTAGCCAATTAAGATTAACATTTAATATACCACCACTATCACGAATAATGGAGCCATAACCTAATTGTTTTAATTCATATTCAATATCCTTTAACGCCAACTCTCCTGTAATACTGGTAATGTTTGCTTTATCATTTTTTTCCCATTGCCCCGACAAGCTAAATTTAGCTTGCTCACGTTTGGCATTAAAATATTCAATTGCAATAATATTTTTCCCTCGGCGCGCTACAGATAAATTAACTTCCCCTAGATTTAATTCATCAATTTGACAGCGCTCACAATGCAGACTAATTTTTGGTATGTAGTCAAATACACTTTCCTCCTTTAATGGTGAAGCCACTGATGAGTTAATTGATGAAGCAGTTGATGCAATGCTACCTTGTGTATCCAACCCTATTTCATTGTCAATAGAGGTTGTTAAATGGATAAAATCAGCATCAATATCGATTCCTTGTTCTAGCCAATTTGGATAAAACTTAATCCTACTGCGCGTCTCTTTCGCATTGAGTTGTAAAAGCCACCAATGTTCTTTTTCTAAAAAGTTAAAAGAAACATTATGTAAGGTTTGTCCTAAAAGATCTAATTGATTAATGGTTCCTTGAATACGTTCAGGTGTTGAAAACAAAAAGGGCGAATTTTCTACAGACTCGCTAGATCTTTGAGAACTTTTAGATTGATCAACACCAGAAACAGTATCAATAATATCGCTAATCAAAGGTTGCCAAATAGAAAGATCTGCTTGTTCAAGTTTAGTCGTAATATGAAAACCATCCATAGGTAGAAGCATTTGTTCATCACCTAACACGATATGAGCGCGGGAAAAATGACTAGAATTATGTTCTAACAGACCAAAGAAACTTAGTTGTTCGCCATAAGAGACGTTAAAAGTTGATTGTTCTAGCTGACCCATTACAGAAATTTTTAACGGTACTTTTACTAGTTTAGCTTTATTGAATGGTGGTGGAAGATTAAACTGTATTTGTTGTAAGTTTGAGTCAATAGTAAATTGATATGAAAAACCACCCTGGTGGTGTTGAACTAGTGACAAGTCACCTTGTAACTGTAATTGACCATCAAAATATTTTTTCATACGTGGTGCGACAAACTGTTTCCAAGAGTCCTCCTGCCATTCAGCCGTTATAGCAATATTAGTATCGTAATTATCAGCCTTATCTAATCCCTGTACCGTCAATTTCAACGGCAACCCTTGCCAGTTTAGTGATAAATTTTCAGTCGATAACTTTTCATTCTCAAAGCTAAGCTGACCAAACACTTGACTAAAATTCATCCTCGGTGTTTGCAGAGCAATGCTATTATCAACAAAGTTAAATAAGCCTGTCGCAAGTACTTTATTTGTTTCATTCAATGGTAAGTTTAAATGGAACTCTCCATTAATATTACCACTCACTTGTAATTGCTCTAAAGCAAAACCGACACTATCTTTTAATGGACTATGATTCATTAGCTCTGTAGCCATACTTGCCTGAAATGGCTTAATTAACGTATCTAACACCAGTATTTGTTCATTCGCTAAATCATCAATAGCTGCTTGTACGCCATTTACATCAAGCCCTGAAAAGTTTCCTGAGCGGCCCGTAATTAGCATACTATTATTAGTAAAATTTAAGTTTGCTGAAAAAGATGTTATTGCTGGCCACCGATCATCAAATTCAAAAGTAGCATCTGCTAATTCAGCATCAACAACAAAAACACCCTCATTATCATTAAAAGGAAAACTAGCCAAAGGTCC
>Ga0105358_10000843_pt1 | contig 15955 bp, 4 predicted proteins | sample GOMGulsemesocosm_5_FD_83509 | JGI IMG/M metagenome (GOLD analysis project Ga0105358, IMG submission 83509) | Methane-oxidizing microbial communities from mesocosms in the Gulf of Mexico - GOM15C Gulf of Mexico | ecosystem: Environmental > Aquatic > Marine > Cold seeps | place: Gulf of Mexico... | reverse complement strand
GGGGTCAACAGCTTCGGTCTGCACTGCTGCTTCCAGCTCGGGAAGTGCCTCGGGCTCGGTTTCAGGCGATGTCGGTTCAGGCGCATTACCTACTTCCTGATAAGTGGCCTTAACCTGTTCAGTATCGCCAGAAACCACACCTTTAACGGCCTCGCCGACGACTCGCCCCTTACCCTCTTCCTTAAACTTGTCGACCTCTTCCAGGCTATTCGGCACGGCATTTTCTAAGGCCTGGTCGAAGGCTTCCTTTGCCTGCTGTTCGTTCGGCTGAGGTGCCTCGGACTGCTCCACCGTTGCCACCTGGCCGGCATTGGCACGAGACTGGGCCTCCGTCGTCGGTGGAACAACAGAGGCTTCCGTCTGCTTTAGCTTCTCATCGGCAGGGGCCTTCTGTTTTTCATTGCTGGCTAATTCGCCAAGTTTTGTTTTCTTTGACTGGAAGACCTGCTCGGTGACTTTACGCAGAAAGGCGCCAACGGCTTCCCCGCTCCCAGACTTGCCTTTGCCACCCTTACCTTTGGCCTTGCCTTTTTTCGCCTGCTTGCTAGTAGCCGCTTTTTTAGCATCGCCCTTGTTCTCGGCAGCTGCCTCTTGCGGATCTTTCTTAGCCTCGACCTCCCCTGTTGGCTCCGCTGACTTTTCCACACTAGACTCAGGCGATGGAGCCGTCGCCTTTGCAGCTGGCGCGGTAGTACTTGCCATAGAATCGACAGAACCCGAAGCAGCTTCTGACTTCTGCGCGGCTGCCTGCTCGACCTGGCGCGCCTGCTTGTCGACCGGTTCTGGGGGTACCTGCGCACGCTTTGCATTGTTTTCCTGCACTTTCTCGGCAGAGAGTTTCTGCTCCGCCGCACCTTGTTGTACGACATGGGTCAGCTCATGTGCCAATAGAGCTTTGCCGCGCATACTGGCCGGATCGTACTTGCCACTATTGAAAAAAACATCCTTGCCATGGGTAAATGCCTGCGCTTTGAGCTCACGACTCATTTCCGCCGCGTCACCACCACTGTGGATACGAACCCCACTAAAGTCGGCACCGAAGCCAACTTCCATCTCTGTGCGTGCTTTGTCGGCTATTGGTTCGCCGCGCCCTTTATTCGCGAATAGCTTATTTTCTACCCGGCTTAATACCGGGTATTGCCGCTTGTCCCGTACATTAGCTCGAGGTTCCGCTTTTGACTGCAGGGGCGCTTCCTTCTCCTCCGCAGCAGGGGCAGAGCGTTGTAACTTTGGCTGGACTGACTCTTCCTCTTCTTCCTGGCGTTGGAGTTTGGGCTGAGCTTCCTCCTCTTCCTGGCGCTGCAGTTTTGGTTGGAGCGCTTCTTCCTCTTCTTCCTGACGTTGGAGCTTGGGCTGAGCTTCCTCCTCTTCCTGGCGTTGCAGTTTTGGTTGAGCTTCTTCCTCTTCCTGACGCTGCAAGCGGGCTTGCAGGGGATCAATGGATGATTGTGGCGATCCACCGGCTGGAGTCAGTTTGGCCTGGGGCTTGCGGGTCACTAAACGACTAATCGTTGGCGCGACGTTCTGGCTCACTGCTGTAGAAGGTTTAGTCGACGGGCCTGCGCTTACGTGCTCAGCGGTACGATCGGCTTCCTGTTCGTAACTATCACCACTCTTACCCTGCGTCAGTTTGGTCTGAACCTGGCTGGCTGCGGAGCTGGAAACCCGTTCACTGCTTGCTGCCCGTGCTGTTGTATTCACTGCTCAAGCTCCTGGCGAGACTTTATTCATAGCGTCTTGCCCTCTTTTTGTAACTCTCTACGCACCCCTTCAAGCACATCGTGGTGGCGAATGGTATTGCTGTCAGCTTCAAGCGCCATTAACGAGGCATAACGCACTGCGTTCATAATTGCTCCGCCGGAAACCTCAAATTCCTGGGCTATCTGCGCTAATGAAAGTGCCGATTCTAGCTCGCAGTGTGAGGAGAAAGCGCCGGACCAAAGCCGCTCTCGCTCTGCCGGCCCCGGCAGGGGGAAATGCACCAGGGCCTGAAAACGGCGGGTAAAGGCATCGTCAATATTGCCCCGGTAGTTGGTCGCCAAAATCACTACGCCGGGATAATCCTCGATGCGTTGTAATAGGTAGGAAACCTCCTGATTCGCGTAACGATCGTGGGCATCACTAACATTTGTGCGCTTACCAAACAGGGCATCGGCTTCATCAAAAAACAGGATACAGCTCATGTTTTCTGCCCGATCAAAGATTCGTTCGAGGTTCTTTTCAGTTTCACCGATATATTTTGAGACCACACTTGAGAGGGAAATACGGTAAACGTCTTTACCCACTCGCTTGCCTAACAGGCTGGCAGTAAGGGTTTTACCCGTACCGGGGGGGCCATAAAATAAACATTTGTAACCGGGCCGCAATCGCTTCGACAGGCCCCAGTCGTCCATTAATACAGCTTCGTGACGCACCCAGGCCTCCAGCTCGCCCAGTTGTGCCAGGGATTTGGCCGGCAATATCAGCTCATCCCACTCCATGTCACTGGAGATCAAGCGGGCTGGAAAATCCCGGCTAAAGTCCGGTTTACGCAGTTGTCCGACAGTTAGATAGTCGACAATTTCATCGGACAGGGCTAATTGCCCGGCGGCAACAGGTTCGCCCGCCTGGGGAATGTCGAGTTTGAGAATATTGTGGCGGCTGAAAATATGGTCGCGGTCGAATAACTGCTGTGCAGAGAGCCGCATTGGCAGATCGTTGCCCGCGACAATAAACAACAGGGTTTCAGCCGTCGGTAAAAAGCCGCCATGGGTCTTGCCGTGAAGGCCGCCAAATTCGCTAAAGCCACGACTTAGCGACTCGTTGGGTTGCAAAAATACATCCAGCAGCTGGGGTCGTAAATGCGGTGTCAGTGCCAGGCAAATGGCCAGGCGCTCAACCGCACCTATTTGATAATGGCGAATAAAATCGGCGTAGGCAGAACTTGAGTCGTCAATGGGCGGGATCGGTACCTCTTCGATCGTTTGCCAACGGGACTGCTGACCAAAATGCAGCTCGATACGTGCCTCAATGACAGCACTGAGCCATGACAACTCCGCCTCGAGAAATGCCGCGTTGACGGCCATTGGGTCGACGCTATCTTTCACCACTCGACCCTCAATGGCTGCTCCATCCAGGGTAAGCTAATTAGGCCAATGCCCCAGGGTAGACTATCAAGCAGTATGTCGTGACCGGCTCGGTTAACAATCAGTCGCCAGCCCATATCATCTTTCGTTAGCCTGCCGGAGCGCTGCAGGAAGCCTTCACGCAGGCCAGCCGGGGAGGTGTTTTTGAGTGCTTGCCAGTGTTCGATAAGCGATAGCAATAGATCGTTCAGCTCCATCAATTCAGACTGACTCAAACCCAGCTGACGCGCAACGTGATCACCCAGGGGCCAGCCACAGAGTATTTTGTTGAGCACTAAGCGATTCTCGGGGAATTCGAACTCGCCGCTGACCATATGTTCGAGGATCAACACCCCTCGTTCCTGCATTGAAGGGGAGAAAAAACCTTGATCATTGGCAAGACCAAGCTGCCCAAACAAACGGGGCAGATAGGGCCACAACAGTACCAGGCCGGCATTTTCCAGGTAGAGGCCCTCGCCTGCCTCCGCTAGTGTGTCTTCCTGTTCGCCGATTGATCTATTCTGCTCGCTAGTCAGAACGGTAGCTTCGCCACTACTGCTACCGACAATGTCGACGCCCCCTTTATGGTTACCCTCGTTATTTGTGTTGCCGAATTGTGAAACGGGAGTATGAGTAGGAGCGATTGCTGCAGATTTAAGCGCTCTGGAATCGGGTTTTTTAATACCGGACGTAGAGGGTGTTTGTTTATCACTCGGGTGAGCAAAGCTTTGCCTTAACTCAGTGTTAATGAGGTCTTCAGTTGGCAGCACTCCTATTTCGATCATCCGCCGCCGTAAGGGTGCACTGGCAGAAAAGGTTTTTTCTATAGCCTGTAGAAATTGAGCGCTTATTAACGACGAGTCGCCCCTACCCTGACCAGAAATAAATTGAGTTATCAATTGCGCAATGACCTCGGCTACCTCCGCTGTAGTTGCTGGTGTTACCTGAAGCAAGGCAACGATCAGCCTTTCTCTAAACACCAGCTGACTTGAGGACTCACTCAACTCGTCGACTATTTGCAGTACTTGTTCCAGCGCTTCGCTTAGCTCCGCAGATTCACCACCCAGCAATGTCATCAACAGTTTATCAAGCGATGGACGAAGGAATTGCTTCACCAGGCGTCGGGCAAGGCGTTCGGCTGGTACGTCCCTTAATGCACTAATGAAAATCAGTGGTGCATCTTTTAGTACTGCCTGGATAGTCTCATCCGGATCGAAGGCGGCCTGTTGTCCCTGCCACCAGGGCAGCTGACCGTTACGTAAAAAATACACCAGCGCAGCAACCAGACTAGACGATGTGGCTTTTATAGCTGCTGGCAAAGCTTGTTCATCAAAAGCAGCCTGTTCACTTGCGGTACTGTCCGCAGCAACTGCCTCTTGTCGCTGGAGAGTCAGCGCATGACTCAACTCAAGTGTCACACGCTGCGAAAATTGCTCATCCAGTTCTGCCAGATTGATGAAGCCCAGGTCTATCTCCAGGCTGTCGATGTGCAGCTGCTCATGCGGGCCAAGCAGTGCCGACATTACTGCATCCATTGCCGGTACGACCTCTTCGTTAAAGAGTTGTGCAACTCGCTGTTGCAGCGCCGAGGCCTCCGTCTGCTCGGCCAGCGTCAGCTCCAGTCGTTGTCGACGGATGACATGGACAGAGGCGTTCAAGGTCTTTTCCCCTCACTCACTTGCGAACAGTTTCAATAATGCGTCCAGACGATTTAAAGCCAAAGCCCTCACTGAGTTCTTCTGCTTTCCACTCCTCACCAAGGGTTTTACTGTCAATTCCGGCATCGCTCACGACCCGGTTCATTTCGACAATTGCCGCGTCAGCATCGCCTGAAAGCCTTTCGGGGTTTTCCAGAGACACCCTGTCCATAAATGCCTTGCTGGCACTACCCAGAATGATCCGGTAATCCTCTTTATGCGTTTCGTCGGCACTACTAACTGACGCAGCAAGGGATTTGGCAACCTTGTCATAGGCCTCAATCACCTCTGTCTCAGATAGCTCAGGATCCTGAACGGTGATAATAAATTCACTGGCTTTAGCGTAGGCATTGGAATCACCGACTGAGGACTCGGTTCCCGCTTTTTCAACAGCCGATAGATAATCGCTCTGACGCTCGGCATACACCTTTGTAATTTTGTCTTTGGCCGCGGTATCAGAAATCGCGTTATTAAGGGCGAGGAATTCGATGCCTTTGCCAGGAATACGAACAGTTCGCGGCATTAGCACAATATTTAACTGGCCTGTGACACCAGCTCTAATGTCAACGTTTTGATCAGAGGAGGTGAAAAAGCCCTCGGCTGTAATCACTGCAAGATAGCCACCGACGGGGACGCCATTAAGTTGATAGCTGCGTTTGTCGACTAAGGTATCTGTACTGGCAATAATCTGCCCTCGAACGGTATGCAGGGCAATACTTGCGTTGTTGATCGGCGACTGGTTGCTACCATTGGTCACCGTCACCAGTAAGTCCCCTGATAATGCCTGCTGAGCCTCGGGCAAGTGAAAATTAGCCCTCGCCGTTTCGCCAGCTTTGACCTCTACTGTTAGCGGATCACTGATCACCTCTCCCCCCCAAAGTGAGGCCCGTAAAACATAGCTGTCGGGATTGAGATTGTCTAACTTGAAGCCACCCTTGTCATCGACTAGCGCGGTCTTGTTGGTTCCCTCCATCGTTACCAGCGACTTTGGAGCAGGCTCGTTATCCCAGGTCACGGCACCAATGATCGCGCCCAGTTCCGGTTCGGACTGAACATCAGGAACCAGCAGTATTAGCACTTCAGCTGTGTCGTCGCCATCACAGTCACCGCCCTTCACCACCAGTTGATACGTAAAGCGATCGACTGCGCCGGCAACCGGCTCTTCTAACTGGTAGTTAATCCTGCCAGTGAACTTGTCGATCGTCAGTTTGGCACCCAGGGCAGACTGCGGGGTGAGCAGTTTGGCGAAGCGCAGATAGTTACCTTGCTTGCGTTGGTTGGGATCGAAATCATTGGCCAGCACATCGATGGCTAATTCCACCGTTTGATAAGCCTCGCCACGGGCCTCGCGATGGAGTCGAGCAACGCGATAATCGGGCATTGCTACCGGCGGTAAACAGAGTGACTCCGGTGGCGTACAACAACAGGAAACTTTTGCGCTCAATGCGAAGTCGGCGACCACCTCGGCACCGGGCTCCTCACTCTGTGCCACGAGGATAAATGTCCCGCCCTTTTCAACGCCGCCCAGGTGTTCCATACCAGGATTGCGCGAGGCAAAATCGGCAAATCGTCGACCATCGTGCTGCTGATAATAATCAAACAGATGAGCGAGGTAGCTCAGTCCGGCATGGCGGCAATCGTGAAGGAAGGACAGCAAAATATGCTGACGATCCTGTTCTTCAATTTTCAACTCTTCAGAAATGGCGCGTAGCAAGGCCTGCTCCGTAGAACCGCTGCGGCTTAATCGTCCCTGTGTTAAGGCCACCTGTTGCTTGAGTGTTGTCATTAAACGCTGAGCAATCAGCTCAGTAACCAGGCCTTTATAGGCTGTCATAAAAGCGCTTAAGTCGAAGGCCGTCAGCGCTTCTGGTAGCAGATCGATGAGTTCTCTTATCTGTGCAGCTGTTCCTTCCTGAGAAATTCGTTCAGCTACTTTTACGGTGTTTTCGACACTATCGCCGCGCATCAAAGTCATTAAAGTAACTGCGCCGGCGGCAGCTTTCTCGCTTTCTTCCTCTTGTCCCCCTGCCGTCTTTGCCATGGCCTCTGGTATCAGGCCTCGTACACGGGTAATCAGGCTTTCTTCAGCCTCTATGGCGACTTTCTTCACCTCGACAACGGCGCGGTCTTTTTCGAGTTGCTCTAATTTGGTGAGGTTAGACTCCTCCCGGATTTTGTCACCGAGCAGCTTATGTGCAACAGCAATTTCGTCAACCCGCTTTGTTCGCTCCGCTGCAGAGCGATCGACCAGGGGTGGTAGTTTCGTACGACCGGGTTCGTCAAACGATGCCAGCAGACGGTAAAGCAGGCAGATCAACTCAGCCCGTAGTGCAGCGTAATCGGCTTTCAGGTGAGCTAGATTACACAGTGACTGACGTTCGATGCGCACTTGCTGCCAGCGCTTTTTGCCGTCAAGTAGTGCCTGATCAGATTCCCTGATTGTGTCGAGTCTGTCAGTGTAACCACGTTTAAACGCGACGGGTTTAAAGTCCTCTTCCACCGCCGCTTTCTCTACAAACAGCACCAGCTCTTTGTGGGCCTCCTCTTTCTTTTCCCGTATCTCATCAAGGCGAAAGCGAACTTCGCGTTCACGCTCGCCGGCGCCATCTAAAAACAACACCAGGAGGTCAAACTCCACATTGTGTCGCCGCCGCAGTGTTGCGAGCCTGGCAGAGGCTTCTGTCCAGCTTTGCTCGAGATGCCCTTCAATCCGCATTAAAGAACTACGGCGATAATCCAGGTCAAGTGCTCCACCGCCATCCTGGTGTCGCCAGGCAAGTCCGGGTGTGCAGCAATCATCGGGGCGCCAGCTGCTGATCTGCCGGTCGCTAAAGCCATAATAGAAAGGAATCGCACGGGCACCGAGAGGGTAATGTTCACCGTGACTTGGGGTGATGCTCAACGCGAGTTCATTAGTGAATTGCACACTCGCGACCATGGCCAACAATCGTCGCAATAAATTAGCCGTATTTTGATAGTCACCATGGCTGTGCACGTGCACGGCGGCAGCATCGAAATGATGGCGAAAGCCCTCCTCTCGCCCCAAGTGGCCGAGCAGCAGGTGCCGCGGATAATCAGTGGCCCCCTCGCATTTAGGAACCCAACGGCAAGCCGCTTCAATGAATTCGTTGTGTGCGGTGGCTAGCTCCGCGATGAGATCATAGTGGTACTGATTGATTTCACCTTCTTTCACAGCCCTTTTTAGAGCCGAGGAAAATGTACTGAGGACTTGCAGGTCGTCGTCAACAAAACCGAGTGCGGCGCCGTAGTGGCTAAAGGCACTGCGAATGCCGGCGATCAGCTCAGGCAGCAGGGTATTAACTAATTGTGTGTAGCCGCCATTTAAATCAAGGGTCGTTTCGATGGCCATTAGCGGTTGAACGCTATGTAGACGTGGCACATCAAGCCGTTCGGGCGGCGGTTCGCACCCGGGTAATGGCTGTAAGTCTGTTGCTTTTACCAGCAGCACGACCGGCGTAAAGCGCAGGTTCGAGCCCTTGTTATTGCAGTCGGTTACCAGGCAGGTACGCAGATTTTGATCACTGACTTGCAAATAGAGCAGCGCAACGCGCCCATCGAGTTGAGCCGCCGCAAGTGGCTTGTCAGTTTCCGGATTATCCTCACCCTCGAGTAGCTGTAGCAATTCGATCTGGCTACTCAGCGTGGGGCGCTGGCGCCAGGGTTCATAAACGGGCTTGCCATCTTCATCCTTACCTGGATCGGTGTAGCTGCGCCAATGGCTAAACGCTGTAGCTGACAGATTAATCAGATAACCATCTGAGCTGATACCCAAACCCGCGCTAACCTTCACCGGGCCATCGGCACCCTCAGTGCTTACGTTCAGCCCACAGACGATACCGGTGCCACACAGTTGCACCCGGCTGAGCCTGTCTTGTTGGTCAAGATAGTCCCGCAAGGTATTTAACTGGGTGCTCGATAGCACCTGATTGGGTACGAAATGCGGAAAGATATTGTTGATTGCTTCCATTGTCCTTGCCTCGCCGAGTCAGAAAGTTCCGAGGTTGGTGTGATCGAGGAATACCCGTGGGCTCTCACCCAGCGAGCCGTCACAGTCGTGCAGCCGCGCTAACGGATGCACATTATTTAGCCGATACATAATCTCAATCAGATCACCGAGAGATTCGGCGTAGCTTGCTTTTTGCGCGTCCGACAGCGACAGCTCGTCACAATCGGGTTGCGCTGCAGCAAGCTGCGCCAGATTTTGTTGCCAGGTGCTGTAGTGGCTTTCGAATAGCTGCATTTGTGCGAAGCTAATCCAGCAGATTCTCAGGGCCAGATGTGCCGGAGCCTCCCGCCGCAATGTCTCTTCAACAAAATTACGCATGCGCATGTCCTGAAATTCTGTCGGCCAGGCCGGCAGAATAATACTGGCCCGGAATGAATAGGGGTCTGCTACATCGACACAGGGACACTCGGAGCCATCGTCAAGCTGAACCGGTAATAGCGGGTCAAGCTCACTGCGTGGCCGCAGTAAAATATGTTCCAGCAGGTGAAAGCCACGGGCATCGCTAAGGCCGGCAAAATAGTCGACTACCGCGTCCAGCTCCGCACCCGGAACGGTTTGACCCAGTACCGTGGCTTCTTCATCGACCGCCCGGGCTATGATCAGTTCAAAAGCATCATCAGCGGGTCGGAAATTGTCGCGGTCACTGGCCAGTTGCAGGGTGAAATCGAGCAACATTTCCACTGATGCACGCGTTTCGCAGGCCTGACTCTGAAACAAGAGCTGGCCATCAATATGTAGTAAGAGCTGCCAGGGCTTGTCAGTGGCCGGTGCGGTTTCGATTATCTGTAATGCATTTCCAGCCAGTTGAGAGCGCTGCATATCTGGAAAACCCAGCAGTCGATATATCCGGCGTTGATAGCCCGATAGATTCTCCGGTGCGTTGGGAAAGCGGTAATCGTGAGCGCTGCCACGAGAGCCACTCAGCTTCGGGTAATCCTCAAGAAAAGCGCGCTTATTGGCAATCAGCCGCGCAGCGCCATTGTCTTCGCCGTAAATACCCTTTACCAGCAGACTATAATCGGTGAAATCCTCACTGAAGCGCGCCAGTAGATGATCGAGAAACTGGTTGCGTCTTTCGGCTGCGTCAGCGTCACCTTCAACGATGGTGCTCAGTTTGTTGAGACGATCTACCGGATCTGCAAGCGTCGTTGTAAATAGCTCATCGATATCACTGATACCGGTAACTAACTGGGTAAAATACGTCTGGTTCTGGCCCGTCTGCCAACTGAACAGCTGGTACATATCGCGTAATTGGCTCAGATAATTCGCAAATATCTGCTCAAAAAATAGCAAATAGGCTTTCAGTTGGCGAGCCTCGGCGTGACGTGTGACTGGCTCTGATTTGGGCACCCGGTAAGAGCCAACGCGATAGGTCATCGGCAATTCATTCTGCAGCGGGGAGTAAGTGCCCGGCGATCGGTCAACGCCGACAGGTACTGGCAGATCGTGGGAATTAATCGCTGACAACATACGCCGACGAATCACCTGGTCGTGGTGCTCCCTAAGCAACACAGCGACGCGCTCACGATCGGGGTAATAAGGCAGTTTGTTCTGATAAAAAACGATCTGCGAGCGCTGCCATTTAAACAGCGGCGCTCGGGTGCTTTGATTGCTTAGGGGCAGTAGCCATGTTTCGTGAGCGTGTGGCTCTTCAGCCCCAACGTCAAAGGCCAGTAAAGAGAGCTTGTGAACGGCAACGACACCCGCTATTTCTAAAATAATTCGCATCACGTCAGAGGCGCGGATTTCACAGGGCCGGCGGCGCAGACTAAATTCTTCGTCGTCAATAAAGCCGTGATCCAGCGCGGGGCCGTTAAAGATTTCTTCACTGCTACGACCTTTGTCGCGCATTTCCTGCAAACTATAAAACTGCACCGGCGGCGACACATGCTGGCGCAGGCGCACGAATATTTCAGTCAGTACTTTTTCCGCATCAGTACCGGGTTGAAGCTCCAGGTCTGCACAAACAGCTACCTCCTCGGGTACCAGCTCACAAAGCCTGGCCGGATCTTCACAGAGGTTGCGTACCTGCTGCAGCCGACTTCTGACGGCGTCATTGACCTCACTACGGATTAGCTGAATATCTCGCGGCAAGTCACCGTCAGCGTCCGAAACACGTTGGTAACGAAGCACCCAGTCGTAGAAAAAATAGTAGACAGCGTTTCTGCTGGCTTCGCCATGAAATCCGCTGCGCAGGGTGATAAGCCGCTCAAGCTCAAAAGGGAATTCGACTCGATCAGCCAAGGGTTTATTGCGATAGAGTTTGACCTCACTGCCGAGGGCATCGAGTTTAAAGCCTTTACCGGCGGGCACTTCAAAATCAAGTCTGATAATGGCTTTGCGAGCCACCTGGCTCACTTGCTGCTCTGTCTCTGCGAGCACCCGACCACGGCGATTAAGCAGGCGCACCACGACTTTACCGGCAGCTTCGACATAGACGGTCACCGACTCTATGCGGATCGGGCGCTCACAATCGAAACGGATACCCGCGCTACCAGCGTCGATGTAAGCGCCCTGGGCACGCACTCGGTTTAATAGTCCGACATGGTGGGGATGAGCGCTGTCGCGCACCCTGTCCTCGTACTCCAGAAAAACATTGTAGAGTCCATTGAGAACCTGCTCACCCTGGCGATCAGCATCACAATGAATCAGTGTCTGATTGGCTGTATCAAGACAGACTGCCGTACCGTGATGCACCTCTATCCAGGCATTGCGCACGCCGGGAACATCAATCAGCAGTTTTGCAATATCGTCAAAAGTCACCGGGTTGCCAGTCATCACCTGGCGGGCCGTATGGAAATCTCCCAGGGATTCAACTTGATCGCCGCGTTGCTCGGTGAGCAGATCTTTTATCGGATAGCTGGATCGGTATCCCAGGTCAGTGATGCCGTAGCAGAGCATCTCGAGCAGGGTGATTCCCGGATCATGGACGTTGTAATCAGTCCAGTGCTGGTGAGCCAGTTGCTCGATTAACTTGATGCCCTCCTGACGCAGCCCAGCGTAATCCTCACTCGGCTGGAGCTCTGGATGTTTGGCGATGTAATAAGCTTCGCTCATCATTCAAATTCCCTGGCAGCGGCTCACTAGCGTCTTGACCTGTCGCGGCCAAAACAGTGAGCACAGAGGTCGTAATCAAGATTGCGGGCATCGGCAAGGGTAAAGAAGCGGCGTCGACGATCCGCAGCAATCATGTCGAAGTGGCACATTGGGGTCAGTTTGTTGAGGTCGTGGAGTTCGCGGCTATTGGTATTGCCGACAAACTGCGGCCCCACGGCAACGACTGCTTGTGCCTCGGCAGCTCCCACAGTAGCCATTTCTGGATCGACGCAGGAGTTAACCGCTACGCCAATTTGGTATTCATCGGCCGGTGCCGATGTCAGCACTGCACCGGCATGACTTGCCAGGGCCTCCTCGACATCGAGGCACCAGCCACCTACAGATTGCTGGTCGATGCGAAAATCAGTGACAAAATCCACATACGCCAGCTGCTCAACAAACAACAAAACCTTTGAGCGATGAATACGTCCACCGAAGCTAATATCGGCCGCTTCATCATGTCGCCATGGCGAGAGGAAGTCCTGAATGTCACAGACGAGCTGGCGCAGGTGGTAGCCCTGGTCGCAACCCTCGTGAAAACGTACCTGAAACTGCGCGCGAATGGCCTCGTAATCAGGATTGGTGACATGAATCGCCACAAAGTCGCTGGCGGCGGCGGCCAGATGTTGTTGGATTTTATCGAGGGTATCGAGACTGGCTCGCGGTCGTAGCGGGTCAACGGCATTGCGATTGCGCAGGTCGGGCACCACAATCACCCTGACATTTCCGGTTACATGTTCACGCTGGCGATTTGCATGATTAATGCATTTAACCTTATAAATTTCCGCGAAACTCTGTAGCACCAGACGTTCATAATCCCATAGGGTGACAGCCCGACCCTTGTGACGTAAGCGCTCGCTGACACGGGCATTCAACTCACTATCGGCTTCCCGCATCCGTCCACCCGAAGAGGCGTAGGGCTGGGCCACCTTTTTGACAGCTGCCCGGCGTTCCTTGAGTTTGGCTATTGAACCAGGGACAAGTGGTGTGGCGAGATGCGCAGGGGCATTGTTGTGATCGACAAAGCTGGCTGAGACCACCTGGGTATGTAGGGCAATTAGCTTACACACCGCTCCAGTGTTACGCACCACACTGGCACGCAGCCAATGTATTTTTGCCGGTAAAATATGGTTGTCATTCGTCATTTGCTGCGGCAGGGTCAGCTGGATAATGCCGGAGCGCAGCAAACCATTGGTGCCATCAGCTAATATTTCTTCATTACTGAAAGCGTGCCAGACATCAGCCACCAGATAGGACCAGACCACCGCTTGCACCGGCAATTCGGGATCAGCGCTGCCCTCTGCAACTTGCATGAGCAAAGCGAGGTTCTTCGATCCGGCGGACAAATCGAGTCCTTTAAGGCCGATAAAAAAACTGCCCTCGGCACTCTGCGTGGCAGACTCGGCTCCACTGATCTCAAAATGCGGCAGTAAACGGCGTTCGATGGGGGCGCTCCCTGGCTTATCGACTGGCGCAATGGGCCAGATTTCACGCTGGCCAAATGGCCAAACCTGAAACAGCTGGGCAGTCCGTGTCGAGAAGGCATCAGCGTCCTTGCCACGATAATCAATCATCTGATGAGCTTTGTAGCTGAGTTTAATTTGCGCAATTTGCGGCACGTGGGGCAGATTGGGAATATCCCCCGTGTCCCGCACCGCCGTTACCAGGGCCTGTGGATACTCCGTGTGGCCAAAATCGTGATCGCTCAGCGTAAGACGCATAAAACCCTGACGCATGCCCGCAGCGTAGCGTTTGAAATCAGTCATTGGCTCAGCGGCTTCAACCAGCGGTTCGGCTTCGCCACCCTGCCATTTCATGCAACGTTCTATTGCTGGCGGGTTTTTGTCACCGCCAGCATCATCAAACAGATGGTGAACCGTGCCAGCGTTTATCCAGTCACCACTATTAAGGAAAGCCGCAGATGCTTTAAAAAACTGATTGTTTGTTGGAGTGAGGGTGTATTCATTGTAATAGTCGGTAAAACCCTCGCCCGGCAGGCCCGCCCAGGCGACGTCCAGCCTTACTTCATCTAACTGTTTACCGAATACCTCTGGGCTACCTAACAGTAGTGAGCTACCCACTTTTGGCGCTGCGCCAAAGGGCATAAAGGGTTTTGCCGGATCAACTAGCCCCTGGTCGTTTTCAACGATCAGGTTGCGAACACCGCGCACCTTGACGTCAATACGCAAGCCCTGAACTTCAAGGTGCTGCAGGTAACGATAGGGATAGACGGTTCGCTGAGCTGCCCAGAGTTTTTCAAAATTTTCCGGTCGAAAGCCTGCAGACTTGATATCTGCTACTGCTCGAAATAGTTTGCCCTGGCGTCGAACCAGGGAGTTACGAGCAAAATACGCTTGATGATCATCGAAGGTCACGGCTCTGCCACCGCGAACGAACGACAGCACACCTGGGTAGCTGTCCAATAATTCCTTGAGGATAAAGTCGCCAGCATCGTCAACAATATGTGCTTCGCAGGCGGGCTCTGGTGGCTCGGCAAGCGCCACATCGCCCGGCCAATCCGCCGCTGGCAAGCCTTCGTTATCCAGTAAAAGCCTTAGCACCGGATAGTCAGCGGAAAACCCAGCGCCGTGTAAAGTTTCGCTATAGGGCTGCAGTGCTGCCTCGTCAGCCGCCAGAAAAAGCCGAAATTTCAGGCAGGAACCGGCGTCGTCTTCGAATTCGACCTCATGTATCTCGAGGTCAATCCAGCCCTCAGCACCACTACCCTGAGCTATTAGGTTGTGGCGTAATTCCTTACGAACATCGTCTGCGCTAATACCTGCTGGCAATGCAAAGGGGTCGTTGAGATCAAATCGCAAAAGAATTGTGCGCTCACCCTCTGCCAGTTGCAGCATTGGTGAGGCGACGGCAAAGCCCAGTTCGGCAAAAGGCATCTGCGTGCTGCCAAAGGTCTCCCAGCGAGCGTCGGCATCTTGTAGTTCGGCCCCTTCACCATCGGCGGAATCGGCATCTGTGGCGGCATAAATATTTGCTACCTCGCCATTTTCCAGAGCCACAAAAACTGTTTTAAGCCCTTCATCGGCATCGACCTGGGCTGCATTGAGTACAAGGTCGTTATCACTGGCATAAATCAGCTCAGCACCACTGCTATCTTTACCCGCTTTAAACGCGGTGCCCTTAGCGATTTTGGCGTCAGCACTGAGGTTTTTAGCCGGTTCAAGTACCAGATGAACGCTGTCTGGTACTGGCGCGGACGGTACCAGGCCGAGCACCTCGCGATAATAAAACGCCAAATGTCTGGCAGTGAGTTGATTTAGGTGTTGCTGAGCACGCCCAAAGAGCTGTAAAAATGCCAGTAACAGCGCCATATGTGGCTGATGGCTGGGATGTTTTTCGAGGGTCTCCGACAAAAACTCGGGAGTGCGATCCAGTAATTGCTGTAGCACCTGTAAAAACTGTCCGTGGGCCTGGGCAAGCTGTTCGAGCGCCGTTTGCTGATCGGCCCCATGACTGAGGCGGCCATGCAAAAACAAAGAAACATCGGGCAATACGTCATCAAGCTGCCAAAGGCTATGCAGCGACGTCGTTACGGGTTCTGCAATGGCTGGGTCAATGGCCCCTGCGCGACGTATTTGCGCCACCACCGTTCGCAATGCCTCACCCAGCGATGAGGCTATCCAGGATTCAAGCTCTTGGCCTAGTAATAAATCATGCGGTGCGACTTTAAACCAGCCATTCAGACGCAGCGCGAAATCGATTAATTCAGCGTAAAGATCATTAAATGCTTCTGCTAACCGCGCTGTCGGCGCCTGCTCAACCTGGCTACGCAGCATCTCAAACCGGCTTCGCAGCGTCGGAATATCTTCACTGCTGATACGCGCCACTAGCGCACTGACATCTTTGCTGATGAACTCACGCCAATCACCCTCGCGATTGAGTGCGGGCGGCTCAGTGGTTTCATCGGCGCGCCAATACTGCAAAACCCCAGCGTAGCGTTGGGCATAGTTGATCAGATCCGCCAGATCGCGACCGTCAACCGGATTGGCGGCAGGGTCTAAAGCGGCAAGCGC
>Ga0105358_10000842_pt1 | contig 15957 bp, 14 predicted proteins | sample GOMGulsemesocosm_5_FD_83509 | JGI IMG/M metagenome (GOLD analysis project Ga0105358, IMG submission 83509) | Methane-oxidizing microbial communities from mesocosms in the Gulf of Mexico - GOM15C Gulf of Mexico | ecosystem: Environmental > Aquatic > Marine > Cold seeps | place: Gulf of Mexico... | reverse complement strand
GTTGGTGTTACTGATACCTTGGGCGCAGGTATGATATTAATTGGCCTGATGATACTCAGTCCTGATTTTTTAGTATTTACCAAGTTAATGATAGTGCTGCTATTAACCTTGCTGATTGGCCCAACAACAAGTCATGTATTAGCCAAAGCTGCTTTTCATAATGGCTTGAAGCCAGCGCTTAATAACAAGCCTCTTAAACAAAGTAAAATTAAGGAGCCAACTCATTGAAACCTTAATTGATATATTATTACTCACCTTATTAGTGGTGGTTGCTATTGCCATCATTAAAATGAAAGATCTGTTCGCGGTAGTTATGCTCACAGGTATTTATGGCTTGTTGTCCGCTAGCTTTTTTGTTGCTATGGATGCTGTCGATGTTGCTTTTACTGAAGCTTCTGTTGGCGCGGGTATTTCAACTTTACTCATGTTGATAGTCATATCCATGACCGGGCGCCGTGAGAAAACAACACGTCATAAACCCTTCCCTGCTCTGCTAATTGTAGCCATAACAGGAGGTTTACTGATCTACGGTACGTTAGATATGCCATATTTTGGTTCCGTAGATGCTCCAAGCCATAGCCATATTGCCGCTAGGTATATTAACGATTCAATGCAAGAAGTTGGCGTACCAAATATCGTAACATCTGTATTGGCAAGCTATAGAGCATTTGATACTTTCGGTGAGGTAATTGTCATATTTACTGCTGGTATTGGAGTCTTGGCCCTGTTATCAGTGACTCACCGCCCAGAAGATAATGACAAATTTTCTACGATAAATGACTCAATGCATGAACAGCACCTTGTTGTTCGTATCGTCGCTAAAATGCTAATCCCTTTTATTTTGTTGTTTGCACTTTATGTTCAATTTCATGGCGATTTCGGCCCTGGTGGTGGTTTTCAGGCCGGCGTGATCTTCGCAGCAGCCATTATTTTGTATGCCATGTTATTTGGTTTAAACACAGCACGCAAAGTCATTAATCAAACTTTTATCCAGTTAATTGCCGCTACTGGTGTATTGATTTATGGCAGTGTTGGTGTTGCTTCTTTACTCAGTGGAGGAAATTTCTTTGATTATAATGTTCTATCCAATGATCCTATCGCGGGTCAACATTTGGGTATTCTGATAATCGAATGGGGAGTTGGCTGCACGGTTTGTTCTGTCATTATCATTATTTTTTTCAACTTTGCTGGCCGTAGAGAAATCCAACAAAATAATGGAAGTAAATACGATACAAATCAGGATTCACAATAATGTTAATGGGCCTGTTTAATGACTGGGTTGTTATCATGCTTATGATGATCGGGCTATACATTGTCATTGCACATGGTAATTTAATTAAAAAAATAGTTGGACTGACTCTTTTCCAAACATCGGTATTCATATTTTATATTAGCATAGCAAACGTAGAGGGTGGCACAGCACCAATATTAGCTGATGATATCACTTTATACTCCAATCCCTTGCCTCATGTTTTAATTCTTACGGCTATTGTTGTTGGCATAGCCACTACCGCTTTGGCTCTGTCTCTTGTAGTTCGTATTAAAGAAGCCTATGGCACTATTGAAGAAGAAGAGATTCAACGTCAAGACAACCAAACCCCAGAGGTGAAAAAGGAAGGAAAACAATCATGATTGCCCACCTTCCAATTTTACAAGTGGTTATTCCTCTGATGGCGGCACCTATTTGTTTGCTATTAAAACGTGCTCAGCTTGTTTGGCTATTTTCTCTTATCGTCAGTGGGCTGGCATTTTTGATCAGCATTTTGTTATTACAACAAGTAATAGCATCAGGAGTAATCAGTTATGAATTAGGGGGCTGGTCACCACCTTGGGGAATTGAATATAGAATTGATGAACTTAATGCTTTTCTTTTACTCATTATATCAGCAATAAGCACCATTGTTTTGTTTGCTGCCCAAGTCAGCATCGAAAAAGAAATACCACCAAACAAACACACATTATTTTATGTTTTGTATCTGTTATCACTTACCGGTATGTTGGGTATTGTTGCTACGGGTGATGCGTTTAATATTTTTGTCTTTTTAGAAATATCGTCACTCTCTGCCTATGCTTTAATCGCTATGGGTAAAGATAGACGTGCGCTGTGGGCTTCCTATCAATATCTAATTATGGGCACTATTGGCGCTACTTTTATGCTAATTGGTATTGGTTTAATGTATCAAATGACAGGTACGTTAAATATTGAGGATCTTTCCCAAAGACTACCTGAAGTAGCACAAACACGTACCGTATTTACCGCCTTCGTCTTTATTATTGTTGGCGTATGTTTGAAGTTGGCCCTATTCCCACTTCATTTATGGTTACCTAATGCATATGCTTATGCGCCATCAATTGTGACCGCGTTCTTCGCGGCAACAGCAACAAAGGTAGCGATTTATTTACTTATTAGATTTACTTTTTCTGTTTTTGGACTCTCATTTTCTTTCACAACCATCCCTTTACAATCCTTATTTATGGCACTTGGCTTAGTCGGTATAGTTATCGCCTCAATTTCAGCAATCTATCAAAATAATGTTAAACATCTGTTTGCCTATTCTAGCATTGCTCAAATAGGTTATATGATTGTTGGTTTTAGTATTAGTTCAGTGACGGGATTAACCGCAACCTTATTGCACTTGTTTAATCACGCGTTGATGAAAAGCGCAATTTTTCTAGCGTTAGCTGCTGTGATGTACCGACTAGGCAATGTTCAACTGAATAATCTTCACGGTTTAGGTCGTCAGATGCCACTGACTATGGCGGCAATTGTAATCGGTGGCTTAAGTTTAATTGGTATACCGTTAACTGTTGGCTTTGTTAGCAAATGGTATCTGGTTACAGCATTGCTTGAACAGGGCTGGTGGCCTGTCGCTGTGCTTATTCTCATAGGATCATTATTAGCGGTTATTTATGTTTGGCGAATCGTAGAAGTCGCTTATTTCAAAGCGCCATTAGCCAATAAAGTCCCGGTCAGAGAAGCACCGATAAGTTTTCTAGCCCCGATATGGTTACTAATAATCGCTAATATTTATTTTGGTATTGATACCCGCTTTAGTGTGCAGGTAGCACAAGAAGCAGCTCAGACTTTGTTTGGATTAACACCGTGAATCTCTCTTTAGAGCTGATGTTAGAACTATCTATTATAGTCCCATTAGTGGCGACCTTAGTTATTATTGCTACTGGACACCATCCTGACCTTCGAGAAGGTGTGACCATCACAACCTGTTTAATATTGATCTATTTAGTTGTAAATCTATACCAAGGAATCTCTCAAGGAGAAACCATTAGTATTTTCTGGTGGGAGCTTTTACCTGGTTTAACCGTTAGCTTTGATATTGAGCCGCTAGGCATGTTGTTCGCTTTAGTTGCCAGTTTTCTTTGGCTAGTCACCACTTGTTATGCCATTGGTTATATGCGCAGTCATCAAGAAAAAAATCAAACCCGTTTTTATAGTTGTTTTGCTATTGCTATTGGTGCTGTCATGGGCCTTGCTTTTTCAGCTAACTTATTTACTTTGTTTATATTTTATGAGGTATTAACCTTATCTACTTACCCTTTAGTTACTCACGCGGGTACCGACAAAGCCAAAAAGGGTGGCCGAACTTATCTAGGTATTCTACTAAGCACTTCAATCGTATTTTTTCTCTTAGCTATCATCAGTACTTGGCTTATTGCTGGTACATTAGATTTTAATCCCGGTGGTATCTTTCCTGAGGATGTTGATAAATCAATTGCAGGCATATTACTTGTACTGTTCATTTTTGGCATAGGTAAAGCCGCAATTATGCCTTTTCATCGCTGGCTGCCTGCGGCTATGGTCGCACCCACCCCAGTGAGTGCGCTTTTACATGCGGTAGCGGTAGTAAAAGCAGGCGTTTTCACTATTCTAAAAGTATGTGTCTTTATTTTTGGACTGGATTTACTGTCGGTTTTACCTACAACACAGTTTTTACTTTATTTGGCTGGAGCTTCCGTATTACTAGCTTCACTTGTAGCCATGCGTCAAGATAATTTAAAAGCAAGACTAGCCTATTCCACTGTTAGTCAACTAGGCTATATCACTATTGGCGCACTGTTGGCAACCACATCAGGTGTTATTGGTAGCGCCATGCATATTGCCATGCACGCATTTGGTAAAATTACCTTATTTTTTTGTGCGGGTGCTATTTTAGTTACCTTACATAAATCAAAAATAAGCGAAATGCGCGGTATTGGCCGACAAATGCCACTGACAATGTTTGCATTTTTTATTGCTAGTCTCAGTATCATTGGGGTTCCGCCTACAGGTGGAACATGGAGCAAGTGGTTTTTAATGTTAGGGACAATAGAAACCGAGCAATGGCTATTGATGGTAATTTTAATGCTTAGCTCTTTACTTAATATTGCTTATTTATTACCAATATCCTTTCACGCATTTTCCCCCGTACTCATGGCTAATAGAGCCACGTATAAAGAGTCAAATACATGTTCTAAAAACAAATTGACAGGATATAAAATAAAAGAAGCACCTCTTCCTTCATTAATTGCCATTGTTATTACTACGTTAGGTTGCTTAACTTTATTTATTTTTCCGCAAGCTTTATTTGAGTTGGCCACGGCTATTTTGACCAATAAGGATAACTCATGAAAAATGAGAAGAAATACCTATTTGACAATCCTGAAAACATAAAGCGTGTTTTATACATTCTTTATGGATGTTGTGCTGCATTGCTAGCTTTGGATTTTGTTATGCATCGTCATATTACCCATAGTTGGGAAAATTTATGGGGCTTTTATCCTCTTTATGGATTTGTAGGTTGTGTGATTCTTGTCTTTGTTGCCACTTGGTTACGGACTTTTCTTATGCGAGATGAAGATTACTACGAAATAAAAGGCACGAAAAAAACAGGAGATCATTATGTGGATGATTGAAATACCTGCTTTTGTCCCCTTTTTTATCGGAGCCTTAATCACCACCTTAACTCGTGGTAGTTTGCGCAGTACCATTATGGTTTCTGTACCTATAATCAGTGCATTTCACCTCTGGATGATACCTGAAGGTATTCATCTTCAATTTGCTTTTTTTGATTATCAACTTACTCCTTACCGTGTAGATAAGTTAAGCCTAATGTTTGGCTATGTATTTCACATCGCCGCTTTAATTGGCGTTATTTACTCATTACACCTTCGCGATACCATGCAGCAAGTCTCAGCAATGCTGTATGCAGGCAGCGGTTTAGGTGCTGTTTTTGCAGGTGATTTGTTAACCTTATTTATTTTCTGGGAGTTGTTGGCTTTTACGTCAGTGTTTCTTATTTGGGCTCGTAGAACTCAGCGCTCCTATGTTGCAGGAATGCGCTATCTCATTATTCAAGTACTATCTGGTGTCATTCTGCTTGCTGGGACTCTTTTTTATGCCGCTGAAAACAACACATTAGCGTTTGGATATATTGGCTTAGATAGTGTTGCGGGATGGCTAATTTTTATTGCTTTTGGTATCAAGTGTGCTTTTCCAATTGTCCATAACTGGTTAACTGATGCCTACCCTGAAGCAACGGTTACCGGAACAGTGTTTCTTAGTGCATTCACCACTAAAGTAGCCGTTTATGCCCTTGCCCGTGCTTATCCTGGTACTGAGTTACTGGTATATATTGGTGCAGCTATGACCTGTTTTCCAATATTTTTTGCTGTCATTGAAAATGATTTACGACGAGTATTAGCCTATAGCTTGATAAACCAAGTGGGATTTATGGTGGTCGGCATCGGCATTGGCACTGCGCTTGCTATCAATGGAGCTGTATCCCACGCCTTTAATGATGTAATTTTTAAAGGTTTATTATTTATGTCTATGGGGTCAGTATTGCACATGACAGGCAAGATCAAAGGTTCGGAACTTGGTGGCTTATATAAAACAATGCCTAAAACGACGATACTCTGCATTATCGGTGCAGCGTCCATTTCAGCTTTCCCTCTTTTTAGCGGTTTTGTGAGTAAATCAATGGTTATGTCTGCAGCGCTTGAAGAAGGGTTTGACTGGATCTGGTTAATGCTACTCTTTGCCTCGGCTGGGGTATTTCATCATGCAGGGATAAAAATCCCCTATTTTGCTTTCTTTGCCCACGATTCCGGTATTCGAGCAAACGATCCTCCTAAAAATATGTTATTAGCAATGGCTATAGCAGCGAGCCTTTGCATTGCAATAGGTATTTATCCGCAAGCATTATATGAATTATTACCGTATGACACAGGTTACAATCCATATGATGCAACCCATGTTTTAGCACAGACTCAGTTGTTATTTTTTTCAGCGCTAGCGTTTGTCTGGCTTAACCTCAAAGGAATGTACCCTCCTGAACTTCGCTCAACCAATTTAGATTTTGAATGGTTTTATCGTCGAGCATTTCCAAGTGTATTAAAAAATATATTTACCTCCATTTGGCAAGTAGACCGTACATTACGACAAGAGTTCAAGCTAAGATTAGCTATGTACTTAACTTATATAGCAGAAAAAAATAATCGAATAAGTGGCTTGCTCTCACGAAATTATCCATCAGGAAATATGGCTTTGTGGGTCGCAGTGGTTTTAGCTAGCTATTTATTTCTTAGCTTTATTCAATAAAATACAATTTAAAATTGCTAATACCTATTGTTAATAAACAGCTCTGTTGTAGCACGTTATTGTTGAATTTACTTTAATGTTCTTATCACTATGTAGGTTGGGCTTTAGCCCATCACATTGACGCCCTAAAGGGCGACCTACAAAGTATATAAAATCAACGTTTTATAACATAGACAACAGTATCATGGAACAGAGCCTAATAAACACTGATCCCATATAGGGTAAAACTATTCATTCTCAAACTTGTTGTCTATTTTTACCTATTAGAAATACTCAGCCTTATTTTGATAACCTTGTTTGATGTGTTCTATCAATAAACGGATTTTTGCTGGTAAATGTCGCGTGTAAGAATACACCGCATACACACCTAAAGATCGAGGTGCGTAATCAGTTAAAAGTGCAACCAAGGTACCATTTTGTAAATCTTCATAAACACCGCATCTGGGCACGTATGCTATTCCATAGCCAGCTAGTGCAGCTTTTCTTAATGCTTGGGCATTATTTGTTGCAAAGTTACCTGAAATACGGATACTTTTCTCCTGTCCATCTTGCTCAAAACGCCAATCATGCGAACCTTTTGCTTGGCCGGTATAAGCAAGACAATTATGACTTAATAAGTCGTCAATATTATTTGGTTCACCATATTGCTTAATATACTCTGGTGAACAACAAACTATCCAATGAGAGATAATGAGCGGTTTGGCAATTAACGTAGAGTCTTCCAGATTCCCTGTTCGAATAGCAAGATCTAACCCTTCTTTAACTAAGTCAGCAAACTCATTTTCAAGGCGTATATTAACGCTAATTTCAGGGTGCTGATGACAAAAATCAGCTACTATTTCAGCTAATAATAACTCCCCTGAAATAGTAGGCACACTGAGTTTTATTTCTCCTGAAATTTTTTCACTGAAATTACTTACCGCACCAATCGCTTCATTTACTTGTAGGTTAATGCTTTTTGCATGCCTGTAAAGCGTTTCACCTGCTTCACTTAAGCTAAGCTTACGGGTAGTGCGGTACAACAGTTGCACCGAGAGATCTTTTTCTAACTTAGATATTTTTTTACTTAATGCCGGTGTAGATATACCAGCAATGCTTGCCGCTTTTTTAAATGAACCAGCTTCAACTACTAACACAAATAAAAAGAGTTCATTAACACCGACCATACTTTACCCCTGAGTTGAACATAAAACCCATTACACTGCTTTTGGAAACAATAAATTAATAAATGACGTATATATTAACAATAACTTAAACGGTATGTTAGTTATCTTGTAGAAATTATTATTAAATAGATCAAGTATGTGTTTTATTTTCATATACTAAAATAGTCACCTTCGTTTATTAAGGGCGGGTAAATGTCTCAAAAAATTACTAATGCTGGTAGAACTCAATCGAATACCATTGAGTGTCTAAATATCTCTGAAAAGAAAGTAGGCTTGTTTGTTACCTGCTTGGTAAATACCATGCGTCCTTCTATAGGCTTTGCTTCAATAACACTACTTGAGCAGGCAGGGTGTACTGTTGAAGTGCCAGAACTACAGTCTTGTTGCGGACAGCCCGCATTCAATTCAGGTGATGATGAAGGAACACGTCAGGTTGCCTATCAAACCATTAAACAATTTGAACATTTTGATTATGTTGTTCTTCCGTCTGGCTCATGTGCCGCAATGATCAAAAAGAATTTTATCGAAGTCTTTAAAGATCAGCCTGAGTGGCTTGAAAGAGCAAAGCATTTGGCCAGTATAACCCATGAACTACTGTCATTTTTGGTTGATGTCTGTCACTTTCAGCCCAGTGATATTGAGCTTGATGGCTCATATACTTATCATGATAGTTGCTCAGGATATCGCTCTCTTAATGTTTATGAGCAGCCCCGCAAGATGTTGTCAAAGGTGAAAGGTTTAGACCATAAGCCACTTAATAGTCATGCTGAATGCTGCGGTTTTGGTGGCACCTTTTGTGTGAAATACTCAGACATTTCAAATGAGATCGTCGCTGAAAAAGTTGAAAATGTTTTAGCGACTGAGGCTGATTATCTGCTCGGCGGTGATATGGGCTGCTTAATGAATATCGCGGGTAAGCTCAACCGAGAAGGTCACAAAGAGATAAAGGCATTGCATACCGCTGAGGTTTTGGCTGGTTTAGCGCCACAAATTTTAGGAGGCAAAGATGCAAGCTAATAGACCTGAAGATTTCTCTAAAAACGTTAGCAAAGCTTTGGCACAGCCTGATTTAAAAAAAATAATTCGCCGCACAACGGATAAAGCCGAAACCAAGCGTGCTGAAGCGGTAGCTAACTTCCCCGAGTTTGAGAATGCACGGTCGCAGGGACAAAAAGTTAAAGATCATACCATTAAGTATATGGATCATTATTTGGCTGAGTTCGAGAAGAATGCTTTGGCTCAAGGTACTGTTGTTCACTGGGCTAGTACTGGTGAGGAAGCCGCGAAGATCGTTTTAGATATATGTCGTCAACACAAGGCTAAAAAAGTCACCCGAAGTAAGTCTATGCTGGGTGAAGAGATAGGCTTAACACATGCTTTTGATAATTCAGAAATGGAACGAATTGAAACTGATTTAGCTGAACATATTATTCAGCTTGCAGGCGATCCCCCTTCTCATATTGTTTGGCCAGCGATGCACCGCAGTAGAGAGGATGTGGTTAAGCTATTTAGGGAGTTTCACACAGACCCAACCTATTCAGAAGAGATTACTGATCTTGTCAGGAGTGCCCGTCGCGACCTTCGTACTAAGTTTTTAACGTCAGATATAGGCATTAGTGGTTCTAACTTCTTGTTGGCTGATAGTGGTTCATCTTGTACTGTTACCAATGAAGGTAACGCTGAGCTCACCATAACGCCGCCTAAAGTCCATATTGTGACCGCAGGTATTGAAAAGTTAGTGCCTTCAATGGCCCATGCAGTACCTTTGCTGCGATTGTTGACCCGCTCGGCTACGGGGGCAGAAATAACGCAATACATAACCTTCCATAATGGGCCTAAAAGGCCTAATGATGCTGATGGACCACAAGAATGCCATATTGTGTTGGTAGACAATGGCCGTACCAAAATGCTCGCTGAAGGCATGGAAGAGATGTTGCGCTGCATCCGCTGTGGCGCATGTATGAATCATTGTGTGGTATATAAGCATATTGGTGGTCATGCGTATGGCTCAGTTTATCCTGGGCCAATGGGCTCTGTGCTAACTCCTCATTTAAACAGCCTTGAGGTGGCCAACAAACAGACGCATGCCTGTACGCTGAATGGTCGCTGTGAAGACGTTTGTCCTGTTAATATTCCACTGCCTAAATTATTGCGCTCGCTGCGAGCACAGTCTTGGCAGAAAAAATATGAACCGTTAACAAACCGTTTTGTTGTACAGTCTTTCGCGATGATGGCTAAAAGACCTAGGTTATTTCAGTTACTTTCTTCTTGCGGGGTTATCTTCATGAAGGTTTTTAGCCGTAAAGGGTGGATTAAATATATGCCATTTACTTCGGGCTGGACTCGTAACCGTGATTTGATTGAACCAGAATCAACCACGTTTATGCATCAATATAAAAAAATGAAAAAAGCTAAAAGTGGCGGAGCGTAAACAATGAATTCACAACAAAATGAACAAAGTAGAGCAAAGATATTTAGTGCCATTAAAGCTGCTGCGCCAACTGTCACAATGGATGTAAAGACCATTCAGGAAGAAGCGCTCGAAATCCTAAAAGAAAGTGAATTCGCCCGTCCTAAACTTTTGTCTGAAGATGCCACTCAAGCTTTAGTGCTTCGAATTGAAGCTGGGTTGGTTATCGGCACTAGCTGTGAAAAACTTTCGACACTTGCTGATTTACCTCACTCGGTGAAGCAATTTTTTGGCAAACATTCTTTACCTCACTCGCTTAAAGTACAGGGCGTTGAACAATTAGAAAAGCTAAACTGGCAAGGTATCTCTACGGATAGTGATATTCAACAAGATAATACGGTTGGCTTATGCTGGGCAGAATACGGTGTTGCAGAAACGGGGTCGTTTGTTGTTCATTCAAGTGCCGACATGCCAATTTTGCTCAATTTTTTACCTTTGTACCTTATTGCTGTTATTCCAAAATCGAAAATACTTCACTATATGGATGACTATGCCCTTATAGCAAATGAGATAGCTAAAAAGGCAGAGACGCCGCGAAATATGTGTTTAATATCGGGGGTTAGTGGTACAACCGATATAGAAGGAGTATTAGTACAAGGTGCTCATGGGCCTGAAATTTTGCATCTTATTATTGTCGAAGATCAGTAAAAGCAATTTGAAGATTATAAGAAATCATCTCAAGTAATAAAAATTGCTTGTTGTTCGCTACACGCCGGTGTTATGCCGGTGATGCGCCAGCTATGGATGACATGTATAGAGCAGAGTCAATCATCCAAGCGAATGACATTATCGCCAACTATCTATTAAGTCCGAATCGCTCTAAGTTTTTGAAGCGTTATTCCTCACCCATTGTTGATTCTTCATCACTAGAACATTGGTGTACTTTGTTGCACTAATTGCATTTAACGTAAACTCAATATTATGTCGTTTAGCATTAAGCATCATCGTTCGGGTTCACTAATACCCAGTATCACTCTGTTGACACTCCTTTTCTAATCTTTTTTTGTCTAATCCCCCTACTGACTAACGAGTTAGTTATTTCAATTATAATCAACTGATTACATTTACGCTGCGCATTAAAGAACACTTAACTTAAATCCGACAGACCTTTTTATGAGTAAAACTAAGTGTAAACACGTAGATAAAATACGTGTATTCGCCGATTTCGCTAATTCCACAATTTTACTATCTTAGTTAAGGCAACAAGCAAGATGACTGTTTTGAAACACTAAGTCATCTAACTCTCAACAAAAAGGTAATAAAATAATGAGAAATATAATTAAATCCGGTTTGATGTTGACAGCATTGGCATCGGCACCCTCTTTTGCAGGATATACGATTGACTTAACCGATGAAGATACAATTACTTTCGGTGGTTTCATCAAAGCCGACGTGCGTAGCATAAGCGGTGATGTTAGTTCACCTGCAACAAATAATGATTACTGGATTGGTGCCGCCGCCGTTACGGATAATATTTCAACAACCAAATTTACAGCAAATGAAACTCGCTTCAATGCTAAATATGTTCATGGTGATGTTACAGGTTTTATTGAAATGGACTTTTACGGTGGTGGTGGCAACCAAATTATTTCGAACTCATCAAACCCAAGATTACGTCATGCTTTCATCAAATATAAAAATATCACTGTGGGTCAAACATGGACCACCTTTATGAATACCAGTGCTATAGCTGAATCTGCTGATTTCGGTGGTCCTTTAGTTGCCGAGTCATTCATCAGACAAGGTCAAATCCGTTATACAAATGGCGGCTTACAAGTATCTTTAGAAAACCCTTTTTCAGACAAAGGTGATAGCACCCAAGATTCCATACCAGATTTTATTGCTAAATACACCTTTAAAGGTGACTGGGGTAATGTTTCAGTTTCAGGTCTAGCACGTCAATTAAATACGGTTGGTGGTGATACAGAGTCTGCTGTTGGTTTTGGTATTGCTGGTCGTATTAAAACTGTCGGCAAAGATGATTTCCGTTTCCAAGTACATGGTGGCAAGACTGGCCGCTATGTTAGCGTAGTTACCGCACGAGATTTAGTCGGTGAAGAAGCAGAAGAATCAACATCATTCATGGCTGCTTACCGTCATTTTTGGACTGACGATATGCGTTCAACTGTATATTACGGCAGCACTGATACTGACTTAGGTGATGTTAAAAATAACCATGTCGCGGTTAACTTATTCAAAAACTACACTAAGCAACTTTCTTTTGGTATTGAAGTAGGTAATTTTGAAATGGCGAAAGTCAATAAAGACTCAAACTACTTACAATTCACAGCTAAATACGTTCTTTAACTTTTTATTATGCCAATTTCATTAATTAGGTGATCTATTTTAACCAATAGAAATAAACACATAGTTAGTGAAATTGATATTAAACACTACCGGAGAAATACAATGAAAAAATTTCCTTTATTATTATTAAGTACTTTAATTACAGGTAGCTTCTCAAGTGCAGCCATGGCTGAAAAGAAAATGCTGCTAAAGACGCCTATTTATTATAACTCGGTATTACCAAGCTTAGGTTCAACCGTTAAATATGTGTCAGACAATATTCAAACATTAAGTGGCAACACTTTGAAAATGAAAATTTACGAGCCAAACAAGCTAGTCAACCCTAAAGAAATACTTGATGCTGTATCTACTGGCAAGGTACAAGCTGGCTATGCAACTGCCGGTAACTGGGGCGGAAAAATCCCCGCTGCCCGTCTATTTTCAGCAGTACCATTTGGCCCAGAAGCACCTGAATATCTAGCTTGGTTCTATCACGGTAACGGCAATAAGCTGCATCAAGAGCTATATGATGACAACAACCTAAATGTAAAAGTGCAAGTGTGTGGTGTTTTAGCCCCTGAAACTTCCGGCTGGTTTAAAAATGAAATCAACAAACCAGAAGACTTAAGTGGTATAAAAATGCGCTTCTTCGGTTTAGGCGCCCTAGTGATGGAAAAACTGGGTGTTAGCACTGTTGGTTTACCTGGTGGCGAAATATTCCCTGCGATTGAAAAAGGTGTTATTGATGCTACTGAATTTTCAATGCCGGTAGTTGATAAACGTATCGGTTTGAAAAAACTTCTAAAATACAATTACTTCCCTGGTTGGCATCAACAAGCCACGATAATGGAATTGATTATCAACAAAGATACATGGAAGAAAATGAGTGACCGTCAACAGTCAGTTATTGAACACTTATGTAAATCAGCGACCTTAGAAGCAATTGCCCTTGGTGAAGCCATTCAAGCACCTGTTATGAAAGAAAATGTTGAAAATGGCGTAATAAACAAGTACTGGTCAGCTGAAATGTTATCGACTTTCAAAGATAAGTGGGATGAAGTGGTTGTTGAACAATCGGCAGAAGATCCAGCCTTCAAGAAAATACATGATGACTTAGCCAAATTCCGTAAAGATTACGATTTATGGGAATCAAACGCTTTCTTACCTCGTCCAAAACCGAGCCTTTAAGTTAGCCCTTACTTACGTGCGGTAACTCCCATTATTTGCACAGCCTAGAGTCTTAGGGCTCTAGGTTTTTTATTGAATTAGGAGAATCTGATGACTGATTCATTTTCCAATCCTACCAGCTCTGTCGCACGATTGATGCTAAAAGTAGCCGATACTTTTGAGGCTATCATTCTTAAAGTGTCTGCCGTTTGTTGTTGGTCTTCAGCGTTATTAATTGCTGTCATTATCTGTAATGTAACCATGCGTTACGGCTTTAACAATGGACTTATTTTATTTGAAGAAATTCAATGGCATTTATATGCCATAGGTATCATGTTCGGTTTATCTTATGCCGAAATTACTAACTCTCAAGTAAGAGTCGACGTTGTTGCCTCAATGTTAAAACCTAAAACAGTACTTAAATGGGAAATATTTGGCGCACTCGTTTTTGTTTTTCCAACCATTTTTGTCATTTTATTCAATAGTTTCGATTATGTCGCACAGTCTTATCTGCTTAGTGAAAGTTCATCTTCACCATTAGGCATGCCATTTCGCTGGGCAATTAAAGCTGCTATTCCGGCAAGCTTCATTCTGTTAGCGATGGCAGTACTCGCACGACTGTTCCGCAATATTATTACCATCACTCAAAAGGAGGCATGATCATGGAAATTAATGAAATTCTAGTCATCAGCATGTTTTTAACCTTCATTGTCTTTTTATTTACTGGTATTCCAATCGCCTATGTTTTAGCGGGTGTTGGTATTATATTTGGTGGTATAGGCTATCTGTCAGATATGCATTTGGACACGTTTACTGGCCTTGATCTAAATGTATTAGGTTTAGTCGTTTCTCGAATATTTTCCTTAATGGAAAATTGGGTACTAGTTGCCTTGCCCATGTTTATTTTTATGGGCTTAATGCTTGATAAATCAGGCGTTGCAGAACGTATGATGATGGCAATGCAAGAGCTATTTGGTCGCGTTCGTGGTGGTTTAGGTATTACAGTAACCTTAATAGGTATTATTTTAGCTGCTTCTACTGGCATTATCGGTGCGTCTGTGGTGTTACTTGGTTTGCTATCAATTCCTGCCATGATGAAGCAAAACTATTCGAAAACTTTCGCTACAGGCATAGTATGTAGTGCAGGTTGTTTAGGTATTTTAATACCACCAAGCATTATGTTAGTGATCATGGCAGATCAATTAGCATTGTCAGTAGGTGATTTATTTACCGCTGCAGTATTTCCTGGATTAATGCTAGGCGTGGTTTATCTCGCTTATATTTTAGGTTTGTCTTTTTTCAAGCCCGAAGTAGCACCTGCTCCAGAAAATCGTCGCCCATTAAATGTCAAAGTACTACAAGAAGTTTTTCGCGCTATTTTGCCGCCAGTAACACTCATTATTGCTGTATTAGGTTCTATTTTTGCGGGTATTGCCACACCGACTGAAGCAAGTGGTGTTGGCGCTTTAGGGGCAACAATTTTAGCCGCAACGAATAAAAAACTAAACCTCAAGGTTTTTCATGAAGTGTTGATGTCGTCTTATAAAACCACGGCTTACATTTTTGCCATTTTCATTGGTGCAACGGTTTTCTCGTTAGTTTTACGCGAGCTAGGTGGCGATGAGTTTATTTCAAGTATGTTAACCGGCTTACCATTTGGTCCTTACGGCGTTTTATTTGTTATTCTACTTATCGTGTTTTTATTAGGGTTCTTATTAGACTGGATAGAAATCACCTTAATTGTATTACCATTATTAGCCCCAGTAATTAGTATGCTAGATTTTGGCATCGGCAGTGTTAACGGATTAGATCAACCGGTATTAGTGTGGTTTGTTATGCTCATTGCGGTGACCTTACAAACATCCTTTTTAACGCCTCCAGTCGGTTTTGCCTTATTTTATTTGAAAGGTGTTTGTCCACCTGAAATAAAACTAACCGATATATATAAAGGCGTTGTCCCCTTCATAATATTACAATTAATGGGTCTAGGAGTATTGATCATGTACCCTGAAGTTGCCTTGTGGTTACCGTCGATGGTTTATGGGAAGTAACCAAAGATGGTCGTTAATTAATAAGAAAGAACAAGAGTATCATTAAGCTGCTCTTGTTCTTTAGTTGAGAATATCGCCGTTATTACCACTAACGTAAAACTACTAAATCCAAACGATTAAATGAATTGCTTTAAATTTTTTATCGGTAGCTCAGTCGAAACCTTAATCAAATAATTACATGCCTATGCAGAACACTCAGGATAAAATGTAGGTCGGGAT
>Ga0105358_10000841_pt1 | contig 15979 bp, 14 predicted proteins | sample GOMGulsemesocosm_5_FD_83509 | JGI IMG/M metagenome (GOLD analysis project Ga0105358, IMG submission 83509) | Methane-oxidizing microbial communities from mesocosms in the Gulf of Mexico - GOM15C Gulf of Mexico | ecosystem: Environmental > Aquatic > Marine > Cold seeps | place: Gulf of Mexico... | reverse complement strand
TACCCGCGCTCAACTAAATTGATAACCTTATCGGGCGTATTGTTTTATAACGTTGCTATTGGCTTAGTATGGGTTTATATGTTTGTCTTGGGCGTAGAAGCAGGCATTGCTGAACAAACGGTGGCCAATGGATTAACAGCCTCACAATTTTGCGGAGTTTTAGGGGCATCTATGGCAGTGTTTTTTGAAGGACGTTATGGTCGTTTATTGCCTTTGACTATAGGTGTTTTAGGAGGAGCGGCAGGAATTGGTTTACTACTTGGTGTACCTTCTGCGATAGGTTTCATCGTCGCCGTTTGTTTGTTTAACGGTTTATGGAATTTAACTATGCCATACCTAATGGCGTTACTATCAGATTTTGATAGCAAAGGGCGTATGGTGACCTTTGGGGTGACGCTGCAATTTGTCGGTTATGCTATTGGGCCAGCGCTAGCTGCCTTATTACTTGATGTTGGTGGTTTCGATTTAATTAATAGTCTTGCAATAGTTTTATTTATTATTGCGGTAGTATTGTTAATACCTGGAATTCGTGCTCAGAAATCAAATGCTTGTCACACTGTTAGTGCGACTTCATTAGGTTAATTATAACGCTATTATTGCTTTTTCATGCCTATGCACTTAGCTCAGGAAGAAGAAGAAGCGAATGTCTTTATTTTTTTGTAGGTCGCACTTTAGTGCGACAAATTAGCGCCAATCGATAGTATTGTCGGAATAAATTCCGACCTACATTTGAACCTGAGTTATGCTATGAAGCTGCTTTACTAATGACAGAAAACGAGAGAATAAATGATAAATAAAGAGCTACGTTCATCACAGTTCCCTAATCATTTTCAAATAGAGAGCTTAGCATTAATCAATGGACTCTTTGATATAAGCTCTTCTGCATTTTATCTTATAGATCCTAATATGCAGCAGAAAGGTATTGTATTACAAGGAATCAGTAAAGAGTCAGATAGAGCCTATAAAACAATCTATAAAGATCTGGATTTATCTCACCCTAGTCGGTTTGTTAATCGCAGTGAAACTGTTGTTTGTTTAGAAGATTTATATAGAACCCAAACATTTCGTCAATCGGTATATTATCAAGACTTTCTTCAACCCATGAATATTGAGCATGCATGCGATATGTTTTTTAGGTGTGATGGAAAAATTATTGCTGTACTTACCATGTTGCGTGATTCATCACTATTAAAGTTTGATGAAGGTGAAATAGCTAAGTTATCAGAAGTTCAGCGGTTTTTGGAGTATGCAATTAATTTGGTTTATTTGCCTGCACGCATATCTCAACGAGAATCAATGAGTAATAGCTATGGATTAACAGACAGAGAATTAGATGTTTTAGAGTGGGTTATTGGAGGAGTTGAAAATAAAATAGTGGCAAAAGAACTATCAATTAGCCTTGCAACAGTAAAAACACATTTATTACACATATATGCAAAATTTAGTGTTAATTCAAGAGCCAAGCTACTTGCTAAAGTTTTTATTGAGATTAATAAGCTCTCAACGTTATAGCTATTGGTTGCGGTTAATTTATATTAAATAAAATGGTGAAATAATTCAGCTTGAGACTTGATATTCAGTTTTCGATAGATATTTTTTCGATGGTTTTTAACCGTCCCTTCGGATATGAAGCACTTCTGAGCAATACTAACAGACGATAGGCCGTCCAAAATGAGCTCGACAATTTCTTTTTCTCGTTTAGTGAGATTGGAAGATTCAAAACGAGTGAGACGATTATTATTGTAATTTAGACCTGCATAGCCCATTGACGGGCTTTTTTCTATTAGGTTTCCAATACGCTCGTGAGTAATAATTGCGGATTTAATAGAATCTAAATAAGTATTTAATTCGTTATTAGTGACTTGTTGAGTAAGATAATTATCTTTTGTTGTATAAACAATACATATTTTTGTGTCATCGTTGGTGCCGATGACAATATTGGTTTCGTTGGACAAACCAAGGCGTTGATAAAAAGTATCATAGTAAATGGAGTCGCAAAAGTCATCATTTACTACGCTGTCTAAGGTAACGAGTTCGTTATGCTTTTTATAATAAAGAACGTCGTAGATAGGGTCTAGCAAATACGCTGACTCACAATACATTTTGTCAATTTCTGACATTGAATCACCATCCAAGAAAGTAGGTTGACCTGTTTTTGGATAGCTAATAATTCTGGCATTAGAAACAGGGCCTAAGTCTTGAATAGAACATACCACCCGATCATAGAAGTAGCGTTCACCTATACTACTAATAAGAGAAGGTAACGTTTTGTATAGGCTAGTATTACTCATTCCCTCACTCCCAGATGTTTTCAGTTATTTTAACATGAGACACAGACACTAACTCTCTTAAATTCATTCTAATTTAGAGTTCCATTAGCATTTTCTAATCGCTGTATATATTCCGTTAAAAATGTCCCTAAGGGGACATTTTATACCAAGAGTAGTCAATATAAAATAAATTTCTAATTAAGTTATTGATGCATTACCTACTATTTATTGGCAATTGGTAGGTAATACAAAAATAGCACATCAGCTCCATTTTTATAGGTAGGCCTATGTCCGAAAACACTAAGATCGATTTTATTTACCTTTCTGAACCCGACATGATTAAAGCCGGTGTTACAGATATGCTGCTTTGTGTGGACACTATGGAAGAGATGTTTACACTCTTGTACGAAGGTGACTACCGTATGGCTGGTCCTAACAATGACTCTCACGGTGCAATGATTACCTTTCCCGATGAGTCACCTTTTCCGACAATGCCTAAACCAACTGCAGATCGTCGTTTGATGGCGATGCCAGCCTACCTTGGTGGTAAATTCCAAACGTCTGGTGTGAAATGGTATGGCTCCAACATAGCAAACCGTGATAAAGGGTTGCCACGTTCTATTTTGATGATGATTCTAAATGACATTGATACCGGTGCTCCTTTAGCCTACATGTCCGCTAACTTGCTTTCTGCTTATCGAACAGGTGCTATTCCAGGTGTTGGTGCACGTCATCTTGCTCGAGAAGGTTCTAAGGTAATTGGTCTTCTTGGCCCTGGTGTTATGGGTAAAACAACCGTTGCCGCCTTTATTGCCGCTTGTCCAAAAGTTGACACGATTAAAGTAAGAGGTCGTGGACAGAAAAATTTAGACAGCTTTATCGCTTGGGTAAAAGAAACTTTTCCTCAAATTACTACGATTCAAACAGTCGATAGTGTTGAGGCGGTAGTTCGTGACTCAGACTTAGTGAGCTTTTGTAATTCTGGTGAAGTAGGTGATCCATCAACTTACCCCATTGTAAAGCGTGAATGGGTTAAACCCGGTGCTTTCTTAGCTATGCCAGCAAGCTGTAGCTTAGATGATGAAATGGAACAAGCAGATGTTCGTAAAGTACTTGATAACACCGGCCTGTATGAAGCTTGGTATGAAGAAGTACCTAAGCCAGCCCATCAGGTTATTCCTCTTGTCGGTATGCGTTGTATGGATATGGTTGAAGAAGGCAAGCTAGCCATAGAGGATTTAGAAGATCTTGGCAAAATTGTTTCAGGAAACGCACCAGCTCGTCAAAACGATGAAGAAATCATCATTCTATCTGTAGGGGGCATGCCTGTGGAAGATGTCGCATGGGCAACTGTAGTCTACCGTAATGCGTTAGAAAAAGGCATAGGAGTGAAGCTGAACTTATGGGACGAGCCCGTATTACGCTAAAGCAGAATTATTTTGAGGGTTTATTGTGAATATTCAGCAAACCCTTTTTTAATATTAGTATTGTTTTTAAATTAAATTATAGGAAAATTAGATGACTAAGATTGTAAAAGTTAAAACAGGTTCGAAATTTGAAGAAATCGCAAGTTACTCTCGCTTAGTCATGGTTGATAACATGATTTATGTTTCTAACAGTGCGGGTCGTAATCCAGACACACAAGAAATCCCAGAAGATGTTATCGAGCAAACAGAACAAGTTTTCAACAATATCGAACGCGCTCTGGCTGCGGTAGACGCTACGCTTGCTGATGTTATTGTGTCTCGTGTTTTCATTCAAGATCCAGCACATATTCATGATGTTATGGCCTACATTGGTACTAAATTCAAAGGGATTAATCCAGCATCAACAGCAACTTGCCCACCACTAGGTTCAACGACTTATAAAGTTGAAATAGAAGTAACAGCGTATCGCGGTGCTTCTACAGCAGACGTTGAAGAAATCACTATTGGCTAATAACAAGGGTAAGGTGTTAGCTCGAAGGTTTTGACACCCTCTAACCTTTAGGAAATAATTTATGACTAAAAAACTCGAAGCAGTTGAAACAAAAGATCAACTTACACAATCAACAAGCGTAGTGATCATTGGTGGTGGCATTGTCGGTGTAACCGCTGCCCTAGCTTTGGCTGAACGAAATATTCCCGTCGTGCTATTGGAAAAAGGGCAGATTGGCGGAGAGCAATCTTCACGAAATTTAGGCTGGATACGCAAAACCAATCGTCATTTACATGATGTACCCTTAGCGGTAGCTGCTGATAAACTGTGGGCAGAAATGCCTAGTCGAGTTGGTCGTGATGTAGGGTATAAACAAGCGGGTATTATGTTTTTGGCAAAAACTGAAGCGCAAATGTCAATGCATCAAGATTGGTTGAAATCAGTAGAGTCGCTTTCGTTAGACTCAAAAATGCTAAGTGCGCAAGAAGTTGATCAACTTGCCCCTGGTGGGGAAGGTGAGTGGCTTGGCGGTCTTTATACCTCTTCTGATGGATATGCAGAACCTGCTATTGCAACCTCAGCAATTGCTAAAGCGGCTGTTGAAAAAGGTGCTGTTATTATTCAAAATTGTGCGGTACGTACCTTGTCTAAGGAAGACGGGAAAATAAGTGGTGTAATGACTGAAAAAGGCGAAATTCGCTGTGACCAAGTATTGCTTGCGGGGGGAGCATGGTCTAGACGCTTTTTAGGAAACCTTGGTGTTTCATTGCCAACACTGCCGTTAATCTGTTCTGTATTACGAACAAAACCAATGGAAGGACCAACTGATATTGCTGTTGGTGGACCAGACTTTTCTTTTAGAAAGCATCAAGATGGCGGCTTTATTATTACCCAACGCGGTAAACTTGATGCACCCATTATCCTTGATCATTTATTAATTGGTCACCGGTACCTTGAGCAACTTCGCACGCAATATAGTTTCTTAAAAGTAAAAATTGGCAAAGACTTCTTTAAAGATTTGGGACTTGCTCGAAATTGGGGACCAAAAGGTCCTTCACCTTTTGAAAAAGTACGTGCGATCGATCCTCAAATTAGTACTTATTTGAATCAGCAGGCGTTAGATAATCTAAGCAATGCTTGGCCTGCATTCAAAAATGCAGAAATTGAAGAAGCTTGGGCAGGTCTTATTGACGTGACACCAGATTCTAATCCTGTTATTGATAAGATTAAGTCAATTCCAGGTCTGACGATTGCCACTGCTTTCTCTGGACATGGTTTTGGTACGGGGCCAGCAGCAGGGCAATTAGCAGCAGACTTAGTTGCTAACGTTGAACCAATTATTGATCCAAGCCCTTATCGATTTGATCGTCTTTAATTTTGATCATTATTAATTTGATGAATTAAAACTTAGTGTAAGGTCGTTTGTAGGCCCTAGGGTAAGCTCATACTGGTATTGCTTTAATTACTCAGGCTTATAGCAAAAGTAATATTACCATAACGATTAAAATAATCTGTCGTATGGTGGCTTAGTGTTTTATTCATCTTTAAGGTGTTAAAATAAATTTACGTAGTATACGAGATATAAAACATGCCGAACAAAGATTTACGTTCATCACTGTTTCCTAATCACTTTCAACTAGAAAGCTTAGAATTAGTCAACGGTCTTTTTTCATTAACCTCTTCTGCATTTTATCTAATTGATCCAGATATGCAGCAAAAAGGTATTGTATTACAAGGCGTTGATGAAAAGTCAGATCAGGCGTATAGATCTCACTATAAAAACCTAGACCTATCTCATCCAAGCCGCTTTGTTAACCGTAGTGAATCTGTTGTTTGTTTGGAAGATCTCTATCGAGAACAAACATTTCGCCAATCAATTTATTATAAAGACTTTCTTAAACCGATGAATATTGAGCATGCCTGCGATATGTTTTTTAGGTGTGATGGAATCATCATTGCCGTACTAACTATGATGCGTGACGCAACGCTGTCAAAGTTTAGTAAGGAAGAAATTAAAGAGTTAGAAAAAATTCAGCAGTTTTTAGAATATGCTATTAACTTAATTTATCTACCTGTTCGTATATCTCAACGAGAATCGATCAGTCAAAATTATGGCCTTACCGATAGAGAATTAGATGTTTTAGAGTGGGTGATGGCAGGCGCTGAAAATAAAATAGTCGCTAAAGAGTTATCCATCAGTCTTGCAACCGTTAAAACGCATTTAATCCATATTTTTACAAAACTTGACGTCAACTCAAGAGCAAAACTGCTAGCCAAAGTATTCTCTGAAATCAACAGTGATGGAACATTATAATTGTTGATAGACGGTTTTAAGTCATAACTATGTGATTAACGTTAGTCATGTCTCTTCTTTACTTTATTGACCATAAACCAAGAATTAAACCGTTTCCATTTCTAGCATCGTTCAGGATTCTAGCCCATGGGGTCTACTGACGGTTATAGATATATTCTATGTGGGGGAATAATAGTCACCCTCTTTGATGACAAGCTGTACTAGTCTTTTCACAATAATAGGTAAAAATTAACTAACTGTTAATAACTAAAATCTTTCTAACTCTCTTCAACCTACTGATAATATTTAATATATACGCCTCCTATATTTAGAGCGATGATATCTATATTCGCTTTAAGCTCCTGCTTCTTATGGAAATGAAAATAGTCATTCAGAACATTGCCAGTGAGTCTCATTTTGTCCACCTTTGGGTTGATTGTTACGTATAAAATCATTCTTTATTATACATTCTATTTAACCTGAGCTCGGCTTAACAAATGTTTCTCTAACAGCTATTTTTACTTACTTCTGCGTTAAATTCACTTGCAATAGGCTAGCTATTGACGCGAAATTTGCCTTGAATGAAGAAAAACTATCAAACTAGAGTTCCTACAAATTAATTTTGTTTATATTTCAATTTGTTAAATATCTCTTAAACCGAGTTCAGGTGATTTATTTTTAAACGTTAAATAGGAGATGAAAATGCTAGGAAATTTGCAAGGTAAAGTGGTTATCGTAACGGGTGCAGGACAAGGCATTGGTGAAGGTATAGCTAAAGTATTTGCGACTGCGGGTGCTAAAGTTGTTGTTGCTACTAGAACTAGAGAAAATGGTCAGCAAACCGTTGATAATATTATAGCTGCTGGTGGTGAAGCTTTGTTAATACAGGCAGATGTTGGTAGTAGGGAACAGGTTAACAGCATCGTATCTGAAACTGTAGTGCACTATGGTCAACTCGATATAGTTATTCATAACGCAGCTGTTTTTCCAATGGTATCACTTGAAGAGTTATCGGATGAAAACTTGGATCATACCTTAGCGGTAAATCTTAAAGCCTCTTTCTGGATTGCACAGGCTTCTCTACCACATTTTCGCACGCAAGGTGGTGGCCGTTTGATCTATACCTCATCAGTGACGGGTCCTAGGGTCGCGATGCCACTTACAACTCATTATGCTGCTTCAAAAGCAGGATTAAATGGCTTTATTCGAACTGCGTCTTTAGAACTTGCACGTGAAAACATTACCGTAAACGGTGTTGAACCAGGTTATATACTCACCCAAGCAATGTCGTTATTAGCAGGGGAGGAAGGTCTTAAGGAAATGGCCTCTCAAATTCCAAAAGGTGCATTAGGCAAGCCAGAGGATATTGCTAATGCAATGCTATTTTTGGCATCAGATGAAGCATCTTACATAACAGGACAAACGATCGTTGTTGATGGCGGTTCTACGTTGCCCGAAAGCCCAATGGTACTGAATGATTTTTATGAAAGAGGAGCATCTGCATAATTTTAATAACAAAGTTTTAGCTAGAATCAACCTTTTGGTTTATATCTTTGCGAGCACATTTTTGAGAAATTATTGTTTGCTTTAAATGCAAATAGGTACTTTATGAATTCGAACACAGTAAAAAAAACGTGGGTAGAAAATTGTCATTTAAGCCCAAGTGGTCACCTTTTAACGGCTGAATTAGCCGGTAAAGCAGTTCGCCTGCATTACCAGTCGGGTCCTACCGGTGATAATCAAATTGAACATGTATTAGACCAAGCCACCATGAGTTATACCGAGTGTAATGCGTCAAGCTCTGCCAATTAATTAAGGTACTATTTAATGAATAATAATGAACTACTCGCTAGACGTTATCGGGCGATGAGCCAATATGCACCATTATTTTATGATAAGCCTATTCATATTGTTAAAGGTGAAGGCGTCTGGCTTTATGATGCAGATGGCAAAAAATACCTCGATATGTATAACAATGTACCGACAGTAGGACATTGCCATCCTTATGTTGTTAAGCGTATAACAGAACAAGTGCAAACGTTAAATGTACATACTCGTTATTTACATGAAACCATTATCGATTATTCCGAGCGATTGCTCTCAACATTTGATGAAAGTTTAAATATGCTGGTGATGACCTGTACGGGAAGTGAGTCTAATGATATTGCGATTAGAATGGCTCGCGAGCATACCGGGAAAATGGGTGTAATTTGTACAGATGATGCTTATCATGGTAACACTACGGTTGTAGATGAAATAGCCACTCAATTTCACCAAGGGCAAGTTAAAGGCTGTAATGTAAAGTCTATTCCGACACCAGATAGCTACCGCCCATTAGAAGGCTTAACGGGAAAGGCTTTAGGGCTGGCCTATGCCAATAAAGTTAAACAAGCTATTGATGAATTTAATGCCGAAGGCACTGGTTTAGCCGCCATGTTAATTTGTCCCATTCTTGCCAATGAGTCATTACCTGAAATACCTGAACAATTTATTAAATTAGCTGCGAAACATGTACGTGATGCTGGCGGCTTAGTCATCTTTGATGAAGTGCAAGCAGGTTTTGGTCGTACTGGCTGTATGTGGGGGCATGAACAAACTGGCGTAGTGCCGGATATTGTCACCTTAGGTAAACCTATGGGAAATGGTCACCCAGTAGCCGGGGTGGTTTCTAGCGCTAAGCTCATGGATGAATTTCGTTCGCGAACAGAATATTTCAATACTTTTGGTGGTAACCCCGTCTCTGCGGCGGCAGCACTTGCTGTATTAGATGTTATTGAAAATGAAGGATTAATTGGTAATGTTCAACATATTGGCAGCTACTTGAGAGCAGAGCTAAATAAATTAAAAATAAAGCATAGCCTTATAGGCGATATCAGACAACGTGGGTTATTTATTGTGGTTGATTTAGTCTTAGATACCGAGAGTAAAGAACCAGCCCCACAAGCGGCACATTTTATTGTTGAATCAATGAAAAGCCAAGGGATCTTACTGAGTAAAACAGGAGTTGCTAGAAATGCATTGAAGATGAGACCGCCACTTGTGTTTAGTAAAGACAATGCTGACCAAGCACTTTATGCGCTTGATAATGCACTTAATGAATTAAAGACACAGGGGTAAGTTATGAATAAAGCCGTTAATAATACTGAAGCAGCCAATGTTGTCTTATCAGACTGGGGTCTTGAGGGAAGTGAAATTTTTCTCATTAAAGAAAGAGAGAATGCCGTTTTTAAAGTACTTACCCCATCGAACAAGCTATATGCACTGCGTATTCACCGTGCTAACTATCATACTGATAAAGAACTGCTATCTGAATTACTTTGGATGGAAGCGGTGCAAGCAGCAGGCATTGATGTACCACAAGCGATCCCAACATTGGACAAACGTCATTTTTCTCATATTGAAATTGCCAAGAAAATACGACAAGTTGATTTATTTGAGTGGATTGATGGTGAGCAATTAGGAGCAATTGAAGAAGGTCTTGGCGAAGATCCTGCACACATTAATGACATCTTTACAAAAATAGGTGAAACAGCAGGAAAATTACATAATCAATCTAGCCTTTGGCAGAAACCACGTGACTTTGAACGTCAGGCTTGGGATGTTGACGGCTTATTAGGTGACTCACCTAATTGGGGGTGTTTTTGGCAGTTAAATTTATTATCCGTAGCGCAAAAAGAACTATTAGTTAAAGTAAAAAACCAAGCTTGTCAGGAGTTAATTGACTTTGGATACGATGCACAACGTTTTAGTATGATTCATGCTGACTTTTCGCCAGAAAATTTTTTGTATGATGGTGATAAAATACGATTGATCGATTTTGATGATGCAGGTATGGGCTGGCATTTATTTGAAATAGCTACCGCACTTTATTTCTTCCAGTCAGATCCTAATTATAGTATTGCTAAAGAGGCCTTAATCACCGGTTATCGAAATCATCGAGAGCTTTCTGAGCAAGATCTTAAAAAACTTCCTCTCTTTATGGTATTAAGAGGGGTAACGTATTTAGGTTGGTTACACACTCGCCAAACAGAGCCGGCTGCTCAAGCGTTGGCCCCCTCTTTAATTTTAGAATGCATGTTAACCATTAAACAGTATATACCCAAACCACATGAAGATGCAGGATTCAGCTGGAATTAGAAACGCCTTTAAGCAAGGCATTGATTGAAGATAATGGTTGTTCCCTTGTCGAAATCAATAACGTAGCATAAAGCGTTTCTAAACCAGCCCTACGGGGACGTCTGAGCAAATCATGTTCTTCGTTGCCTCCTTTTTTAAGGGAATAACCCTTAATAAAATGAGGCGCCTTGAGCATGAGTCGCTCAGGCGTCCTGAAACACGCATCTTCAAGTGGCTTGGGTATAAACCAAGTACTTGAGCACCCTAATACCAGTTATTTTTATAGATTTTTATGGACAGAGAAAATTAGAAACTAAGCCATAAGGTTGATATTGAAGATTTATCAAAGGTGGCAACATATACCCGCTCCACTTGACTCCAGCTGAATCAGGCATCTTCAAGTGGAACTGGTATAGCTTCACTAACAATCAGGTATAAGGGTAAAAAATGAATAATAAAACAGAATGGGTTCAAGTTGGCGATTTGGCTGCAGGTTTTGCACCAGATTCTAATATTTTAGAATATGTTAATGATCTAGCAGGAAAAACACTAGATTGTTATATGGACAATGGTTGGTTGATTAAACACACCTTTCATAGTGGTGATAGTTTAACTTGGGAAATATTGGAAGGTGAAGGTGTTGGTGAAAAGGCTACTGAGTCGTATACCGCTACCTGTATTCGAGACGGAATTTATTTCGTCGATTTTATTAAATCTCAAGAAAAGGGTACTAGTGTAAGCCTTGTTATTAATTTAAATACTAATGATGGTACTGCGAATATTAATCAGATGCCTTCGAGAGAAGAAACCATGCGTCCAGCATATCAACGTGTTATGGACGGTGATTTATTGACGCCAGTAGCCTCAACTTTTCTACAATTTACTATAGGTACTGAATACACCGAAGGTCGAGGTCATCAAGTTACCGATGAATTGGTTGGTAAAAGAGTGCAGTATACCTATAGCCCTCATGAGTCTTATGAACATGTGTATTTGAATCCAAGTTATTATTCATGGCAGTGTTTAAAAGGCGTAGAAAAAGGCTTGGCAGACACTGATCTTTGTCATTATTATAAAATTGATGAACAATTATATTTCTTTGTTTGGCGTGAAAAAATTATACCAACAGCAGGTGTTATTATGATTGATCTTAAGCGCTTAAAAACTACAGGAAAAATTGTGGGTTATGATGGTACTGATTTTGACAAGCTAAATAACTTCCCTGTTGGTGCCTATGCTAAAGTTTTAAATGAAACTAAACACGTATTTGCAAGTTAATAATACGGTTAGATTAGCGCTAGTATGGAGTAAACGTCACTAGCTCAGGCCTATAATGAATAGTATTTCTATATAAGCTTTGAGCTAAACTATCTCCTACCATCACCCCCTTTATTTGTTTATATTACCGCCATACTTGATGTTGCTTAACATGTTAAGTATAGTTGGTTCGTTATTAAAATATTAAATCGTGCCTACGTAGATTACTCAGGCGCAAATGTAGGTCGGAATTTATTACGACAATACTATCAACTGGTGCTAATTTGTCGCACTAAAGTACGACCTACAAAGAAATAAAGACATTAAATTCTTCTTCCTGAGCCAAGTGCATAGGCATGTAATTAATTATAAAGTTAATATTGATTAGGTGTTTTTATACTCAAATCACTTAATTTAGTGGAATTAAATAGTCATACTCGGATAGGAAAGGCGTTAAGTATGCCATCGAAGAATATAATGAAATTATGCCCTAACTGGTTTTTTTACATAGCTAAACGTTTATGAATATAAACTCTTCAGTGGTTAAAGGTTGGGCCGTTGCTGCCAGCCATGCTCTTGATGCTATTGGGTTTAATGGCGATGAATTATTAAAAAATTCAGGGGTAGATTTATCTCAAGATTATAGCAGCGATGTTCGCTATTCATCGGTACAAACTCGATATTTTTGGTCTTTAGCGCTAAAAGAAACACAACGAGAAGATATAGGTTTGCATGTTGCAAAATTTGTAAACCCCATTACTTTTCATGCAGTGGGTTTCTCCATGTGGGCAAGTGCGACATTGTTTGATGCACTCAATCGAATGGTAACTTTTGATACCTTATTAAATGACGGTTGTAGTTTAACATTCACTACGGATGAGGAGTTTGCGACTTTTAGTTTATCAGTACATCAAGGGGAAGATGGTGCATTAGTATCAGAACAAGGCGTAGATTATTTTCTAGCTGCGGTTGTAAAAATATTGACTGATATGCAACATTCACCTTTTGCTCCTATTGAGGTGTCTCTACAAAGAAGATCACCCCAAGTGGATACTCCTTGGTTAAAAGCGTTTAATTGCCCGGTAAGCTTTGATTGTTTAGATAACCATATTATTTTTGATCTGGTGTTATTGAATAAGGTGCTACCTACGGGCGATATAGCGTTAGCGACTGAAAATGATAAATTAGTATCACAATATATTCAGCAATATCAATTACAAAATACGGTAAGAACATTAGAAGCAAAGCTTATTGAGTTAATGCCTTCTGGTGTTGTTGGTATAGATGATGTAGCCGAAACTATCGGGCTAAATACACGTAGCTTACAATATAAGCTAGCTCAGTCAGACACTAGTTTTACCCAAGTGTTAAATAGGGTTAGACAAAGCTTAGCGAAGCAATATTTACAATCTTCAGATAAAAGCATCAACGAGATTTCCTATTTACTGGGGTTTTCTGAACCAAGTCATTTTAATAGAGCATTTAAGCGTTGGTGCCAAAAAACACCAAGTGATTTTCGTCTTAAAAGCCGTATTTAATTAGCCAACATGAATTCTAATTTATGAAAACTCCTAAGCTAGTGTTATTAGCAATGGCTTTCCTTGCGCCCATTGCATTAAATGTGTATGCACCAATAATGCCTGCGTTAAAGCTTTCGCTGTCTACTTCGGCAGATGCCATTCAATTAGGTATGACGTTATTTCTGATTTTTTTTGCTCTTGGGCAACTTTCGTGTGGCTTATTTGTGGAGTTATTTGGACAAAAAAAAGTGCTATTATGGGGCGTGTCTATTTATATATTAGGCAGCGTTATTGGAATTCTTGTCAACGATATATACTGGCTGCTCATTGCTAGGGTATTGCAAGCTACTGGTGGTGGATTCAGTTTGCTATTAACCCGTAGTATTATTTTAGAACAAAATAGCCCGAATAAAGCCGCCGCAAAGTTAAGTTACATTGCGCTGGGGATTGCCTCGTTACAAGCCATTGTGCCAACACTTACCGGTTATTTGAACGTCTATTATTCTTGGCATTTTGTGTTTTATTTTTCTTTGGTTATCGCCTTGATAGCTTGGTGGGCGATATATTGGCATCTACCTGCAAAAAGCCTACCTCAACCTCACCTGCAAGAAGGGGAGACAGCGAGTGATGCATTACTCGTTAATAAGGTAAGCAATTCAACTATACAGCCATCAATAAATGAAATTATTAATACTTACGTTCGGGTATTAGTTTTCCCTAAATTTTTCTTTGTCGCGCTTGCTAATGCGCTAACATCTGCTGGCTTTTTTGTTTTTGTGCTTAATGTACCTTTCATTGTTGCAGATAACCTTGCAGGAAACTCACAAGATTATGGTAAATGGTATCTTATTGTTGCTTTAGGGTTTTGGATAGGAAGTTTTATATCTAGCCAAATATCAGAACGCATTGGTACTGATACCATGTTAAAGCTAGGTTGGTATATTGCTACTTTAGCTGCCTTTTTAATGACTATTTCTGTGCTTACTGCGGGTGTTAGTTATTGGTCGTTATTTGCGCCTATGGCATTGTTTACCTTTGGGCGTGGATTATTATTACCTAATGCTCAAGCTTCAGCTGTTACTGCTACTCCTTATAAAAGGTCTACTGCTATGGGGGTTTTTAGTTTTTGTCAGTTATCAATAGGAGCTGCGTTGGCTCAACTGAGTGTTATTTTTGTTAAGCAAGACATTGTTTTTTTACCTATAGCGATAACATTGCTCGCTGTGTTTTCGTTGCTTTCATATTCAAAATCAATCAAGTTATACCAGCTTCATTAATTAGGTGATCTATTTTATACGTAGAAAAAACGGCCAAATACAAGACATTTATTTAATAACTAGTTGTTCAGGACAATATGCTCCTGCATTGTCTAATAAGCTGCATCCATGTAGCGTTAATTATTAAATAAATAACGATGTAGTTGGTCATTTTAACAAGGAGAAATTATCACATAGTTAGTGAGATTGGTATAAATTACCAATTAAGACAATTTTTTGTTTGAAAAGGCTATAGGTTTGTTTGTTGTGGTTATCCAAAGTGGTGATGATTAGTCATAATAACCTCTCAATTAACAGGGTTATTAATAGGAAAAATTATGGGAAAGCTAGTTCTTGCTGCAAAAGTTACACACGTGCCATCTATGTACATCTCAGAGCAACCGGGTCCTAATCAGGGCTGTCGTGAGCATGCCATTAATGGTCTTAAAGAAATCGGCGCGCGCTGTAAAGAGAATAATGTTGATACAATAATTATTGCAGATACCCACTGGTTGGTTAACGCTGGATACCATATTAATGCCAAGCCTAAGATGGAAGGTGTTTTTACAAGTACTGAATTTCCACACTTTCTGTCAAATATGCCGTATTCATATCAAGGTGATCCAGAATTAGGGCAGGCAATAGCTGAGGCGGCAACTAAAAATGGCGTGACTACTTTGTGTCACGATAACGTTGAAACACTGGATTTACAATATGGCACTTTAATCCCTTTACGTTATTTAGAGCTACCAGATAATGTTAAAGTAATCTCTATTGCGGGTTGGATGTATGATGCGGGCTTAGAAGAATCAAAAGTTGTTGGTGAATCTATCTTAGAAGCGATTGAAAAATCTGATAAAAATGTTGCCTTCTTAGCCAGTGGCTCTTTGTCACATAGAATACCGCCAAATAAGGTTGTGTTAGATTATCTAAATCAAATCAGTAATCCTTTTAATCAGACTGTTGATCTACATGTACTAGATTTATGGCAGCAAGGTCGCCATAAAGAGTTTATTGCTATGTTTGACAAGTATGCAAAAGATTGTGATGGTGAAGGTGGCATGCATGATACTGCGATGCTGTACGGTCTTGTTGGCTGGGATAACTATGAACTAGGTTGTGAAGTGGTTACTGAATACTTTCCTAGCTCGGGAACAGGTCAATGTAACGTGATATTCCCTGTTGAATAGCGCTATTTAAACCTGTCTCAGATTAGGTGCTAACAAGATTAAGTTTAGTAGCTCAAACTTGATCTATTGCTTTTAAATATCAGAGCTTAACTAAACTGTAATTAAACCGGACAGGCAGCTATAAGCTGCCGTTCATATTATATTCTTGAAGATTAAATAT
>Ga0105358_10000838_pt1 | contig 15998 bp, 18 predicted proteins | sample GOMGulsemesocosm_5_FD_83509 | JGI IMG/M metagenome (GOLD analysis project Ga0105358, IMG submission 83509) | Methane-oxidizing microbial communities from mesocosms in the Gulf of Mexico - GOM15C Gulf of Mexico | ecosystem: Environmental > Aquatic > Marine > Cold seeps | place: Gulf of Mexico... | reverse complement strand
AGTTCAACTGCATAATCGTATATCTTGTGAAAATAATCAGAAGTAAATTTTACATTATTACCCCAGTCAAAACCAAGCCACTCAACAGCATCTTTTAGAGCCTCAACATATTTTGTATCTTCTTTAGTTGGATTGGTATCATCCATTCTTAGGTTACAGTGACCTTTATAGTCACGTGCGATTCCAAAGTTTATAAAGATAGACTTAGCATGTCCAATGTGTGGGAATCCGTTAGGCTCTGGTGGAAATCGTGTAATAATCTCCTTATACTTGCCTGCTTTTAAGTCCTCTTCAACTATTGTACGTAAAAAATCTTTGCTCTCACTCATTATTATTAAACCTTTTGATTATTAAACTCTTTTAAGGCATCCATTTTATCTAATTTGAGCTTATAGCATCACAGATTTCGAGTTTACATTTATACACACCAACAGTGATGGAAGATATGGTAATAATGTTTTCTGATACAGTTAATAACTTGAGTCTTCATGCCCAGAATATAATACAAATATTCACTTTAAAATCAAAATACAACAGTTCAATTACTTATTTATCTTTTGAAAAAGTAATTTTACGAACTTTTGTTCATTAAGCGAACTTTAAATTTATCCGTGTTATTATTTCCGTACAAATGTTCGTAAAATAGAAAAGGCAGAAAATGACGTATTCTTCAATCCCTTATATGCAAATTCGTGGAGGAAGTTCAAAAGGTATTTTTTTTAATAAAAAAGACTTACCCCAAGATGAAAAACTAAGAGATGACATTATTTTAAGCATAGTCGGAAGAGATAATAATCAAATAGATGGATTAGGTGGTGCCAACCCACTTACTAGCAAGGTTGCTATTATTGCTAAGTCTTTAAAAAAAGGCTGCGACATTGATTATTTATTTATGCAAGTACTTGTTGGGAAAAACAAAGTAGATACTTCACCAAACTGTGGGAATATTCTTTCAGGAGTCGGTGCTTTTTGCATAGAAGAAGGTTTAATAAAAGCACAAGAAAAAGAAACCAGCATTTTAATTAATATGCTAAATAGTAATACCACTTGTGAACTAATATTGCAAACACCCAATAAAAAACTTAGCTTTGTAGGAAATGCCAAAATTGATGGAGTAGAAGGAACCTCCTCTCCTATTATTTGTAATTATAAAGATATCGCAGGCTCAGTTTGCGGTTCACTTTTTCCTACTGGTAATAAACGTGATGTTATCAATGATATTGAAGTAAGCTGTATAGATAATGGAATGCCTGTTGTTTTGGTAAAAGCTTCTTCTTTTGGAAAAACAGCATATGAATCTTGTGAAGAGTTGTCTCAAGATTTGGACTTTAAAGAAAAACTGGAAAAACTTAGATTACAAGCAGGATTATTGATGAACTTAGGAGATGTACGCGACAAAGTAATCCCTAAAATGACCCTTATATCAAAAGCTCAAAATAAAGGCACAATTAATACAAGAACTTTTATTCCTCATACCTGTCACAGTGCTATTGGTGTTTTAGGCGCTGTTTCTGTTGCAAGTGCTTGTTTATTTGAACAATGTATTACAAAAGATTTGATTCAAATTAATAAAGGTTTGATTCAAAAGATATCAGTTGAACACCCTTCAGGCGAGTTTAGTGTTGAACTAACCTGTATAGAAGGAAATGGTGAATTAGAAATAAAAAAAGCTGGTTTACTACGAACTGCAAGAATTATTAGCAAGGGTATAAGTTACCCTCACGCAGAAATTTTACATTAAAAAAGGAAATAATTTTGGAAAAAAAAACCTGTTTACCACCCCTTAGAGAAACTAAAATACCTATTTATAAAACCATGGAAAATGCTTGTGATGCACATTGCCATGTCTTTGGACCAAGAGAAATATTTCCGTATTCACAAAAAGCAAGCTATTGGCCACCTGATACAGCAGAAGTACAATTAAGAAAAATGCATGATACTATTGGTATTACAAGAGCCGTTTTAGTACAAGCTTCTTGTCATGGAACAGATAATAGTGCGATGATTGATGCCATCCAAAAAAATCCTAAAAGATATAAGGGTGTTTGTATCGCTGACGATAGTTTTACAACAGAAGATTTTAAATACTTAGATGACAATGGAGTTAAAGGTGTTCGATTTAATTTTGTGCAGCATTTAGGTGGCGCACCTGATTTAAAAATGATGGAGGAAGTCATTAACAAAGTCATTCCTTTAGGTTGGCATTTAGTCATACATGTAAATGCGGAAGATATCATTAACTATGCAGATTTTTTTGCAAAATTTGATTTGCCAATTGTGGTTGATCATATGGGAAGAGTTCCAACTTCGAGTGGGGTACAACAAGAAGCTTATAAAATTCTTTGTGATTTTATGGAAAAGCCCAATTGGTGGGTTAAAATTTCTGGAGCTGAAAGAATTGGGGTTCAACCTCCATTTTATGACGCAATACCTTATGCTCAAGGATTAGTTAAAATTGCTCCTGATAGAATTTTATGGGGAACTGATTGTCCACATCCAAATATTAAAAAACATATGCCAAATGATGCTGATTTACTAGATTTATTTTCTTTAATGGTTCCAGATATTTCTTTACAAAAAAAGATATTGGTAGATAACCCAGCAAGACTTTACGGATTTGAGGATTAAAAGATGTTAAGAGAACAAGTTTTAGGAGTTGCTGTTAAAAATATTAATAGAGCTCCTAAAGAACAGATACAAAGATTAGAAATACTAGGAAGTGCAACAGTTCATGAAGCACAAAAAAGAGTAGGACAATTAAATCCAATTCTAAGTCCAGTGTTTAGTGGAGCTAGAATTGCAGGTTCTGCAATTACTGTTTTATTACAACCAGGGGACAATTGGATGTTGCATGTAGCAATGGAATTGGCACAAGAAGGAGATATTATAATTGCTTCTTGTACAACAGAAAACAGTGATGGTTTTTTTGGTGACCTATTGGCAACTTCAGGAATTGCCCAAGGTATTAAAGGGTTAATTATAGAAGGTGGAGTAAGAGATACTAAAGATTTAAAAGAAATGAACTTTCCTGTTTGGTCTAAAGCTATTAGTATTAGAGGCACAGTTAAAAATACTTTAGGTTCTGTTAATATTCCTATTATTTGTGCTGGCCAATTAATAAATCCGGGTGATATTATTATTGCAGATGACGATGGTATTTGTGTTGTTCCATATGAAAATGCTGATACTGTCGTAAATGCTGCTGAAAAAAGAGAGAAATATGAGATGGAAAAAAGATTAGAGTTTGAAAAAGGTATTTTAGGTCTAGACCTTTATAAAATGAGAGAACCATTAGAAAAAGCTGGTTTTAAATATTTTGAAACCAGTGAAGATTTGGAAAAAGGACTAAAATGATTATTGATTGTCATGGACACTATACAACTGCACCTGAACAGTTAGGTGAGTATAGAGAACAACAAAAAGCCGAGTTAAAAGTTAATCCACTGATAGAACACATTAAAGGTGTTATAAACATTACAGATGAACAGTTAAGAGAAAGTATTGATAATAATCAGCTAAAACTTCAAAGAGAACGTGGGACTGATCTAACAATCTTTTCACCTCGTGCTTCTTGGATGGGTCATCATATTGGAAACCTATCTACTAGCAAAAACTGGAGTGAACACTGTAATGATTTAATCTCAAGAATCGTTAAACTTTACCCTTCAAATTTTGTTGGCGTAGCGCAACTTCCTCAGTCTCCTGGGTACTCAATTGATGCCAGTGTTATAGAATTAGAAAGATGTGTCAAAGAATTAGGTTTTATTGGCTGTAACTTAAATCCAGATCCTTCGGGAGGGTTTTGGAATGATGTTCCACCATTGGATGATAGATATTGGTACCCTTTATATGAGAAAATGGTAGAACTTGATGTCCCAGCAATGGTACATGTGAGTGGTTCTTGTAATTGTGCTTTTCATTCAACATCTTCTCATTATTTAGGTGCAGATACCACTGCTTTTACTCAACTATTTATGAGTAAAACTCTGTTTAAAGATTTTCCAACTTTAAAGTTTATTATTCCTCATGGAGGTGGAGCTGTACCATATCACTGGGGTAGATTCAGAGGTTTTACAGACATGTTAGACTTAGACAATCTCAACACTATTATTGAAAATAATATTTATTTTGATACTTGTGTTTATCATCAAGAAGGCATTGATTTACTTGTAGATGTGGTTCCCACGGAAAATATTTTATTTGCATCCGAGATGATTGGAGCTGTAAGAGGCATTGATCCTCAAACAGGTTTTTATTTTGATGATACAAAAAGATATATAACTGATGCAAAAATTACTGATATTAAAAAGAAAATGATTTTTGAAGATAATATTAGAAAAGTATTTCCAAGAATAAATGCACATATAAAAAAATATTGTAAAGATTAAGGAAAAAAGATGAGAGACTATAACGATATTCCAGGTACCTATGTTTTTGATATAAGCATGTCACAAAAAGGTTATGGTTTAAATAAATTTTGCGAAACCTTAAATAGAGAAGAAGGACGTAATCAATTTTTAAATAATCAAGATGAATATTTAACAAAATTCAATATGACTGAAGAGCAAATAGAAGCTATTAAAGAAAGAGATATTAACAGAATGTTAGAGCTTGGGGGAAATATTTATTATGTATTTAAAATAGCTGCTGTGTTAGGACATTCTATGCAAGCTGTAGGAGCCATGATGTCAGATGAGGGATTAACAGAAAAAGAATTTCAACAAATGATGATAAATGGTGGTCGTTCAATTGAAGGAAACAGATCTAAAAAGGAGAATAAAGATGGCTAAAATTATTGGAGGTATTGGTACTTCTCATATTCCAACTGTTGGAAAAGTGATTGACAATGATGAGATGCATGGAGAGTATTGGGAACCTTTTGTAAAAGGTATTCAACCCGCACGTGATTGGATGAAAAAAAATAAACCCGATATTTGTATTGTTGTGTATAACGACCATGGTTCAAATTTTTCCTTAAAAGATGTTATTCCTTTTGGAATTGGTATGGGTGAAAAGTTTTTACCCGCAGATGAAGGCTACGGAAGAAGAGAAGTTCCAACATGCGAGGGCTACCCTGCTCTATCAGCTCATATTGCAGAGTCTTTAATCTTTGATGAATTTGATATTGTTTTATCAAATGAATTAGATGTGGATCATGGATTAACTGTTCCTTTGTCTATTCTGTATGATCAACCAGAAGCTTGGCCATGTAAAGTTATTCCTATTTATGTAGGTGTCGTTCAATATCCACAACCTCGAGGGAATCGATGTTATAACTTAGGGAAAGCTATTAGAAGAGCCGTAGATTCCTTTCCTGAAGATTTAAATATTGCTATTTTAGGAACTGGTGGACTATCGCATCAATTACAAGGCCAAAGAGCTGGGCTAATTAATCAAGACTATGACAAGAAATGGTTAGATGGATTAGTAAATACGCCTTTAATTACTAAAGATATTACGCATACAGAACTTTTACGAGAAGCAGGATCTGAGGGTATCGAAGCAATTATGTGGTTAGTAATGAGAGGGGCTATGGATGAAGAAGTAAAAGAAACCTACCGATTTATGCATACACCCGTTTCGAATACAAACTATAGTTTAATTATCTTAGAAAATAAAAAGGAGAAATAATATGAAAATCTGTGTTATTGGTAATGGAGCTTTTGGAAAGAAACATCTAGCAGCTTTAAAATGTATAGATGATGTTGAAGTTGTCTGTTTGGTTGGTGCAAGAGAGCAAAGTACTAAAAAAGTAGCAAATGATTTTAATGTTCCTTCTTGGACTACGTCCTTAGATGAAGCTCTAAAAATGGATTTTGATGCAGCGATTATTGCTTCTCCTACGCAAATTCATGCCCAACAAGCCATTGCAGTTATGGAAGCAGGGAAACATGTTATGGTTGAAATTCCCATGGCTGATTCTTTATCAGATGCCCAAGCCATTGTTGACACTCAAAAAAGAACAGGTATGGTGGCTATGGCTGGGCACACAAGAAGATTTAATCCTTCTCATCAATATCTAAATAAAAAAATAAAAAATGGAGAATTAAGTATTCAACAAATGGATGTTCAAACCTATTTTTTCAGACGTACCAATACCAATGCGTTAGGAGAAGCCCGTTCATGGACGGACCATCTTCTATGGCATCATGCTTGTCATACGGTTGATTTATTTGCTTATCAAACAGGAGAAGAAATTGTAGAAGTACAAGCCATGCAAGGTCCAATTCATCCTGAACTTGGAATTGCCTTGGATATGAGTATAGGTTTAAAAACAGCTTCTGGAAAACTTTGTACCTTATCTCTTTCCTTTAACAATGATGGACCTTTTGGAACATTTTTTAGATACATCTGCGATAAAGGCACATATTTAGCAAGATATGATGATTTATTTAATGGGAAAGAAGAACAGATAGATGTCTCTAATGTAGCTGCTTCTATGAACGGAATTGAGTTACAAGACAGAGAATTTATTGCAGCAATAAAAGAAAAACGTGAGCCAAATGCCAGTGTTCAACAAGCTTTAGCTGCTATGACAGTCTTAGATATGTGTGAAAAAAAATTACAAAATAAAAAAGGATAAAAATGAAAAATGTATTAACACAAAGTGCTATATTACTAGCAGGTTCTCTTATTTTAACAGGTTCATTATTTGCAAAAGAAAAGGTTGAAGTTTTAACAGTACATCACTTCTTGAGTCCAAAAGCTCCTGCTCATACAAAACTATTAATGCCTTGGGCTAAAAAAATAGAAGAAATGTCAAAGGGAAGAATCAAAATTGAAATTTTTCCTTCTATGACTATGGGTGGGAAACCAAATGAGTTATATAAACAAGCCAGGAATGGCTCAGCAGATGTAGTTTGGACGGTTGCTGGATATACGCCAGGTGTTTTTCCAAGAACGGAAGTTTATGAATTACCAACAGTTCATAGAGGTTCATCCTTAGCAACATCTGTAGCAATTAGAGAGAATTTTGATTTAATTAAAGATGATTTTAAAAAAGTAAAACCTTTATTAATTCATACTCATGCTGGAAATGCACTTCATATGACTGACAAAAGAGTGAGAAATGTTGCAGATTTAAAAGGAATGAAACTACGAACACCATCTAGAACTGGAGCTTGGTTAATTGAAGAACTAGGAGCTGAACCAGTGGGAATGCCAATGCCAGGATTTCCTCAAGCACTTTCTAAAAAAGCAGTGGATGGAGGATTGATTCCATTTGAAGTATTTCCTCCTTTTAAGTTCCATCAATTAACTGAATTCTCTGCAGAAGGTGCAAATGGAGATAGATTTGGTACTTCAGTTTTTTTATTATTAATGAATAAAGACAGATTTAATTCTTTAGATAAAAACTTACAAGACCTTATTGAAGGAAGTTTCAACTTAGATATGGTCAAGAAAATTGGTCAAATTTGGATGGATGTAGAAAAACCAGGTATGAAAATGCAAGTTACTTCAAAAAACTCAGAAGTAGCTCTTTATGATGATAAAACTATGAATGAATTTAATGCTGTTGGACAAAAAGTAGTTGACAGATGGGTTAAAGAAGTAAGTAAAAAAGGCATTAATGGAGCAAAACTTGTAAAAGAAGCAAGAAAGGCAATTACTAAAAATAGTAATTAAAAGGTAAATAAATGGAAGTTTGGTTAAGAAAAGTATGTCTTTGGTGGGTATATTTATCGGGTATATTATTGCTTATGGTAGTACTAATTACTGTGATTAATATCTCCGCTTTTAGTCTGGATAAAATTGCAAGAATCTTTGGTTCTAATGTAGCAGCTCTTCCGGGATATGAAGATCTGGTACGTTTATTAATTTCTTGTATTGCTTTAATGTTTTTTCCTTGGGCACAAGCAGAAAGAGGACATATATCTGTAGATTTTTTTGCCAATAAATTTTCTTCGGCTTGGCAAAAGAATCTTGATATTTTATGGTTAAGCTTCACCCTTGTTTTGGTTATATTTTTGGGTGTTTTAATGTATTTTGGTATGTTAGAATCAAAAGATGATGGGGCTATATCGAGTGTTTTAGGCTGGAGTGAATGGCCTTTTTATATTCCAGGAATCATGTCTTTAATTTTGTGGACTCTGGTGTTGATATATCAAATTTTTGTAAACAAAGGAGAAAAATTAAATGATTGAAAAAGAACTCATAGGTCTTGCAGGGATCATACTTTTTTTCCTTTTATTAATACTTAAAGCAAGAGTTGCTTTTGCAATGGTATTTGTAGGTATTATAGGAACTTTTGCTTTATCTTTCTCTGTATCTTATATACGATTTGAACCCTATATTATGCAATATAAAAGTCTATTATGGGAGAATTTAGCTTCTTATGAGCTTTCTGTTATCCCTTTATTTATTTTAATGGGTGCATTGGCTAGTCATACAAAACTTGCACAAGATTTATTTATGGGAATGAATGCAATTTTAGGTAAATTTAGAGGAGGCTTGTGTATTACAGCAATTGGTTCATGTGCTGGGTTTGGAGCTGTTTCTGGCTCCTCTTTAGCAACGGCTTCAACTATGGGTAAAATTGCTTATCCTGAACTTAAAAAACTAGGATATTCTCCTAGATTAGCAACAGGTACTTTAGCAGCAGGAGGAACTTTAGGAATATTAATTCCGCCTTCTGTTGCGTTAATTTTATATGCTATTGTAGTAGAGGCTTCTATTATTGAGATGTTTCAAGCAGCTGTTCTTCCAGCTATGATTGCTGTAGTATTTTTTATTTTAGTTATTGTAATACAAGTAAAAATAAATCCAGAACTCGCACCCTTAGGACCCAAGTTAACAAAAAAAGAAAGAAACAAAGCTCTTTTAAGGCTTATTCCTGTTGTATTAACCTTTGGTTCTATTATTCTAGGTCTTGGCTTGGGTTTATTCACTCCCACACCAGCCGCTGCAGCTGGGGTTTTTATCATTGGTATGTATGGACTTTTTTTACGATTAAAAAATGGTAAAGGCCAAGGCTTAACCTTTATCAGGCTAAAAGATTCTTTAGTAGAAACGGCAACTACCAGTGCAATGTTGTATTTTATACTTTTTGGAGCAGAAGTTTTAAAAGGTTTTTTTTCACGATCAGGTCTACCTCAAGGTATCGCTCAATGGGCCATTAGTATTGAAGTAAACCCATGGATTGTATTAATAGGTATTTTAATAATTTTTATTATTCTTGGTTTTTTCATGGATTCAATGGCAATGATTTTAGTTGTTATTCCATTTATTTGGCCTGTACTTATAAATATTAATGGAGGAGAGTATGTTAATGCATCTTCTGCTGCGTTTGGTATGAATTTGGATGAATTAAAAATATGGTTTGGAATACTCTCTCTGGTCGTCATTGAGTTAGGTTTAATTACCCCACCTGTAGGACTAAATGTATTTATTATTTCTAAGATTGCACAAGATGTGCCTATGATAGAAACTTTTAAAGGTGTTCTTCCCTTTTTTAGTGTTGAAATACTTAGGATCGGAATACTCTTATTAGTACCTGGAATAGTTTTATTACTTCCGCGTCTGTTAGCAGGTTAATATAAAAATAGTGAATTTAAACTATTTTTTAGCTTGAAGGAAATTGTTTTGATAAGGAATTTAACTTATCATTAAAAGATTTATTTTTAGGAGAGAAGATGAGTAGTATTGTACACCCAACAGGCCTGTTTGATAACAGTCCAAAAGATTATAAACATATAAAAGCCCTCCCTTTAGCTGCTGCAATGGGAGCTGAGATCATAGGCGTTGATTTAAGTAAAGTAAGCGATGAAGCTTTTTCTGAAATTGAAGATGCTGTTTATAGACACAAATTAATTTTCTTTAGAGATCAAGACATTTCTTTTAAGGATCATGAAAACTTGACTTTGCGGTTAGGAGAGTTTGGAACAGATGCTTATACGAAAGGTGTAGTTGGACATGAAAATATTCAACCTGTAATTAAAGAAGCAAGTACCAATACAAAAATGGTTTTTGGTTCAGGATGGCATACTGATTCTGCTTTTTTACAGCGCCCTCCTTCTATTGCGTTAAACTATGGCAAGGACATGCCTCCTTATGGAGGAGATACAATGTTTGCAAATACGGTATTAGCTTATAATAGTTTAAGTCCCGCTATGAAAAAACTACTTGCACCATTAAAAGTTTGGATGAGTGCAAAAAAAGTAGTTACTGCCATGCAAGCAGAAAAAGCAGAAAAACAAGGTCAAGAAATTACTAAGTTAGGGAATATTGAGTTAGATGTTGATACACAAAAAATGATTGATGGTTCTTACCATCCTATTATCAGAACCCATCCTGTAACAGGCGAAAAGTCCCTATTTGTTGATGGAACTTATGCAAATGGAATCGAAGGAATGTCTGAAGAAGAATCTATGCCTATTATTAATTTTTTGTCAAAATTTGCAACACAAGAATCTTTTACATGTAGATTAAGATGGCAAAGCAAAACCTTTATTATGTGGGATAATAGAATTTGTTTGCATCAGGCTTTTAATGACTATGAAGGTTTCAGAAGAGAAATGTACCGAGCAACTGTACTTGGCGAAATACCAGAATAAAGGTTAATAATGGAAGATATATTTAAAAAAAATCACGTACCTTTAGAGTATAGTGAAATTGAATGGAAAGCAAGAGTTGATTTGGCTTTGGCGTATCGCTTGGTTGATTATTATGGGTGGACAACACAGGTGTACAACCACATTTCACTAAGAATTCCAGGAACAGATCATATCTTAATCAATGCTTTTGGTTTAATGTATAGTGAAATTAAACCCTCTAATTTAATTAAAATAGATTTAGAAGGAAATAAAGTAGATAAAAGCCCTTATCCCGTAAATAAAGCAGGGTTTGTCATTCATTCTGCCATTCATAAAGCCAGACATGACTTAAACTGTGTTATGCACACACATAATCCTGATACACAAGCAATAAGTGCTTTAAAATGTGGATTTATTCCTCTAATGCAAGAAGCTTACCAATTTCATGAAAGAATTGGATACCACAAATTTGAAGGTATTGTTTTAGATGAGAGTGAACAAGAACGTTTACTCGAAGCCATGGGAGAAACAAACCACAGTTTAATGTTACATAATCATGGGGTTATAACAACAGGAGCTAGTGTGGCATGGACATTTGTAAGAATGTATCAATTGATTCAAGGCTGTATGGTACAAATAAAAGCCATGAGTACAGGAGAGGAAATCATTCAAGCTTCAACAGAAGCCATGATTAAAACACGGCATCAATTTGAAAGTGGAGAGGCACAAGCAGGTGCAGAAGTTAGACTTCCTGAATGGCCAGCCTACTACAGAATGATGAAAAGAATTGATCCCAATTGGGATTCATAAGCAAAATTTTTGGAGAAAAGCATGGAAAATAAAAAAACACAAGTTGCTATTATTGGCGCAGGCCCCTCTGGTTTATTATTAGGTTTATTACTTGATAAACAAGGTATAGACAATATCATTGTAGAGCGAGTTACAGGAGATTATGTTTTAGGAAGAATTAGAGCGGGTGTATTAGAACAAGGCTTTGCTAAATTGGTTAGAGAAGCTGGAGCTGCTGAGAAAATGGATAGATTAGGAGAAATTCACGACAGTGTTGAATTTGCTTTTAATGATGAAAGAATAGAACTTGAGCTAAAAAAATTAACAGGTGAAAGTGTTATTGTTTATGGACAAGTAGATATTACGAAAGATATGATGGAAGTAAGAGAACAAAAAGGATTGGAGACGGTTTATGAAGCAAGTAAGGTGCAACCTCATGATGTAAAATCGAATAAACCTTTTATTACATATACAAAAGATGGAAAAGAATTCACACTGGAATGTGATTATATTGCAGGGTGTGATGGCTTTCATGGAGTTTCGAGAAAAACTATTCCCAATGATGTTAAAACTGAGTATGAGAAAGTGTATCCCTTTGGTTGGTTGGGATTAATGAGTGATACTCCCCCTATAAACCCACATTTAATTTATGCTAAAAATAATAGAGGTTTTGCCTTAGCTTCTATGCGTTCAAAAACACGTTCGCGGTATTATATACAAGTTCCTCTTGATGATAAAATCGAAGATTGGAGTGATGAAGCTTTTTGGGAAGAATTAAAAAAAAGAATGCCTAAAAGTGCCAGAAAAAATTTAGTCACTGGACCTAGTATTGAAAAAAGTATTGTACCTACACGGTCTTTTATTTGTGAACCCTTACAATATGGGAAACTATTTCTAGTAGGTGATGCAGGTCACATTGTACCTCCGACAGGTGCAAAAGGGCTTAATTTGGCAGCTTCAGATGTTGCAACTTTATATAAAATCATGACAAGAGTTTATAAAGAAGGTGATGAAAAATGTATAGAACAATACTCCCCTATTGCATTAAGAAGAATTTGGAATGGCGTACGATTTTCTTGGTGGATGACAGATTTATTGCATAACTTTGATGAAAAAAAAGATGATTTTGACAAAAAGATGGAAAACTCTGAGCTTAAATATTTCTTGAACTCAGATGCAGGGAAAAAAGTAATTGCAGAACAATATGTAGGTCTTCCTTATGAGGATTTAGAATAAGCTTTTAAAGCTTATTTTACCTATACTTACAAAAAATTAAAAAGGGCTAAATATTGCTAAAAAATATTAATCAAGGCGTACTTTACATGCTTATTTCTGCTGTATGCCTTGCGTTAATGGGTGCTTTTGCAAAAGTACTTACCGATGATATGCCAAGTATTGAAATAGTATTTTTTAGAAATCTTATAGGAGTGATATTAATAAGCTTAAGTTTTTTTAAAAATCCACTTAAACAAGTAGGTGGGAAAACATGGCTTTTATTTTTTAGAGCAGCTATTGGTTTACTGGCCATGTTAAGCTTTTTTTATAATATAGCTAACATTTCTCTCGTAGAGGCCATTACTTATTCAAGAATGTCACCTATATTTACTGCTCTTTTTGCTATGTGGTTTTTAAGAGAAAAAATTGGAAGAAATGGCTGGATTGCTATTTTTTTAGGTTTTGTTGGTATGTTACTTGTTATGCAACCAGCAGGTTTGGTCTTTGAAAAAACACATCTTTTTGGACTTTTAAATGCAATATGTGCAGCCTTGGCTTTTACAAGTATACGAGAACTTAAAAAATATTATGATACAAGAAGTATTGTTTTGAGTTTTATGGGGATAGGAACTATTGTTCCTTTTATATCTATGAGCATATCTCCTTATTATCAAAGTGATATTTTCTTTTTTATGATGGGTGAATTTATTCTACCCACACATACACAATGGATTTATTTACTCGGAATAGGAATCACTGCTTCTTTAGGGCAAATTTACATGACCAAAGCCTATGGAGCAAGTAAAGCTGGTTTAATTGCAGCAGCAGGATATTCAGTTATTATTTTTTCCTTAATAATTGGTCTTATATTAGGAGATTCATTACCTAATATATTAGGTTTTGTTGGTATTATTACAATAATAAGTGGTGGAATTATAATTGCAAAAGAAAAAATTAAATGTTAAAGTTGGAAACTATGAAAAATGAACTTGAAAATAAAGATATTGTCACTGCCTTTATTAAAGGATTAAATGTAATTAAAGCCTTTAATCATGAGAATACGAGTATGACGTTATCTGATGTTGCTAAAAAAGTAGATATAACACGATCTAGTGCAAGACGTTTATTATTAACGCTAGAGTCTTTGGGTTATGTGCATCAAGATGGTAATTTCTTCTCACTTACTCCAAAAATTATTGATTTAGGATACAGTTACTTTGCTTCTCTTCCGTGGACAGATCTTGCACATAAGAACATGAAACACGTAGTTGATGCATGTAAACTATCATGCTCTATCTCTATTTTAGATGATTCCAACATCATTTGTATAATGAGAATTCCTGCCACAAGGATTCTAAATGAAGGAATTCACGTAGGAACTAGACTGCCTGCACTTTATACTTCAACAGGTAGATTATTTATGGCACATATGGATGATAAAACTCTTAGCGCTTATATAGAAAAATCAGTATTTATTCAGCATACTTCAAAAAGTATTACCAATCCAAAAGTATTATTAGAAAAAATCAAAAAGGATAGAAGTCAGGAATATCAAATGGTAGAAGAAGAATTAGAAGATGGTTTGTTATCTATAGCTGTTCCTATTTATGGTAGAGAAAATAAATTAATAGGGGCTATGAATATTGGTACGCACATTAGTTATAAAAATACTCAAGACATAGAAAAAAATGTTTTACCTATGTTAATTAAAGCAGCAAAGGATACCTCAAAAGCACTTATTCTTTTACAGCACTAAGTCTATAATTAATCTTCTAATTCTTCAAAGTCTTCTTTGGGTGAACCACAGTCAGGACACTCCCAATCATCTGGAATCTCTTCAAAGGATGTACCTGCTTTAATTCCTGCATCAGGATCACCATTTTTTTGTTCATATATATAACCACGTACTGTACATAGGTGATCTTTCATAATAATTCCTTGTATTTTGGAAATAGAGAGTTGAAAGTATATCAAAACAGGATAATAAGTATCTTGATTATCATCAAACATTATTAAATAAAAGTTTATACTCGTATAGAGATATTTACCATTAGATTAAATAATCAACTTATTTTGCAAATAATTCCGCTTCGATATTTTTGAAACCCTTAAATTCCAAGGCATTTCCAGAAGGATCGCTAAAAAACATCGTTCCTTGCTCTCCTGCTTCACCTTCAAATCGAATGTATGGTTCAATAATAAACTCTTCCACAAAAGTTTTTGCGCGTACTGAAAACTCTTGCCATGCATCAAGGCTGAGGACAACTCCAAAATGAGGAACAGGTACACCATGTGCATCAACAGGGTTTGAAATATTTGGGACTCTTCCATTCTGTCCAATGCTTGGATTATGGTGGACTACCAATTGGTGTCCAAACATATTATAATCAACCCAAGAGCTACTGCTTCGTCCTTCAGGAAATCCCATTTTTTCTCCATAAAACTCCCTTGCCTCTTCAATATCTCGAACTTGAATGGCCAAGTGAAATGGTGTTAATTGCATATACACTCCTTATTATAAAAATTTTATTGCTATAGTTTTATCTTTACTTGCCTTAAAAGTGTCTTGCTGATATCTATATAAAACATAAGTGAAAATTATTTCTTTTTATGATTTCGACTTACTAATATACCACCTATAACTATTAGTGCAATACCTCCAAAAGTATACATATCAGGAAATGAATCTCCTAACATAACCCCAAACCCAACAGCAAAAGGGATATTTGTATAACTCACTACTCCAATAATACTTGCAGGACTCAAACTATAAGCTCGAGTTAGAAACCACTGTGAAGCAGTAGAGATAATAGCCATGATAACTATAAGTGTCCAAATAAAAGGATCTGTGTATATTTTAAACTCTACATATGGTGTAAACAAAAAAATCAATAAGGGAAGAATCATTCCAATACCCATAAATGAAAGCATAATAATTCTTGCATCATAAATATTTTTGATTTTCTTTATGGTGGCATAAGCAGCAGCGGCGAAAAAACCACCTAGTATTCCCATTATATGCTCATGTGATATTTCAATACCAAAAGGTTTTATAATAAATACAACACCAATAAATCCAATGATAAGAGCAAAAATAGTGTTGGTATTTATAGTCTCTTTCATCAAGTAATAAGCAAGTATGGTTACAAAAAATGGTGATGTTTTATTTAATATCACTGCTTCTCCCAAGGGAATATATGCAATAGTATAAAAAAACAATAACATAGCCAAGGCTCCAAAAACACCTCTTAATAAAAGTAAATGTAGTTTTGAAGTATCAAAAGAAACTGGTATTTTTTTCAAACTAAAAAGTATTATTATAACACCCAAAAAATTTCTATAAAATACCACTTCAATTGGATCCATACTTTCAGATAGTACTTTTGCAACAGCACCATTAAGTGCAGAAATCAAAGCACTTAAAAGCATAAATAAAACACCTTTGTCTATTGATTTTAAGCT
>Ga0105358_10000837_pt1 | contig 16008 bp, 16 predicted proteins | sample GOMGulsemesocosm_5_FD_83509 | JGI IMG/M metagenome (GOLD analysis project Ga0105358, IMG submission 83509) | Methane-oxidizing microbial communities from mesocosms in the Gulf of Mexico - GOM15C Gulf of Mexico | ecosystem: Environmental > Aquatic > Marine > Cold seeps | place: Gulf of Mexico... | reverse complement strand
TTTTAATGTTGAAATGATACTTTGAGTTTTTGGGTTAATATTGCTATCACCAAAAACTTCTGTATGAACTTCGATCTCACCATTTTGTAAAACCAAAGTATCTGCAAATGCAAATACACTTAATAAAACTACTACTAATAGTTTACGCATAATTTAACTCCTCTTTTTTTGTATATTGTGAATTGAAAATATTTAGTACACCTATTAATAAAACGATAGGTACAAATAAAGTCAATCCATTTAATGCAACAAATAAACCAGCACCTGATGCTACCCAACCAATAAATACCATATAAACAGCAATAGCTTTTAAACCTTTTTTTAAAATTGTTTGAAGAATTGCAACATTGTAATAAGAGATTACAAAAGGATAAATTAGTGATAAAATGAAAGCCTCTTGCAAGAAATATAATAAGTATGAAAATGCAAATAAAACTATAATTAATAATTCTTTATGATTTCTGTTTAACTGATATTTTAGTGCTGTAAAGACTCCAATAATATGAAATAATACAATTTCAAGTGTATATCCATCTCTCCATATTGAAATATTTATATCTCTTGATAGTGTTTCAAATAGTGCAGAATCTAAAAATACCCATAAGACCATAATAAATAAAGAATATTCAACTTTGATAGTTGAAAATAGTTTCTTTTTTGGTAAGAAGAATAAACAAATTAAAGGAATCAATGTTAATCCAATTGCTAACGTACCTCGTAATGAAGCTTCATAATTAAAAAATAATGTTCCAACAACATATGAAATACTTAAAGCTAATCCTAAATCAATAGCTTTTGCTTTTTTGAGTTCATTTATAAGTAAAGGGGCTAAGGCTCCAACACTAATTCCTAATATGAAAAGTGTATAAATCGAGAAATTAGGATAGAAAAAACTCATTGATAATTGTAAAGTTAAAAATATTGCAATCTTATTCTTATTTGATATTTTAAGATAATAAGTTAGAAATGACCCAACCATTCCACCAATAGGTAATGGTGCAATAGCCATAATATCAGATGAAAAATACTCAACTACACCAGTTTGTGCAATAAGTAAGTAATAACATAACTCAGATGCTATAAAAAGTATTAGAGCAAGACGTGCCAAAAAAGTGTGATTAAAATCTAGTTTTTGCATAATGACTCCTTTTGATAAAAAAAGATTAAATAAATTAGTACAAATGATATATCAAATGCACTAATACCCAAAGCTTCAAATCCTAAAGATTTTGAAAGATATAGTGAAAAAAATACTGAGCTTACAAATACTCTAATTACAACAGTAATATTTGTAAGAATTATTTCATACTCTTTGTATTTCAATGCACAGAAGTGCAAAATACCTGTCATACTAACAAAGGTAAAAACTATATATTCATACTGACCTGTAAAAGAGAAACCAATAAGTGGATAGATGAAACTAGCAAATAGTATTAAAGATATTCCTCCTAATCCATCACTTAAAATTCCAATAAAATTATATTTTTGAAGTAATGTTAGTTTCTGTTTGTATTGAATAAAAGAAAATAGACTTAATATTGTTACTAGCCCAAATATAGTTCTTAAAATCCAAAATAATGAAGTACTGATATTTATAATACCAGCTTGTGCAAAGCCAGAAATACTTAAACTTATAAATATTCCAATGATTCCTAATAGATAGAAAAAGTAAAAACCTATTCTTTTCAACTCACTAACATATAATGTAAACATAGATAAAACCATAAAAAATACGCCAATTCCCATAGCAACATGTGCATGTGCTACAATTAAATCATTTCTATGAAACAACCATCTAATCTCTGGAATGAATAATATATTTCCTTGAACATCAACAAAAAGAAAAGCACAAATTGAGATTAAAAGAGATAATTTTGCAAAACTTTCAATATTTGAATCCTTATACCATCTGTAAAGTAAGGGAACATAAAGTAGTGTTAAATATTGTAAAAACCACTCTTGTTCATATGTTAATGGTTCCAAAAATATTCTGTATAAAACAGAAGAGAAGTAAAATATTATAGGAGCAATCCATAAGATATTCCATCTAGCAACAAACTCATCTTTATTTAAAAGCTTAATGATTAAATAATATAAAGGAAGCAAAGCTAAACTCATACCAAGTGTGTTATCACCATGTGGACCACTTACTGTACTTTCTACTTGACCAACAATAGGATTCATTAAAATTAAAAGAGTAATAGGAGCTATTATTACTATTTTTAGACAAACTCTAACCCAAGTAGGGTACTTTTCATATTGTTTCATAAAATCAGATAAGGCTAAAATATAAAACAATCCAGCAAGTGCTAGAATAAAATTTAATTCATATGGAAAGTCATAAAAAGCTAATCCTCTAGTATTTCCAAATAGAAGTGAAGAAATCATAAATATTAGGAATATATACCAAAAAATAGTATATAAGTTCAAATAACGTAAACCTTTTTTTGAACTTCCAACTTCTTTATTTATAAGTAAAAAAGGCAAATATGAAAGCATTAATGGTACAAATCCATAAAGCATTAATGAGATATGAAGTGATCTGATATTTGAAGGAAGTAAAGTTTGTGAATCAATACTAAAACCTAACAAATTTATTGAGTAAATGATTCCAAATACTAAGCCCATTGCAAAAAATACTAAAGATATTTTAAAATGTGTTTGTATAAAAGTATTAAAGTTGTCCATCTTTTACCTCATATGTTTTATCTGTTTTTGAAGCTAAGTTCAAATCGTGTGTGGCAACTATTATTGTTGTACCTTGTTTAGATAGCTCCTTAAATATTTCAAATACATTGTTTGAGTTCTTTGAATCAAGGTTTCCTGTTGGTTCATCTGCAAAGATTACCTCTGGTTTATTTATCAAAGCTCTTGCAATTGCCACTCTTTGCCTTTGTCCACCTGATATCTCATTTGGATATTTATTTAAAATTGATTTAATTTCAAGTAAGTCTAATAACTCTTCTATCTCTTTATTTGTTGCTTTTTCATTTGCTATTTGAATATTTTCTGTTATATTTAGATAATTAATCAAATAATGAAACTGAAAAATAAAACCAATATTCTTTTGTCTAAAGCTGTCAATATTTTTAATATCTTTACTATTTACATCATCAAAGAATACTTCACCTTCTGTTGGTTTTAAAAGTGTAGATAGAACAGATAATAGAGTTGATTTACCACTTCCACTCTCCCCAACTATTGATACAAACTCACCTTTTTTAATTTCAAGGTTAATATCTTTTAGTGCAATATCAGTGTTGTAAAAATGACTTATGTTTTTTACAGTAATCATATTCTATTTCCTTGAATTAAAATTACAGGATCAGTTTTAGCAGCATTAAGTGCTGGTATTATTGAACCAATCATTGCCATTAATATTGAAGTTATAAAAATATAAAAAGCTAAAGAATATGTAATTTCTCCATTTACATAACCTTGTAATAAAGTTGAGTTTTTAATAAAGTATAAAACTAATTGTGATAATAAAAAAGCACTTATAAAACTAAGTACTCCTAATATAAAGCTCTCTGCTACAATTTGAAAAACTATTTTACGCATAGGTATTCCAATAGCTCTTTTTATTCCGAATTCACTTTTTCTTTGATTTATAGTAATACTCATAATACTAACGATGCCAAGTAAACCCATAGCAAAAGCAATAAATGATATTGCATTGGATGAGCTTTGTATGATTTTAAATTGATTGTAGTTATCTACAAAACTTTGCGTTGATTTTGCTTCAATTTTAGGGCTTAATGAGTTAATTTGTTCTAGAAGTAAATCTATATCAGTATCAACTTTAGTGTTAATCATAAGCATTGAAGCACTTTTATTGAATATCTTTCCTGCATCTTTAATATTTAGAATTACTCCACCATTCTCAAAGCCAATATCACTTTTAAATACACCTGAAATTTTATAATTAGTATTTGCTATATTTATAAGTCTTTTATTTGAGAGTTGTTTATATATAGATTCTCCTACTAATATTTCATTTTCTTTTGGATAGTTGTTTTTAATTAGAGTATAGTTTGAGAATCTATTTTTACTTACACCATAAACCGCAACAATAGGTAGTTTTTCAATAGGACTTGCTCCTACAATTACAGCTGAAGAGCTTTTTATATTTGAAATATTATCTATTTTATTAAGTAGTTTTATATCTACATTTGAAAAGAATGTATCAGATATGTTTTTTTGTGTAACAATAATATCCCCATCATTTTTTAGTATTGAAGAGTACATATCTATAATTCCATTTGATATAGATGTAATTAGAAATATTGCAGTGATAGAAAAAATCAAACTGAAATATATTAATATAGTTTTTAATGGATTAGCTTTTAAAGCTTTATATGCTGATGAAATCAAATTTTTCCTTTTTTTATTATGGAAAGTTTAACTTATGAATATGAAAGCTTTATGAATAGAATATGAATAAAAATTCATATTCTATTCATTACTGTTCTACTAGGAGGTTAATTGAAATATTTCTATAATTAATAAGTTTAATTATATTTGATACTGAAAATATTATTAGACTCTATATAATCGTATTCTAGTGTTAGTTTGTGTTTTTCTAATATTTTACTAACTATACTTAATCCTAAACCAAAACCTTCTTTTTTTGAGTCTTGTTGCGTAAATGGTTGTAAGTAATGACTTATATCTTTATCTAATCTTTCTGCATTATTCATAATACTTAAAGTCTTATTCTGCGCTTTTATAATAATTGGATAGCTCTTGCTGTATTTTAAAGCATTATCAATCAAATTCTTTATTGCAATACTTAAATAATATAGATCTGCATTAATATTAAAATTATCATCAATTTTTAATTGTACTAAAGATTCATCTTCTATATATAGTTTTTGTAAAGAGGTTAAGATTAAAGTTTCAACAGAAAATTTCTTTATTTTTAAATTTTCTGTATTAAGCTTTTCAAGTTCAATTAAATCATTTGTTAAAATTTCTAAATCAGAAAATATTTTTTTAAATATTTCTTTTTGAGAGATATTCTCTATTTTTTCAATAGCAAATTTTCCTTTAGCAATAGGTGTTCTAAGTTCATGCCCAATATCCCTTAACAGCACTTCTCTAGTCTTTATTAGGTTTTCTAAATTATCAGCCATATTATCGAATGAGTTTGCTAATGTTCCTATTTCGTCATTTGAATGTATATTAATTCTTGTTTCTAAATTACCTTCTGAAAACTCTTTCATTTTTACATTGATTTTTTTTAAAGGAGAAAGTAATTTAAATATATAAAGAAAGATAAGAATCAATACCGAAATGTCAATAAAAATCAAGATATTTAATATATATTTATCTGTTATATTTTGTTCATCTTGTGTTTCATAGATTAACTCATCATCTAGATATTTAATTTTTATTATAAATTCATCTTCAAAAGATTGTTTTCCAATAATAATATATCCAAAGGTGAGATTTTCTTTATGTAAAATGTTGATTGATTTATTACTTGATATCTTTTTTAAACCATATCTCTCTTCAATTATTTCTATTTTATTATTATTATCTATATTTATAAAAAGTTCATTAGCAACTTTTTTATATTTATCTTTAATTACATTTTCTAACCTATTACTATTAATATTGTCTATCCATAATCCTATTATTGTCATAAGAGTAAAACTTATAATAAACAAAATGGTAATTTTTTTAAATAATGACATTTTTATCCTACAAATTTATATCCAAGACCCCAAACTGATTTTATATATTTAGGGTTCTTGGAGTTGTCTCCAATCTTATATCTAAGATTCGAGATATGTGTATCTATTGTTCTATTTTTTGTATTTTCATCTAAAGAAGTTGCATTCAATATTTGTTCTCTTGAAATATTTATATTTAAATTATCTATTAGAAATAGCAATATTTCAAACTCAATTTTGGTTAAATCTATTTCAAAGTTATCAACGCTTACACTTCTAGAATCTTTATCAATTAATAAATCAGCAATTTTTATTTTATTTGATAGATTTTTCTTTAATATATATTCAATTCTAAGAACCAACTCTCTAGGTTCATATGGTTTAGATAAATAATCATCTGCTCCTAATTCAAAACCATGAATTTTATTTCCAATATCACCTCTTGCGCTTGATATGATAATAGGAACATCAAGTATTTTCTTTATCTTTTTAAATAAATCAAAACCATCAATATCAGGAAGCATTAAATCTAAAATTACAATGTCATATTGTTTGTTTTTTTCTAATTCTGATAAAACATCTTTACCATTTTCAAAAGCATTACAACAAAAATTATAATCTTTTAGATAATCAACAATAAAATCCTTCATCTGCTCATCATCTTCAATTAATAAAATATTTTTAATCAACTTCCCATTCTCCTAAAAAATATGAAAATTTTATTCTTTGTTTGCTCGATAATACCTTATGAATTTTTTCAAATTTATTTGCTTCAAGTTGAACTGAATATGTTTTTATTTCATTGTGTATATCTATATATTTCGCTTTATCAAATAAATCATTCTGCATAAGCTCTTGAAGTTCTTTTTGTCTTGATCGTTTAAATTTATAAAACTTCTTATAATCTTTTTTATATACAATTAAAATCTTTTTAATTTCTTCATATTGTATTTTATTTAACCCTAAGTATTCTAAACTTCTAAAAATATGTATTTTATTATCTGATTTCTTTCTATGATCATCATTATAATCATCATCTGCAAATGAAGATGAAAGAATAATAAGACTACATAAAATTATCAATACTCTTAATATTTTCATCTTCAATTAATCCTTTTTCAATATCTGTATGACAAGCTTTACAGTTTGCCTTACTTTTAATTTTATTGTTTTTAAATACGCTAGAGTCAATATCTTTATGTCTTTTCTTCCAGAAAGTTGTTTGACTAATGGCTATTATATCTTTATTTCCTATTGAATCTAATATCTTTTTACTAGCTTCCATAGTTGAAGTCTCTGCTGAGTTCTCAACTAAAAAAGATAAAATTAAAGAGTTATCTTCTTTATCCAAAGATGCATCATCTCCAAAATGATTTTCTAAATCTGACATTAATTTAATCCAAGATTTTTTTGGTAAAGTAGTTGGTGGGTAGAGAGTATGACAGGATGCACACTCACTAACAAATAATTCATTTTGTTTCTCATAATCAATTGATTTGTAAATTGATGAAACTAAAATATTTTTTGGTTGTATAAAATTAAATACTAAAAAAGCTATCAATAATATTAAAGACAGGAAAGCAATAGCTTTTTGAAAAATATTTAATCTAATACTTTCTTTTTCTTTTGTCTTTTTAAATCCACTAAATATAGAATTTAATGTTTCATGTTTTCCATGAAATATTTTATCAAATAAGATTCCACTTAAATGAGCTATGATAAGAACAATTAAAACTGTAGCAAACATGTCATGAAGTGATTCAAATAATTCCATTTCTTTAAAAAAGCTAGAGTTTAAATAAGAAAAAATCCCTTTTCCTTCTTGAATACCAAGTGTTAATGAACCCGTTATGATAATAAGAAATACTACTATAAACATAGCAATCATAACGTATGATGCAATTGGATTATGTCCAACAAAGTTTTGATCGGTATTGAGTATATTCTCTTTAAATTCTTTTATACTATTTTTTGATATTGGAAAGTCTTTAAACTTAGAATATTTAGGGCCAAATATACCCCATATCATTCTAAATCCTAAAAGTATTAAAATAGCATATCCAATTATCGCATGGTAATTAAGTAGTCTATCTTCATCTCCTGTTAAAAATGCCAATAATATAAACCCTACAAAAAGCCAATGAAAGACTCTTGTTGGAAGTGACCAAATATATGACTTTTGCATAAATTACTCCTTAATCATCCCATCTTCCAAAGTTTGGAATGAGGATATTTCGTTCTTTGTATAAACCTTTTTGTGCATCAGTATGACAAGCCATACAATTACTTATAGTCTTAACTTCTTTTTGTATAATCAATCTTTTAGGTACTTCATCGTGTTCTCTTTTGAACTTTGGAATTTCACTAATAGCTAAGGGAGTTGATTTACTACTTATAGATCTTGAAAACTTTTTCATATCTCCATAAGTTCTTTTTGAATCACTTGCATTTGAAACTAAATATTCTCTGACTCTTTCTTCATCTTCTTTATCAAATGTTGCATCTACTCCAAAATGATCTTCAAGAGTGTTCATCATTTTAATCCAAGACCGTTTTGGTAAAAATTCTGTTTGATAACCCATATGACAAGATGCACACTCTTGCATGTATAAAGTCTTACTGGTCATAATATTTGAATTATTGTTAGCTGCAAATAGTGTAATACTTAATGCTAATATAGTAAAAATCATTTTTTTCATTCTTAATCCTTTGATAAAATATATGTGATTACATCACCTTTCTCTAGTGCTGTTCCTTCTCTTTTATAAACATCTTTAAAATTACGTTTAATCCATTTCTTTATTGTTTTTAATTTAACAAATCTTTTAGGATTTACTTTAGGAGAAAGAGGTTTAATTAGTTTTCCAGTAAATAAATTCTCTCCATTTTGAGTAAAGTTATTTGTATGACAAGATACACAAGATATTTCTTTACCTTTTTTCCCTAGATGCTTAGATGTAAATATTTTTTCACCTCGTTTCTTATCAAAACCATTGAATCCTTGATTGTCTTTTTTAGCCTGGATATCTAATGAATCTAAATAATCCGTTAGAACAGATGCATAACTTAAACTAAATGTTAGTAATAGCAAAGATATTAATTTCATTTGTACTCCTATTTATTATCGATAATGAAAGTATAAAAGAAATTATTGAATTTTTCATGAGTAGTTTCTTGACAGTTTCTTAACAATTAAAGAATTCATCTTTTATTCATTTTATATTCATATTCAAGCTTTAAACTGTGAAAAATTAAATAGGAGGATTAAATGAATCAAGTAAATAATCACAAGATTATAAAGATTTGTATGTATTCAATTACAAGTGTAGTCTTAATTGGTTGTGGCGGTGGAGGTGGAAGTAGTAGTACTGGAACAGCTACTTCCCAAAGTTCAAATACTTCAGTGATTTCAGGTACAGTTCCTGGAACTTTAATCGAAGCATTTTGTAAAGATGGAAGTTATTATAAAACTAATTCAACTGACAATGGAACTAATAACCATCCTTTTGAATTAGAAATTCCAAATGACTTAGATTGTAAGTTAGTAATGACTACTAATGAGGATGATCTAGATATTACAAAAAGAATAGTAACACCATTAAAACTAAGTGATGGCGTTACCTCTTCAACATATTTTCAATTAAGTGAAAACTCAGACATTGGTTATATAGGTTTACCTCTTTTTGGACAAGGGATACAACCATTAATAAGTATCAGTACAGCTGGTACAAAATTGAAAATCAATAGTTTTTCATATGATCCTTTAGATTTAGATAATGATGGTATACCAAATGGATATGAAGATGATGATAATGATGGAGAATACAATAAAGACGATGACGATGATGATAACGATGGAATTAAAGATTCTTTAGATGATGATCATAAAGACGATACTGATGGTGATGGAATAAAGAACGAAAATGATAAAGATGATGATAATGACGAAAAAAAAGATGAGGATGATGATGACGATGATAATGATGGAATTAAAGATATAGATGACAATTCTGATACATCAACAGGAACATCAGTAACTTTACCAAGTTCTTATACTCAAAATGATGGAAGACTTTTAGGTTCTCAATGTTCTCAATGTCATGGAACAAATGGAAACTCTGTTAACTCTTGGGATAGTATTGCTGGAGAAGATGATTTATTAGATGAAATACATGATGATGACCCAATAATGAGTGCACAGGCAAAAGGTTATACAAACACAGAGATTAATTTAATTGGTAGTTGGTTAAATACACTTCAAAGTAATGAAGATTAAAGGATAAATTATGAATGTTACATTTTCAAGACGAAGTTTTATAAAAATGTTAGGAGTAGGTACTGTTGCAACATTAACGCCAAATATATTAAAAGCAGGAACAATCCCTCATATTGTAATTGTGGGAGCAGGTTTTTCTGGTGCTACATGTGCTAAATATTTAAAAATGTGGGGAGGTTCTACTGTTCAAGTTACTATAATAGAATCAAACTCAACATATGTTTCGCCTATTTTAAGTAATCTTGTTTTAAATGGTAAAAAAACTACTACAAATTTATCTTTTACATATGTTGATTATGGAAATAAATATAATATAAATATGATTCATAAAAGTGTAGATAGTGTAGATAGTCTTAGTAAAACTATTACATTAGATGATTTAAGTGTTATAAACTATGATAAATTAGTTTTAGCACCTGGAATTGATTTTATAAAGACAAACAATTATGACGTAACAAAAGTACCTCATGCTTGGGAATCAGGAGAACAAATCAATCTTTTAAAATCACAGATTGATAATATGGTAGATGGAGATACTTTTATAATGAGTATACCAAAAGCACCATTTAGATGTCCTCCTGGTCCTTATGAAAGAGCTTGTGTTGTTGCAGATTATTTAAAAAATACAAAAGGTTTTACTAATTCAAATGTAGTTGTTTTAGATGAGAATTCAAAAATTATTGTAGAAGAAAATACTTTTAGTACGGTTTTTAATTCTTATGGAGTTGATTATAGACCAAATTCAGTAGTTACAAATGTTGATGATGTAAATAAAATTGTCTCATTTACAGAAAATAATATAGCAAAAATGCTAAGTTCAACAGTTTTAAATGTAATACCAAATCAAAAAGCTGCTTCTCTTATTTTTACAGCAGGAGTAAATTCTGGTAATTGGGCTAGTGTTAATCCATTAAGTTATGAATCAACAATAAAAGATGATATTTATATTATTGGAGACTCTCAAGGTACGGGACAGCCAAAAGCTGGTCATATAGGAAACTCAGAGGCTAAGGTTTGTGCGGATGCAATTCTTCGAACATTAAATGGTTTAAGTCCATATCCAAGTCCAAAAACTAACTCTGCTTGTTATAGTCCAACATCTTCAACTGAAGCATCATGGTTAACAGCTGTTTATAAATATGATTCTAATACAAAGACAATGGTTTCAGCTAATACTGCTGTTTATCCAGCAGCAGGAAGTCCATCTACTTCAAATTATAAAGAGATGTTTAATTGGTCAGGTAATCTATTTTCTGATACATTCTATTAAAATAAATTTATAAAAACTAAGAATTTCTTCTTAGTTTTTAACTAGCGGTTTTAAATGTCTATTTTTATATGCTAAAGCAATTGTCACAATAACCATTCCTAGAACATAATAAACCCATGTTGGAATAGGAATAGGGTCTCCAGTAGCATATGAATGCATTCCTGCAAGATAGAAGTTAACTCCAAAGTATGTCATTAAAATCGACGAGAATGAAAGTAGTGCTGCTGTTGCAAAGACAAAAGGAGTTGAAAGTGGTTTAACAAATCTTAAGTGTACAACTATTGCATACATTACAATTGATACATAAGCCCATGTCTCTTTTGGATCCCATCCCCAGTATCTACCCCAAGACTCATTTGCCCAAATACCACCAAGAAAGTTTCCAATAGTAATAGCGGCAAGCCCAACGATTAATGCAATTTCAATAATAGCAGTAACATGTTTAATTGTTTCATCAATATGAGGTCTATTATTCCTAAAGATAAACATAATTAATGTCATATATCCTAAGATTGCAGCTAATGCAAAGAATCCATAAGATGCTGTTAAAATTGATACGTGAATAGTTAGCCAGTATGATTTTAACACAGGAACTAAGTTTGTAATTTGTGGATCAATACCTGTTAAGTGTGCTGTAAACATAAAAATACCTGCAACAATAACAGCGGCACTAAGTGCTAGTAAAGATTTTCTAAAGAACATAATACCTGCAAATACTGCTGACCATGAAATATATAATAACGTTTCATAAGTATCTGACCAAGGAGCATGTCCTGAAATAATCCATCTAAATCCCATACCATAAGTATGAACTGCAAATATTAAAGAAAGTATTACAAAGAATACAAAAGTAGTTTTCTTAGGTTTAATACTAGGATTAAATACTACAAAGAAGGCAGCAATTAATATAATAATTCCTAAGAAAATGTAAGCTAACATAACTTTAGGAAAAATATCAATTTCATTAAACATTATTTCATTATCAATTTCTGTTTGACTTAATACTACTTTAGCACCAACTTTTTCTTGATATGTTACCATCATCGAAATAAACTTATTTGCATCATCCCATTTATCTTGAATAACTGCATTAATAAAGCCTCTAGTCATTGCCTCGACTGCTGTTTTATTTCTACCTTCAAAATCATTCATAGCATCCATTGGTGTATACCATCTATGTTTAATTTTTGTATTCTTTTCCTCTTCTGCTGTTTCTACTTTAGGGAATATGTTAAATAAACTTCCATTAAATACTGCATAAGTAATATTTAATCTTTCATCTATTTTTATAATATCTCTTTCGTAAGTTCCTCTTTCATTTGGCTTTGATAAAGAAGCTTTTTCCGATTCTTTTGATAAAAGATATCTACCATCTTTAAATACTTCAGAAAATGCAATATGTTTTCTAGATGTATCAACACCTATAAAGTTTTTAAGTTTTGGAGTTTTTATTTTTATTAGTTTAATATCTCTCCAAACTTCAGGACGTGTTAACATACCAAGTACTATTTGATCAGCATTCATTCCTAGAAACTCTGTGCTTCCACTAAGTTTTAAAACAATCTCCCTATTTAAAGAAGAAACTGGTTTCATTCTTCCCGAAGAACTTTGAGTTACTAATCTTGCAAAACTCTTTGCAGTTTGTGCTGATTCATTTTTAAAGGTTTTTAAGTATTCAACTGTTTGCTGTGCTTTTAGTTTAAAATCAGCATCAGTTTCTTTTGCATCAAGAGATGTTGTAGAAAACACAAAAACTAAAGCAGCAGCAATTGAAGCAATACTTTTTGAATCTACAAATTTTGTAAGTTTTCTAAATCTTGATTTTTTATCAAAGAAGTTTAAACAAAGTCCTAAAGTTAATAAGAAATATCCTAAATAAGTTGGCCATTTACCTGGGTCATTATTTACAGATAATACTGTACCTGTTTCATCAGGGAAATATGAACTTTGGAAAAATAAGAAGTTACCTTCATGCATAGTTTTATTCATAAAAATCCTATAGTCATAAGTTGTAGAATCTTCTTTTATGACTGTTACTTCAGAAGCATAAGAAGATGGAGACATACTTCCAGGGTATCTATCCAGTTGGAAATCATTTAATTTAATAGCAAATGGCAAAAATAAAGTTTTTGATCCATATTCTAAAGATACAGTTATATCTCCAAATTGTAAATCTCTTTGAAGACCTCTTTGACTTCTTCTTCCTGGTAATTTTAGCTCTTGAGTCTCACCATTAACTGTTACATCAACAGTTAACATACCCATTTTCGCAGTACCTTTTTTTGCTAAAAAGAAATTCTTGTATAAGATATTTACTTCTTTTTCACCAAAGGCAATAGTATGATCAAATTTATTATAGAATTCTTCAACACTAATTGCAAAATCTGATTCTTCTGATAATGCTGCAAATTCCATTTGGTACTCTTTAAAGTACGTTTTTTCACCATCTTTAATTGTTACTTGTAAATATGGTTCTAAAGAAATCATTCTATTTTCTGTAGTACCTTCTTTAATTTGCATAATACCTTCATAACCTGCATATCTAGTTATACCTGCACCTATTAAAATAATTACAAATGAAGAGTGGAATATAAATCTAGGAGTATTTTTCCACATCTTGTATTTAAATATAATACCAGTTAAGTTTATAGTAGTTAATACTAATATTGTTTCATACCAGATATTATTATAAACTAGTACTCTAGCTGTTGATGTACCAAAATCATTTTCAATAAAGGTAGCATATCCAGCTCCAATTGCTAATATAGCAAGTAATGTTAATGTAGTCTTAAAAGAAAATAAGACATTTGAAATTTTCAATAAAAATCCTTTTTAAATTATTATGTAGTTAATAGTGAAAGGAAGTATAATGGAAGTTTGTGAGTGTTTTCTTGACAGTTTCTTGACAATTATTAAAAAATAAAAAATAATTGTAAAAATGCATTGAATAGTATAAGAAAGAGAGTCACTCTCTTTCTTATTACTTTACCAATTTTTACCTTGACCTTGTCCTGGTATTCCTTGACCCATTCCCATACCATTTTTCATATTGGGATTTCTTTGATTAACTCGTTGGTTAAATCTTGCTTTTTGATGAACTTTAAGTTCTTTTTGCGTAATTATTCCATCACTATTTGTATCAATGTCAGAAAATGTTGGTGCATTTTTTGCATTTCTCATTAGTTTACCACCTTGTTTATTTTGTGCCATTCTTTGAGCTTTTATTAGATCAAACTCTTTAACAGTTATTACTTTATTGTTATCTTTGTCATAAGTATTAAATGTTAATGGACCATTTAGTGGTAAAGTTTCTGCAACTAAAAAAGTTGTACCTAAAACGAATAAACCTGTTGTAATGAATTTTAAAGTTTTCATAATTTACTCCTTAAGTTTTCTTATAATAATTATATAATTTATTTATTAATCAAATTTTAACTGAATCTTAAGAGGGGTTTAATAATTGATTAGATTATAGAGAAACTAAATATAATAGTATTTATTTATCCTTTTAAAATAAAAATAGACTTGATAGTACTACTTTACAATTTAATTGTGTGAGATTTATATAGTTCAATACCGATTAATCAAAGTTAAAACTATTAACCATATTCTAATCTTTCATTAAAAAGTACAATAGCAATATCTTACAACAAAATATGAATCACTAGGAACTTGATTATGACTCCAAATGACATATAATTTAATAGTTGATGGTATGGGTGGAACTATTAAAACTAATAATACAACATATAAATATGATGGTAAAGATTATAGTGGAGCAGAGTTTACAATCAGTTTGCCAATTAGCTAAGACTAATCTGTCAACAAGAAATAGGATACAAAATTCTGAACAGTCACTTCCTCAACCTCTTATATTTGGAGCAGTTTTTACTAATTGTAAGCTTGTTCCAAATAGAGTTGAATTGTTGAACATTCTCCAAAAAGTACAGGTTGTTGAACTTATTTTTATAACTTATCTTTGTAATAATTTTTTACCCACCAGAAAATGATGATACACCAGATTATATATTAAGTAATAATAAAGATGAGATTTTATGTGCCATGAATTCAAGTGAACATAATGCAAATCATAGTTACTTAAAAAATTGCTAGTTTTTATTCTAGACTTACACTTATAAACTTTAATAGTAAGTCTAGAAAAATTTAATATTTCTTCCCTTCTACTTCTTAAACATCAAATTATATTAATACAACCATTCTAAAACTTATTCACTTTCTTTATCTTTATCTTTCTAAATTCTAACCGAATATATAGAATAATTTATTTTCAAAAAGTTTTAAATATAATATAAAATTTCCTCATTCCTTCCTTATTAAATCCTTATAATACACCATATAAAAAATCAAAAGGATTTAAAATGAAAAAGATTATAACAACAGGTTTACTAGCAAGTTTATTAGCAGCTTCATTATATGCACAGAATGATTTCTCAGCTTTCTACCCAATAGAAAATGATGATACACCAGATTATCTTGTAGAGAATAAAGTTGAAAATTTAAATACAGTTAGCGCTTCATCAGCATCAACAATTGATGCAAATACTTTGTTAGCATTTTATCCACTAGAAAATGATGATACACCAGATTATCTTATAGATAATAAAACACAAGATTTAAATACAGTTAGAGTTTCATCAACATCAACAATTGATGCAAATACTTTGTTAGCATTTTATCCACCAGAAAATGATGATACACCAGATTATATATTAAGTAATAATAAAGATGAGATTTTATGTGCCATGAATTCAAGTGAACATAAT
>Ga0105358_10000836_pt1 | contig 16008 bp, 18 predicted proteins | sample GOMGulsemesocosm_5_FD_83509 | JGI IMG/M metagenome (GOLD analysis project Ga0105358, IMG submission 83509) | Methane-oxidizing microbial communities from mesocosms in the Gulf of Mexico - GOM15C Gulf of Mexico | ecosystem: Environmental > Aquatic > Marine > Cold seeps | place: Gulf of Mexico... | reverse complement strand
GATACAAATGAATACGATGAAGATGAAGATGTTACAGTACCGATTATCACTAATTATGTTGAATCTTTAGCAGAAGATGTTTATTTAGATATTAAAGAAGATAATGATGAAAGTATAGTTAGTATTGCTTCTTTATACGATGGTGGTATTTTAGATAATCATGAATTATCTAAAATTAATGACATATTAAAAGAAGAAGTAATTCATAACGAAATAGTTATGAATAAAAATGATTGGAAAGATATTTCAGATATTATTGATGATGCATTAGTTGAAGTAAAAGAGTATGAATTTGATTTAAATGAGCCTAGTTCAAATAATAAGCCTTTAAATCTTGTATTAAGTGAGTATAATATTGATGAATTAAAGCCATTGCTTGAAAAGTTTAATCAAGAAACTATTGATAAACTTTCACATGGAGAGAGTATAGATATTAGGTTAGTATTAAAGGAAGAAAAGTGATAAGTGAAAAAAAAGGTGCGATATTAATATTATCTGGTCCTAGCGGATGTGGTAAATCTACTTTATTAAAAGAAGTTTATAAAGAGATAAATGATTATTACTTTTCAATCTCTACAACTACAAGGGAAGCACGAGTTGGTGAAGTTAATGGAATTGATTATTTCTTTGTATCCAAAGAAGAATTTGAGAAAGATATTAAAGAGAATAATTTTTTAGAATATGCACTTGTTCATGGTAATTATTATGGAACATCTTTAAAACCAATTAATAAAGCATTAGATGAAAAAAAACTTATTATATTTGATATTGATGTTCAAGGACATGAATTAGTTAGAAATAAACTTGATTCAATTGTTACTTCAGTATTTATTACGACACCTTCATTAAAAGTATTAGAAGATAGATTAAATAGTAGAAATACTGATGATAAAGATGTAATTGAAAACAGAGTTAAAAATGCTAAAGATGAAGTTGAATATTTTAGAGATTATGATTATTTAATCATAAATGATAATTTAGAAGAAGCTTCAAAACAATTAGTTTCAATTGCTAATATTACAAGAGTTAAAACAAAGTTATTTGATAAAAACTCAATAATATCAAGTTGGTTATAAAACCTACTTGATTTTTTCATACCCTACTGGTTTATTAAAATAATAACCTTGACAATAATCTATTCCTAAATCTTTAACTTTCTCATAAATTTCTTTACTCGATACATATTCTGCAACTGTTTTTACACCGAACTCTTTTGAGAAGTTTGCAATTGTATTTACAATAATTTCTAAATCTTTTGATGTCGTAATATTTTCTATTAATGAACCATCAATTTTTACAAAATCAATATCAAGTAATGTTAATAAGTTAAAGTTTGAATATCCTGCTCCAAAGTCATCAACACCAACTGAACAATTAAATTTCTTAACATTTTTTATAAAGTTGGTTACTTCATTAAAATCAGAAATTTCTTCAGATTCTAAAATCTCAAATTCTAAGAGTTCTGAATACTCTTTGTTTTTTTCTAAAATATCGTAAATAAAAGCTGTTGTTTCTTCATTTGCAATATCATCAAATGAAATATTAACAGAAACTCTTTTATTTTTATTTTTAATTAATTTAAAAGAATCATTTATAATGATTTTTATGATATTTGGATAAAGTTTTGTTCTTTTTGCAACATCTAGAAACTTTGCAGGTGCAATTTCTTTTCCATCATGAGTTATATATCGAATAAGAGCTTCATATTTATAAATTTCTTTTGTTTGAGCATTAACAATTGATTGAAAGTATGCTTTAAATAAATTATCTCTAAAACCAACTTTTACTTGTTTAACCCATTTAATATTTTCTTCAAATGATTCTTGAATATTAAAAGATTCATTATAAATCATAATTCTTTGAAGTTTAGATCTTGCATAGTTAATAACTCTCTGCGAATATTTATATGCTCTTGCTCCATCGCCTTTTGCAATACCAATTGTAATATTAATATCAATTTCATCTTCATTAATATATAAGGCGTCTTTTTCAATCTTATCTGCAAAAGCTAGACAAAGTTTATAAAATACATTAATATCCAAGTCTTTATTTATTGATACGATTGCAAACTTATCCGCTTCAATTCTGTAAATAGAAAAACTTGAAGCATCAAAATAACCTTTTAAAGACTTTGCTAATTGATACAGGATTATATCTCCATTCTTCTCACCAAAAAGATCATTAATTGTTGAGAATTCATCAATATCTAAAAGAGCCATTAACTCTATTTTATTATTCTCAAGATCTTTTTTTAATCTATTTCTATTAGGCAGTTTAGTTAATTTATCAATATATAAATCTTTTAATTCATGATAAAGAAGTGATTGAGACATCACTTGTAATAATTTTGAAATATCAATTGGTTTTAATACATATTTGTCAATACCAATATCAATGGCTTCTAATAAATACTCTTTGTTTGAAAAAGCAGTTGCAACTATAATCGGGATATTTAAATTGATTTTTTTAATCTCTTTTACCATCTCTAAACCATTAAGAATTGGCATATTTACATCAGTAATAATTAAATCAATATCATTTTCATGTTTTTTAAATAGATCAAGACCTTCTTGACCATTTTTAGCAACGAATTGTTTTTTTGTAAAGCCTTTTAAAATTTGATGAGTAACTTCTCTTAAATCTTTTTCATCTTCAGCATATAATATAGTAATATTTTTTAGTATTGAGATATTGTTTATCATTAAGAATCACTCCAATGTTATTAGGGTATAATAACATAAATAAACATAATAAATAAACTATAATAAAATAAATAATTAAAACTATAGTTACACTAAGAAAATAACAATAGGAATTTATGCGTGCCCCAAGTAAAATGTAATCATTGTCATTTAAGTTTTTCTGATGAAATAATGATAAAAGAAAAAGAATTAAATTTCTGTTGTAAAGGCTGTCAAGGAGTTTATCACTTACTTAAAAGTGATGGATTAGACTCTTTTTATGATAAGTTAGGAAATAAGACTATAACTCCTCCTCTTAATTTTGATGATGATGACATTTCAAAGTTTGACACTGATAGTTATATGAAAAATTACGCGAATTTAAATAAAGATGGTTTTTATGAAATTGATTTAATAATTGAAGGAATTCATTGTGCGGCATGTGTTTGGCTAAATGAAAAAATACTTCATGATACAAAAGGTTTAGTAGAAGCTAATATAAACTTTACAACTAATAAAGCAAAAGTTATTTGGGATAGTGATGAGTTGAAACTATCAGATATTATATTAAAAATTAGATCAATTGGATATAATGCCTATGCATATGATTCATCTATTGCAGATGAAAAAGCTACAAAAGCAAAGCGTGAGTATTTTATAAAAATGATGGTTGCAGTAATTGCAAGTATGAACATTATGATGCTAAGTGTTGCAAAATATACAGGTTTTTTTACAGGTATAACACCTGAAGTAATGAATATGATTCATATAGGTGAGTTTTTATTATCTACACCTGTTTTATTTTACTCAGGATGGGTGTTTTTCAAAGGTGCATACTTTGGTTTAAAAAATAGAATTTTAAATATGGATTTTCTGGTAAGTTTTGGAGCATTATTAACTTATATCTATTCTTTATTTATTCTATTTGGAGCTAAAGGTGAGAGTTATTTTGATTCTGTAGCTATGATTATTACCTTTGTATTAGTAGGTAAATATCTTGAAGTAATAGGTAAAAAATCTGCTGTTGATACTCTTGATAAAATAAAATCATCATTACCTTTAGAAGCTACAGTAATTGATGGTGAAAATAAAAAACAAGTTGCATTAAATAGTATAAATATTGGTGATATAGTTGAGATTAAAACAGGTGAAAAAGTTCCAGTTGATGGAATTATTATCAAAGGTGAGGGTGCTTTTGATGAGGCTAGTTTAACTGGAGAATCTATTCCTATTTTTAAAAAGAATGGTGAAATGATATATAGTGGAACTATAAATACTAGTAATTTAATTCAATTTGAAGTTACGAAAGATTTTAAAAACTCTACCTTTTCATCAATTGTAACATTATTAGAAGATTCATTAAATTCAAAACCACAAATTCAAGATAAAGCAAATGAAATTTCAAAAGGTTTTACAGTATCAATTCTGACTTTGTCTTTATTTACTTTTCTTGTTTGGTATTTTTTTGGTCTTGATTTAGGTTTTGATTATGAAGGCACAAATCACTTTGAAAAGTCATTTATTGTAGCTATCTCTGTAATTGTTATTGCATGTCCTTGTGCCTTAGCGCTTGCTACTCCAATTGCTAGTTTAATAGGAATATCTGAGTTAGCTAAAAAAGGTTTATTATTTAAAGAAGCTAAATATATTGAATCTCTTGCAAAAGCAGATACTGTAGTATTTGATAAAACAGGTACTTTAACAAAAGGAGAGCTATCAGTTACTAAAGCTTCTATCTTTAATGATAATAAACATAATCTCGAATTGCTTTATTCTCTATTAGATACATCAACTCATCCTATTAGTAAATCTGTAAAAAAATATTTATTATCAAAGTATGATTTAAAACAAAAAAAATTAAGTGATATTAAAAATATTGATGCAAAAGGTATGAGTGCTGTTTATACTAATGATGAAGGGAAAACCTCTAAATTAATTGGAGGAAATCTTGATCTTATCCTAGATGAAAATATCAAGTGTGAGATAAGTGTTAATAATAGTATATATGTCTTTGCTATAGATAATGAAATAATAGCTAGTTTTGAACTTGTAGATGAAGTAAAAGATTATGCAATGGATTTAATAGAATATCTGCAAGCAAGAAATATTGATGTTATTATGTTGACAGGAGATAATGAGAAAGTTGCTTCAAAAGTATCAACTTTATTAAATATTAAAAAACATCTGTCAAAACAGACACCAGTATCAAAAGCAGAATATATCAAAGAGCTAAAAAAAGAAGAAAAAATTGTAATAATGGTAGGTGATGGAGTAAATGATAGTGTTGCATTATCTAATTCAGATGTAGGAATAGCAATGGGGACATCAGCTGATATATCAATGGAAGTTTCAGATATTGTTTTACTAAATTCATCTTTATCTTCATTAAAAGATGCATTTGAAATTTCAAGTAGAACTTATAAGTTTATCAAGCAAAATTTAGCTATATCTTTAATATACAATCTAATTACAATACCTTTTGCAATGTTCGGGTTTGTAATTCCTTTAGTTGCGGCATTATCGATGAGTTTAAGTTCATTGTTAGTAGTATTGAATTCACTTAGAATTAAAATTAAATAGGAAAAAAAATGATAAATGACACACTTTTTTTTATGTTAATAGTTGGAATAATAATATCAGCAGGTTTACTTCTTTTATTTGTATGGGCAGCAAAAAATGGTCAATTTGATGATTCAAATAAATTAATTGATGGGATGCTTTTTGATAGTACTGATGATTTAAATGATGCAATTGAAAAAGAAAAGAAGATTAAAGAAGCAAAAGAAGCTAAGGCTTTAAAAATTGAAGAAAAAGAAAAAGCTAGTCATAAAAATGACTAGCTTTTAAGAAACAAAACTAATTACATTGCTGCAATTTGTTTTGCTAAATCAGCGATGTCAGCATCAGATAATTTCATAGACTGACCTTTCATAACACCTTTCATAGCTCCACCATAAGAACCATCTTTATAACCATTTAACGCAGCAGTTGTTTTAGCTACATCCCAACCAGCAATAATTTGTGATTTCCCTAAAGCTTTTTTCTCAGCTTTTTGTCCGTGACATGCAGCACATGATGCAAAAGATGCAGCAGATAATGTAGCAGCCGCAGCTACTGTTACTAATGTAGTTAATACAAGTTTTTTCATTTTTTCTCCTTAAATTTTGAAGCAATATTTTAGCTTTTGTTTTATTTTGCTTAGCTTAATTTTATTTATTAGTCTAAGTTATAAGTATAAGTGTTACCTATAATTGTATATCAATTGTGTATATGTGCTTTAAGTTTTGCAAATATAAAGGCATATTTTTATATAGTATCTTTTAAATTTAAGGTGATAATATTGAATAACGAATTGATTTTAGACATAAAAAATCTTGATTTCTCATATAAAGAAAATAATACTATTTATAAGAATTTTTCACTATCTTTAAAACAAGGTGAATTAGTAACAATTTTTGGGAAAAGTGGAAGCGGTAAAACTACTCTTTTTGAATTAATAATAGGAACATTAAAACCACAAAAGGGAAGTATAATTAAACAAGATTTGAGTTTAATTTTTCAAGATCCATATAATTCCTTTCACCCAACTTATTCAATAATAGAACAAATAAAAGATGTAGTACCAAGAAACTTTTCAAATGAAATAAATGATTTTTTAAAAGAGTTGAATTTAGAGAAAAATTTACTTAATAAAAAACCACATGAATTAAGTGGAGGACAATTACAAAGATTTTCTATTTTACGAGCACTTTTAATGAAGCCAAAACTTTTACTTGTAGATGAACCAACATCTGCATTAGATAATATAATTGCCTATGATGTAATGAAACTTCTTATAAAATATTTAGATTCATGTGCAATATTATTAATAACTCATGATGAGCAAATGGCAAAATGGTGTAGTGATAAAATAATAAGGTTAGAAGATAATGAAAATAACTAAAAAAGCTATAGTCCTATTAAATATGGGAGGGGCTAGAAATAAAGATGAACTAAAAATATTTTTAACAAATATGTTTAATGATAAAAATATATTAACAGTAAATCCTATTTTACGAAAATTTATAGCTTTTTTTATAGTTAACTCAAGACTGGATTCTGCTTGGGAAAATTATGAAGATATTGGAAATGAATCTCCAATAAATAAATTAACAGAACAATTAGTTTCTAAAGTAAATGAGAAAATTACTGAGTATAAAACATATCAAATAATGAGATATACTCCTCCTTTTGCAAAAGATGTAATTGCTCAAATGAAAAAAGATGGAATTGAGGAAGTAATACTTTTACCTTTATATCCACAGTATTCAACAACTACAACAAAATCTTCATTGGAAAACTTCCAAATGTATGCAAAGGATTCATTTAAAACTAGAGTGATTGAACCTTTTTATAAAAATGAATTATTTAATAATTGTATTATTAATGAACTAGTGAAAAATGTAAATATCCCAGTTGATTACAATCTTGTCTTCTCAGCTCATGGTTTACCTCAAAATATTGTTGATGCTGGTGATCCTTATGAAAAACAGATGCTTGAGCATGTTGATATTTTAAGTAATATGCTAAAAGAAAAAGGTGTTGAATTTAAATCAATATCCTTAGCATATCAATCAAAAGTTGGTCCATTAAAATGGTTAGAACCATCTCTTGATGAATCACTAGTTACTTTTAGAGATGATAATGTACTTATTTATCCCCTTGCTTTTATTGTTGACAATTCTGAAACAGATTTTGAGTTAAGTATTGAATATAAAGAAATAGCTGAAGAAATAGGTATAAATGAATATAAAGTTTGTAAATGCGTAAATGATAGTGATGAATTTATAGAAGCTATTAAAGATATTATAAAATAAAGGGTTTTTAATGAGTGAAGATATATTATTACAAATTGCGCATGATTCAATTAAATCAAAATTTGATGAAAGAATAAAAATTGATAAAGATGAATTAGTTCTTAATTATCCTTTTTTAGAAGAGCCCGGTGCTTGTTTTGTAACACTTAATTTAAATAATGAGCTAAGAGGTTGTATTGGTAGTTTAGAAGTATATGGGATGTTAATTGATGATATTATTGAAAATGCATATAATGCAGCTTTTTTAGATCCAAGATTTTTAGAGCTAACACAAGAAGAGTATGAAAAAATTGATTTAGAAATATCTATTTTAACACCAGCTTTAAAAGTTGAGTATACGGATATAGAAGATTTAAAATCAAAAATAAAAGTAGGTACGCATGGTGTTGTTATTGAAAATGAGGATTCTCGTTCAACATTTTTACCTCAAGTATGGGAACAAGTAAAAACATTTGAAGAGTTTTTTGAAAAACTATTATTCAAAGGTAGTTTTGATAAAGATTCTTTAGAAAAAGGTATTAATGTATCAACTTATAAGGTTATAAAAGTAAAATAATGAGTCTTAGAAAAACTGTTGTAGCAGGAAGTTTTTATCCAAATGAGAAAGATAAACTTCTTTCTTTCTTTGATGGTTTTTCAAAAAATATAGATCAAAATTATAAAAATGATTTTGAACATATTAATGCAATAATTACACCACATGCAGGATACATTTATAGTGGTAAACTCTCAAATATTTCTTATTCTTTGTGTTCTTTACAAAACCCTAAAAGAGTAATAGTAATAGGACCTTCTCATCATGTGTTTTTTGAGGGCTCTAGTATTTGTATAGATGATGAATATGAAACTCCTTTAGGAAATATAGAAATTGATATTGAGTTCTCAAAAGATTTAATAAATAAATATAATTATTTAAATACAAATGAAGAGTGTGCATTTGAACATTCAACTGAAACTCAAGCTCCTTTTATTAAACATTACTTTCCAAATGCAAAGATGGTTGAAATTATATATGCCAATCAAGATCCTAATACTTTAAGTACTTTAATGAGTGAAATAATACAAGATAAAGATAACTTACTTGTAATTAGTACAGACTTAAGTCATTTTCATTCTTTAGAAAAAGCGAATAAATTAGATAATCTTTGTCTCGAGGCTATTAATAAAAAAGATATCTCAATTTTAGAAAATTGTGAGGCTTGTGGAAAGATAGGAATAAAAGCACTTTTAAAAGAAGCAATAATAAAATCATTAAAATCAAAAGTTTTAGATTATTCAACAAGTTTTGATATTAATAATGATAAATCAAGAGTTGTAGGATATACAACTGCTCTTATAGGAAAATAGATGTTTTTTTTCAAAAAAATTGTTTCAGCTTTTTTATTGCCAATCCCAATTGGTCTTTTTTTACTTTTACTAGCTTTCTATTTTTTATTAACAAATTCGTATACAAAAGCAAAAGTTTTTTTATCCTTAGGATTTTTATGGTTTGTTCTTTTATCTTTTCAACCAATATCAAATGCAATTATTAATCCTTTAGAAAACTCACATAAAGCACTACTTAATATTCCAAAAGTTGAATATGTATTAGTTTTAGGTTCTGGACATCATACAAATGAAAACTTAAGTATTACATCTCAATTAAGAGGTGTTGCCATTGTACGAATTAATGAAGGAATTAGAGTTTATAAAACTTTAGAGAATGCAAATATTATCTTTTCTGGATATAAAGGCTTTGATAAAAACTATCACTCTTTTATGGCTAAAGAACTTGCGTTGTCATTGGGTGTAAACAAAGATAAAATCATAAAACTTGATAAACCAGTAGATACAAGACACGAAGCAATTGAAGCAAAAAAAATTATTGGAACAAAGCCTTTTATTTTAGTTACAAGTGCTTCTCATATGAAACGTTCAATTCTACTGTTTAAGAAACTTGGGTTAAACCCGATTGCTGCTCCCACATATCACTTAGCATATGAATCTAAAGGTTATAATACTATCTTTTCAAGTGAAAATTTATATAAAGTAAAAGTAGCTTTTCACGAATACTTAGGACTTATATGGTCTTATATTAGAGGCTATATTTAAAAAATAAGATAAATTAACCAAAAGTTTGATAAAATTGCGACTTTGTTGCAAATAAAGGTAAACATTGGAAATATTAAATATAAAAGAACTATCTTATTCTTATCAAAACAACTCAAAAGTTTTAGAAAACATCAATTTAACTATAAAAGATGATGATTTCTTAGCAATAATTGGCCCAAATGGTGGAGGGAAATCAACTCTATTAAAACTTATATTAGGTTTATTAAAACCTCAAAGTGGACAAATAATAAAAAATATAAAAAATGAATTAATAGGTTATGTTCCTCAAAATACAAATTTAAATATTGATTTTCCAATAACTGCATTAGAAGTTGTTCTAATGGGACATATTGGAAATAAGAAGAAACTTTTTGGATACAGTAAAGAAGATATATCTTGTGCGATGCATTCTTTAAAAAAAGTTGAAATGAAAGATTTTGCTAATAGAAAGATTGGTGACTTAAGTGGAGGGCAAAGGCAAAGAGTCTTTATTGCTCGTGCATTATGTTCAAATCCAGAAGTAATGCTTTTAGATGAACCCACTGCAAGCATAGATGTAAAAGGCCAAAATGAAATCTATGAGTTACTAAAAGAACTAAATAAATATATATGTATAGTAGTTGTTAGTCATGATATATCAATTTTATTAAATTATGCAAAGAATGTTGCACATGTAAATAAAAATCTTGTTTATCATAGTTTAGAAAAAATACAAAAGAATATAAATACTACGGATGAGCATTTATGTGAAGTTGAGCTTTTATCTGCTTTAGGTAAAACACAAATTTGTTGTGATCACAATCACTAAACATACTAATAGGAAATAAAATGTTAGAAATATTAGAATATGATTTTATTCAAAATGCGCTATTAGCTGGAGTTTTAATATCTATTGCGGCAGGAATTATTGGTTCTTTAGTAGTTGTAAATAAGATTACTTTTTTAGCTGGGGGAATTGCTCATAGCTCTTACGGTGGAATTGGAATTGCTATTTATTTAGGATTACCTGTATTATTCGGAGCTACTGTTTTTGCAATTATTACAGCTATAATTATTGCTATGTTAACTCTTAATAATAGAAATAGAGTAGATGCAATAATCGGTATGATGTGGGCTTTTGGAATGGCAGTAGGAATTGTTTTTGTAGATTTGACTCCAGGATATAATGTAGATTTGATGTCTTATTTATTTGGTTCAATTATTGCAGTATCAAGTAGTGATATCTTATACATGTCTCTTTTAGATGTATTTATAATCTCAGTAGTAGTATTTTTTTATAAAGAGATATTAACAGTTTCTTATGATAGAGAATTTGCAAGATTACGAGGTATTAATGTAAAGTTTTTCTATACACTTATTTTAATACTTTCAGCACTTTGTGTTGTTGCTGCAATAAAAGCAGTGGGTTTAATTCTTGTAATTGCACTCTTAACAATACCAACATATTTAGCTGAAACTTTTGTAAATAAACTATCTTCAATGATGATATTAAGTTCAATACTTGCAACGATATTTACAATTATAGGACTTGGAATATCGTACTCTTATGATATTAGTTCAGGTGCAAGTATTATTATTGTTGCGGTTGTAATTCTTACTGTAGTAAAGATTATAAAAATAAAGTAAATAGTTGAATATCTGCTATTGATTTATTTAGCTATAATATAAAAAATTTAAAATGAACGGAATAACTAAAAATGATTGAAAATCAAGAACAAACTAAAGAACAAATAATAAATCTAAAAATATACGTAGGTGAAATAAATAAACTTGCAGTATATAGAAAAAGTGAACCAGGTATTTATTTAATCAGTGAAGATAGAGAAGAGGTACTTCTTCCAAATGCATATGTAACAAATGAAATGGAATTAGGTTCTTTTTTAGATGTATTTATTTATACAGATAGTGAGGATAGACTAGTAGCAACTACACTAGATCCATATCTTTATGTAAATGAATATGCTTATTTAGAAATCGTAGATACTGCGCCTTTTGGTGCTTTTGTTGATATTGGATTACCTAAAGATATTTTAGTTCCTAAAAATAAACAAAGAAGTATTTTTCATAAAGGACATAGTAAAGTTCTTAAAATGATTCTAGATGAAAAAACTGATAGATTAATTGCAACAGAGAAATGGACTTTAGATCAAGATATTAAGGGCTTAGAAGAAAAAGATGAGGTTGAGATATTAGTATATTCAAAAACTCCTCTTGGATATAAAGTAATAGTTAATGATCAATATGATGGAATGATTTTCCATACAGAAATTTTTGAAAATGTTTACTTTGGTGATAGAAAAAGAGCATATGTTAAAAAAGTAAGAGCAGATAATAAACTTGACCTATCTCTTCAAGAAATTGGTAAGAAAATTAAAGATGATAAAGTTTATGAACTATTAGTTCAAAATGGTGGGAAAATGAATTTTACATATAAAAGTGATGCAGAAGATATAAAAAAAGCATTTGGTGTTAGTAAAAAAGCATTTAAAGCAACACTTACAAAACTATTGAATGATGATAAAATAGTATTAGAAGATAACTGTATTAGAGTTAAATAGCAACACTTATACATTGATTGAGCACAATTAAGACAAAATTTATCCGAATTTATTATAATGTCGGAATATATTAAAAATTAAAGGAAGTTATATGGCAACAACAATGTTAAAAGGTAATGAAGTAAATTTAAGTGGAGCAGAATTAAACGTTGGAGATACAGCGCCTGTTGTAACAGTAGTAGGAAAAGATTTATCTGATGTTCAAGTTGGTGGACAAAATGGTAAATCTCAAGTAGTTGTAGTTGTACCATCTTTAGATACTCCTGTATGTGCAGCTGAAACTAGAAAGTTTAATGAAGAAGCAGCAAAAATTGAAAATGCAGAAGTTATCGTTGTTTCTATGGATTTACCATTTGCAATGGGTAGATTTTGTACTACTGAAGGAATTGAAAACTTAACTGTTGGCTCAGATTTCAGAGCAAAAGCTTTTGCTAAATCTTATGGTGTATTAGTTGCATCTGGACCATTAGCAGGTGTTACATGTAGAGCAATTTTCGTAATTAATGCGTCAGGTATTATTACTTATAAAGAAATTTGTCAAGAAATTACTGAAGAGCCAAATTATGATGCAGCAATTGCAGCATTAAGCGACGCAACATCAACTTCTTGTTGTGGGACTTGTCAATAATCAAGGTTTTGATTAATCCAATTTGATATACTTCTAAAAGTTAAAAAAAGCCACTTTTTGTGGCTTTTTTATTTTAGGAGATTAATATGTTAAATACATGGTATAAGAAGTTTTCTTCTCAACCTCACCAACCATTTTTCACAAATGGAATTATATTTTTTATTTTATTTATGATGCTTTTTATAGCTTCATACTCAAATGTTTTAAGTTTAGATAGTACTGTTTTAACTTATCATGCATATACAATGGTTTTCGTTGTTTTTATCCAATTCTTTTTAGGTTTCTTATTTGTTGTTTTTCCAAGATTTTTATCACAAGCTGAAATCTCACCAAAAATATATATGCAACAATTTCAATTATATTTTATTAGTTCTGTTGGGATTCTTGTATCTTTAATAGTTCTACCTAGTATTACTATTCTTTTTCAAGTTTTAATGCTTGTAGCTCAAGCCTTAAGCTTCAAACTACTATTTTCAATACATAAAATAAGTATCGTATCTGTAAAAGAAGATACAAAATGGATTTTAATAGCATTATTAACTGGGATTTTTGCTCATTTCTTATTTATTATTAGTTCTTTTGATTTTAAATATTCATTAACTATCGCATCATTTGCTATTAATGTTGGAGTTTATTTATTTTTATTTATGATTATATTTACAGTTTCACAAAGAATGATTCCCTTTTTTACAAAAACAAAAGTACCTACATATGTTATAAATAAATCAAAAAATTTATTACCTACAATTTATGGATTATTAACTCTAAAAATCTTTTTACTTGCATTTGAAAACAGTGCTTTGAATCTTTTGGCAGATGTTCCATTATTAATGATATTTACAAGAGAGTTAATTAAATGGAAACTTCCTACATTTAAAGTTACTGCTATTATGTGGGTTTTATTTATTTCACTATACTGGATACCTTTTGCCTTTTCAATATCTGTTATTGAATCTCTAATGTATTTATATAATCCTGAAGTGATTTTTGAAAAAGTTGTAGTACATACTTTAGCCCTAGGCTATTTCGTTACTGTATTAGTAGGCTTTGGAACTAGAGTTATATTAGGGCATTCAGGAACTACACCGTTTGCAGGAAAATTTGCAATTAGCATATTTATTGCTATTCAAGTGATTGCGTTTTTACGAATATTTACTTCTTTTTCTTTAAATTTTGATTTAAACTATATATTTTTGTTAAATCTTACAGCTTTTCTTTTAGTTGCAGGTTTAATTATTTGGTCGACAAAGTATCTTACTATTTTATTTAAAGGTAAATAGTAAAATATAATTTTTTCTAAACATACCCTTTACACTAAATATATATAATCCTCAATATAAATAGAGTAAAGGGTAAATTATGAATATAATAAAAAAACCAACTTGGGATATCAAAGCTTCAGAAGTTACACCAGTAGAGTTGTTTAATAAAAGAAGAACTTTTATAAAACTAGGTGCTGCTTCTTTAGTAGCATCAGGTGCATTAATAGAAGCACTTGCAAAAGATAATATTCCTGTTCTTAACTTACAATACTTAAAAGATAAAAATATCAATAATTTAAAATTAAATACTTATGAGCAAATTACAACTTATAATAACTTTTATGAATTTACTACATCTAAAAAAGGTGTAGAAGATATGGCTCATACTTTAAAAACAGATAATTGGGAAATAGAAATAGATGGATTAGTAGAAAAACCAATGAAAATTCAATTAGATGATTTAACAAAGAATTTTTCAATTGAAGAGAGAATTTATAGATTTAGATGTGTCGAAGGTTGGTCTATGGTTGTTCCTTGGAATGGATTTTCATTAGCTGGTTTGATTAAATTTGCTAAGCCATTATCAAGTGCAAAATATATTAGATTTGAGACTAAATATGATGAAGAGATGTTCCCTGATCAATCACGTGGTGTTTTCGCATCTGTTGAATATCCTTATGTTGAAGGTCTTAGAATGGATGAAGCTATGAATGAATTATCTTTTATGGCAACTGGTCTTTATGGCTCGAATCTTCCAAATCAAAATGGAGCACCATTGAGATTAGTAGTTCCTTGGAAATATGGATTTAAATCAATTAAATCAATTTCTAAAATTTCTTTTGTAGATAAAGAACCTCTTAATACATGGCAAAGAGCAAATAAAAGAGAGTATGGATTCTTTGCAAATGTTAATCCAAATGTAGATCATCCCAGATGGTCTCAAAAAAGAGAAAGAGTTTTAGGTAAGTTTTTAAAACAAAAAACTCTAATGTACAATGGTTATGAAAAAGAAGTTGCACATATGTATTCTGGAATGGATTTAAGAAAGTTTATCTAATGAAACGTTTATTAATATATTTAATTTTACTAAGTCCTTTAGTATTATTAAGTCTACAAATTTTAATTTTTGAAAATGTAGTTGAACCTATAAAATATATATATACAGTAACAGGTGCAACAGCAACTGTAATACTATTTTTTACAATTTCAATTTCATTAATTAGAAAAAAAATCAATCTTATTAAATATAGAAGGTTAATTGGATTATTTGGATTTTTCTATGCTCTCTTACATTTAATGAATTTTGTAGTTTTTGATGCAGAATTTGATATAATATTTATCATTAAAGAGACTATTGATAAGCCATTTATTTATTTAGGAATGACTGCTTTTTTTATACTTATTTTTATGACAATTACATCTACAAAGGGTTTATTTAAAAAGTATAAAAAACAGCATCAGTTTATATATTTAGCATTAATTTTAGCAACAATACATTTTGTAATGGCTCAAAAATCAATAAGTATTCTTCAGTTATTTTATATAGGAATGATTTTTATAATAGCTTATTGTAAACTTTTGCAGAAAATTGTAGAAAGAAATAAAAGCTAAACTTTTAGCTCAAATTCTTTAGATGATGGATATAATGTTTTTATATTAATAAAAGTATATTGACTTAAAGGATTAACATGAGTAATGGGATTTTTTCCTACAAAAAGATATTAATAAAGAACTTATCTGATACATATAAATATAAAAATACTTTAAAAAAAGATTTTTCATTAAAATTAAATAGTAAATTAAATGCTTACACAAACGAGCCACTTGCAAATTCACAAAAAAGCTCATAATTTAATTTATTTTTGTTAAAAAAGTTGAAATCAAATTTCAGATAAGTTATAATTTTATACCCTAAAATTTAACAGAAAAGAG
>Ga0105358_10000835_pt1 | contig 16011 bp, 13 predicted proteins | sample GOMGulsemesocosm_5_FD_83509 | JGI IMG/M metagenome (GOLD analysis project Ga0105358, IMG submission 83509) | Methane-oxidizing microbial communities from mesocosms in the Gulf of Mexico - GOM15C Gulf of Mexico | ecosystem: Environmental > Aquatic > Marine > Cold seeps | place: Gulf of Mexico... | reverse complement strand
CTGTTTTTGGTGAAGTTATAGAAGATGGCATGACAGCAATTGATGCAATAGCAGCTATACCAAGGTGTAATTTTGGTGGAGCATTTACTGAAATTCCCATGCCCAATTATGTTTGCACTGATAGTGGCGCTGGAGCCGAAAACTTTGTCACTATAGTTAGTGTGACTGTTACAGACTCAACAGAAAATAGTGCTGCAAGCTTAAGTCCAGTAATGAACACTTCACTTGATCAACAACCCCCACCAATACCTACCATAGATAACGATACTGGTAGCGGCGGCGGTTCAACATCTTGGTTAATACTAAGTTTACTTGGCATACTCTCGTTATTTCGCAATACTTTAAAATCGTAAAACAATAGAATATACACAGTAGAGAAACGGGGTTGATTGCCCGTTTTTTTATCTTAGTTAGAAGTAATAGAATTGTTCTATGGCTGCTCTAGCAACCACTGCTCAATTAAATAACGGGCTATAGACTCTTGCCTTGGTATTTGAATATTACCGCCCTCATCGCCCCAATTGTCAAATTTTCGTACTTGTTGTGCAGTAAACCATTGCGCATCAACCAGTTCATCGTTATCGATATTAATTTCATTACTTATAGCTTTCGCAAAAAAACCGATCATTAATGAACCAGGAAATGGCCACGGCTGTGAGGCCATATAAGTAACGTCGCTAACATCAACACCCGCTTCTTCTTTTACTTCTCTGGTGACCGCTTCTTCCAAAGTTTCACCGGGGTCTACAAAACCGGCTAAAGTTGAAACAACTTGATATTTGGAATGATGATGCTGCGCAAGTAAACATTGTGCGGGACCATTTTCAGGTTGATACTCAACTAACATGATCACCACAGGATCGGTACGTGGAAAAGCCTCTTTATTACACACTTCATTACTACACTTTCGTGAATGTCCACAATCATCAGCAATACTAGACTGACCGCAAAAACCACAAAATTTATTGCTATTATGCCAATGGCTCAACGACTTACCGTAACTTAATATCGCTGCCTGAGAAGCAGAGAGTAAAGTTATAGACTTTCGAAATTCAACAAGTTGACAGTTTTGCGGAAACATATCGCTAAGCTTATCTTCTGAATACTCAGAGCAATCAACCACAAACAATGCGTTCTTTTCTCGAGATGCTGGACTCTCTTCAAGTCCTAGAAAAGTAAACGGTTTCATTGATAAGTTCGCCTGCGACTGTTCGAGTTCACGGAAACTAAATTGCAGCAACTTATTTTCAACAAAAAAATAACTACCTCGCCAAATAGGAATAAACAGACTCGTCCCACTCTGTATTTGACTCGCCAGCCAGCTTTTATCTTTACGCTGTGACGAGCAACGATCTAGTGGCATTTTTGAGAAAGTCATTTGATGATCACTCATTGTTACTCTCCTCACTATTTTTAGCTGAATTATTTTCAGCTGAACTATCTTTAACTGAACTATCATCCTTAACAATATTGTTAGTGCCAATATAAGTAGCCCACTGCATAGACCATTGCCCCATAGGTTCAATCAGCTCAAATAACTCCCTGCCAGCGGCTGTTAATGCGTAACCTTGTATGGTTTTTTCTATCAATAACGTACCTTTCAACTCTTTAAGACGAGTATTTAATAATGTTGGCGAAATATTTTCACAGCGGCTTTGTAACTCTCTAAAAGTACAAGCTGTTTTACTCAAATTCCAAATGATTCCTAATGCCCACGTTCGTCCTAGTAAATCAAATAAAGCCATAATGGGCTTACCGGTTTTTGATCCCCTAACCGGCATTCCTGGAACAGGAAATGACATAGTGCTTTCTCCATAATTCTTTCAAATTGCTACATATGCTGTAGCTTACATCAAAATCTGTAGCACAAAAAGGGATAAACAACATTATTTAAGCGACAAAAAATATCCACTTACAATAAAGTGTTGCTACACTTAATAAATTTATTGCTATGTTAACTAGTTAAAAATAACGTATAGAAAATAAACCTCCGCAATTACAATGACTAAAAAGAGTTTATTATGAGCACATCAATTACGATCAACGGTAAAAAGCATGATGTAGATGTTGAAGGTGATATGCCTTTATTATGGCTGTTACGAGACAATTTAGAGTTCACAGGAACAAAATATGGTTGCGGAGCTGGGTTATGTGGCGCCTGTACTGTCCATGTTGACGGTGTGGCGACGCGATCATGTATTACTCCTGTTGCATCTTTAGCTGGGAAAAGTATTACCACTATCGAGGGTTTATCTGAAAATGGCGATCACCCACTACAAAAAGCATGGCTAAATAATAATGTCCCACAATGCGGTTATTGCCAAGCGGGGCAAATAATGAATGCCGCCAGCTTATTAGCAACCAATGCTTCACCTTCATCAGATGAAATTGATAACGCCATGCAAGGTAATATCTGCCGGTGTGGAACCTATCAGCGTATTAAAAAAGCGATATCTGATGCCGCAGATGAACTAGCAACGGAGGTTTCGTAATGACTACTAATAACAAAATTGAAGGTCTAAGCAGACGTAACTTTTTGAAAACAGCAGGTATTGCCACTGGCGGTCTAGTAATTGGTATTACGATACCGACACAAACAATGGCTCACGGTAAAAAAGTAGAGCAAGCGCCTTTTAATCCAAACGCTTTTATTCATGTTCAAGAAAATGGTGATACGCTTATTTATTGCGGTCGTTGCGAAATGGGTCAAGGTATTAGTACGGCATTACCCGCTGCCGTTGCCGATGAAATGGAAGCAGATTGGGCTCGTGTTACCGTTAAGCAAGCGGATGGCGATGAAAAGTATGGTCCACAAGCGACAGGTGGCTCAGCGAGTATCCGACGTATGTTTATTCCGATGCGTGAAGCTGGAGCAGCAGCAAAATTTATGTTGATTGCTGCGGCAGCTAAAGTTTGGAAAATTCCAGCAGAGCAATGTACAGCACAAAATCATTTTGTAATTAATAGCAATAATCAACAAAAGATCTCCTTTGGAGAATTAGCGAGCTTAGCCGCTAACATTACTCCACCTGAAAAACCGACATTAAAAAATAAATCCCAATATAATTACATCGGTAAAGCATTACCAAGACATAATCAAGGCGATATTGTTGAAGGAAAGCTCACCTACGGTGTCGATACTAAAATACCAAACCTTAAATATGCAGCCATCGTTCATTGCCCTGTATTAGGCGGCAAACTTAAATTTGTTGATAAAACAGCGGCTTTAGCGATGAAAGGAGTTTCTTCGGTAGTTGAAATTCCACGTTTTGACGTGCCGTATGGCTCTATTGGCGGTGTCGCTGTAGTTGCAGATAATAACTGGACAGCACAACAAGCCTTAAAAAAATTAAAGGTTGAATGGGATTTAGGCGTAAACAATTCTTATGATACTCAAGCTTATAAAGCACAACTGGTTAAAAATGTTGAAAATCCAGCACAAGTCGCGACAGAGCGTGGCGATTTAAAAACTGCCTTTGCCAATGCCAAACAAAAACACTCAGCAACCTACACTGGCGGACATTTATCTCATTCACCGATGGAGCCAAATGCTAGTGTTGTTTATGTAGAAAAAGATAAATGTGAAGTATGGGCAGCAACACAAAGTCCCGCCGATATTCAAAAAGTACTCGGTCAATATTTAAAACGTGAACCAACAGACATTATTGTACATGTCACTATGGCGGGTGGCGCCTTTGGTCGAAAATTTAAATGTGATTATGTGCATGAAGCTGCAGTTATTTCTAAAGAAACAGGCTTTCCGATTCAGTTAACCTGGTCACGTGAAGAAGATATGCGTACGGGTTATTATCATTCAATTAATGCTCAACATATTGAAGCTTCATTAGATGAACAAGGTAACGTATCCGGTTGGTTGCACCGTATTGCTTTTCCACCTATTGGTAGCCTATTTAATCCTGCTACTGATAGACCATCAAAAGGAGACGTTGCAGCCGCTGATGATTACCCTTTCGGCTTGACAAATTACCGCAGTGAAATTGGTGAGGCCAAAGCACATACTCGTATTGGTTGGTATCGTGCTGTTTATGCTATTTTTTATGGATTTTCATTTAGCAGCATGGCAGATGAACTTGCCTATAAAGCGGGTAAAGATCCACTGACATTTTTAAATCAGCTCTTTGATGCTAATGCGAACACAGAACAACAAGAGCAAGTAACACGTTCAAAAAACATTTTGGCCATTGCTGCAGAAAAGTCGGGTTATCATCAACGCGCAAGTTTGCCCAAAGGACAAGGTATCGGCCTAGCCGTACATTATAGTTTTCAAAGCTATGTTGCCATGGCAGTTAGGGTTGAGTCTGAGGGTGATAATATCAAAGTATTGCAAGTTGATTGTGTAATAGATTGTGGTCAAGTGCTTAATAAAGATGGTGCTACGGCGCAAATGGAAGGTGCAGTAGTAATGGGCATGTCATTAGCTTTAAGTACTGAAGTTACCTTTAAAAATGGCGCTGTCGTTAATTCAAACTTCCATGATTACCCTGTGATGCGTATTAGTGATATGCCGCAAGTACATGTGCATATTGTTGACTCTGATATTAAACCTACAGGCTTAGGCGAACCAGGGGTTGCTCCGTTTGCGCCAGCGCTTGCCAATGCGGTATTTGCAGCATCAGGAAAGCGTTATCGAGATATTCCTTTTAAACCGATGAGCGTTTAATAGCATTGTCAAGCCTCGTTGCACTCGTATCGACCTACAATATCAATCAAATATATCCTGTAGGTCGAAGTTTGCTTCGACAAGCCAACAGGCTTGATCGAACCAAAGAATGATCCGCTTCAACCAGCGCTAGCCAATGCGGTATTTGTGGCATCAGGTAAACGCGATATATTCCTTTTAAACCGCTCGCTGTTTAATAGTATTGTCGAGCCTCGTTGCACTCGTATCGACCTACAGTATCAATCGAATATTCTCTTGTAGGTCGAAGTTTGCTTACAAGGATGTAAGTACTTAGTTTATGTAGGGAACTGATAAACTGCACTTCGACAAGAACTCAGCACCCATATCTTTTTGTCGAGCCCACTACATTTGTATTAACTGACAATTAATCCTTTAATATAATCTTCTTTAGTGACTACTCGTCGGCAAGTATATCGTTGCTTTGGCTCCTGTTTTATCTGCTCTATTATTAATGGTCAAATCGCCACCATGATTAACAATAATTTGTCGACTTAAAACCAAACCAATTCCACTGCCGTCCTCTTTGGTCGTATAAAAAGGCACAAATATATTATCGGTATTATCAATCCCCATGCCTTCATCTGCGATCGATATCTCAACTCGATCACCATTTCGTTGCCATGAAATAGTTATTTTCCCACCATTTACATCCATCATAGCTTGCTGAGCATTCTTAATTAAATTAACCAGTACTTGCTGTAACTGGTTTTCATCAGCATAAATAGATAGTGGCTTACCAATAAGCTGTATGTTGCAACCATCAAAAAGTAAAACCACTGATTTAAGTGCCGACTGACAATCAAACAGTGTTTTATCTGGAGCAGGTAATTGACTGAGTTGTTGATAACGCTGGAGAAAGCTATTTAATGAATTTGCCCGTTCAGTAATAACGGATAAGCCTTCTTGTAAGTCTTCAACTAGCTCAGCGTCTTTCATTAACTTCTTACCTTTATCAAATTGCGCCATATTATTTGAGAGTAATCGCGTTAACGTTTCGCTAATAGAAGCTATTGGAGCGAGAGAGTTATTAATCTCATGACTTAATACACGTAATATTTTTTGCCATGCTTGTCGCTCTTCTTCACGTAATAAATTCTGAATGTCAGTAATAAAGATAAGTTGTTGTTTGATACCTTTTTCAAAATACTCGTCGGTATGAATATAGACTTTTTTCTTATATTCCTTAATTTCAAATTCAACAACTTTATGGTACTCGGCAGTAAGAACATCTTGTAAGCCTAGAGATTTTATTGGCCAACCTTGCATCTCATCAAATCGACAACTAAAAAACTTTTCCGCGCTAGGATTCATTAACGTGATATTACTCTTTTCATCTACAGCAATTATCGCAACATCGATCTGTGCAATGACTTTATGTAATAACACTTGTTTTTCTTTGGTGATCAACTGCTGCTCTGCTAATGCTGATGAAAGATCATTGAAGACTTGATTAAATTCATATAACGCACCTGTATCGCCATATTGGTGAGCTTTTAATGAATGATCACCTGACTGCATCGCGGTGATTAAGTTTGCTGATGTTCTTAACTGAAAAATAACTTTTTGACGGATAATAGAGGCACAATAAAACACACTCGCTAAAATAAAAAACATCAACATGATTTTTAAATAAAACGATAATTCATGACTATATAAAGCATAAAATAAGAAAACGCTTGGTAATAACCCCATAAATAGCGCTAGTTGTAGTAGCTTATTTTCGAAACTGGTTTGTTTTCGCTGTTTCTTTTGAGTCATTTTTTAATCGGTCAAAGGTTATGTTTTTCTAAACGTCGATAATAAGAACTTCGGCTTAAGCCCAAAGAAGAGGCTGCTTGATGACCATTATTGTCATAACGTGCTAAACGTTCAACAATAACATATTTTTCAATATCATCTAAACTTGCGTGAGTAAAATCAAACCCTGATACTTCTCCATCTTTGTCATTTTGTTGCCAACCTAAATCTTCCAAGGTGATCATTTGTTCATGACTCAGAAAAATAGCACGTTCTATCATATGACTTAACTCGCGAATATTCCCCGGCCATTGATAACGTTGTAAGGCAGAAATAGCTTCCACACTAAAAGATTGCGCAGGTAGCCGGTATTTTTTCGCGAACTCAAGAAGAAATTTTTCTGCTAATGGCATAATGTCTTTAACACGCTCTCTTAACGCTGGAATTTTTATTTCAATAGTATTTAAACGATACAGTAGGTCTTGACGAAACTGACCTTGCTCTACCAGTTCCACCAACGATGCGTTAGTTGCAGACACTAAGCGAACATCTATTTGCTGAGTTTTTGAACTACCTACTTTTTCAAATTGACGCTCTTCTAGTACACGTAATAACTTTGCTTGCTGCGATAATGGAATATTGGCAATTTCATCTAAAAAGATAGTACCACCTTCGGCTAATTCAAAACGACCAATGCGAGATTCTTTAGCATCAGTAAAAGCACCTTTAATATGACCAAACATTTCACTTTCAAATAAATTGTCACTGATAGCACCCATGTTAACCGAAATAAAACTGTTAGCATTACGTAAAGAGTGTTGATGTAGAATATCGGCAAACATGCTTTTCCCGGTGCCGTTCTCACCAGTAAAGAGTATATTCATATCGCTTTTGGCAAGTTTTTTTAATTGACTTAACAACGACTGCATCACTTCAGATTGTGCAATAACATCATTACAGGGAGCTGATATTTCTTCTTTTAGTAGCGCGTTTTCTTGCGCGAGCTTAATACCCGCTTTTGCCATTTGTTGAATATGAATTTGCGCTTGTAAGATGCTGAGTAATCGATCATTTCCCCAAGGTTTTTGTACAAAATCAACAGCACCTAACTTCATTGCTTCGACAGCCAATTCAACACTGCTATAACCCGTCATAACAATAATAGGCAATTGTTCGTCCAAACTTTTCATTTGTGAAATAAGCTGCAAACCTTCACGTCCAGACGTAGTATCTTTTTGATAATTCAAATCAATTAACGCTGCCGAAAAACTACGTCTTTCTAGTATTTGCAATAATTCAGCAGGTGTATTTACTGCCGTTACTTGATAGTTTTCTGCTTTTAGCAATAGCTTTAGCGCCGTAATAACACGACTGTCGTCATCCGCAATGAGGATGCTATCTTTTTCAGTTTTCATTCAGACTGGATGACCCCTATATAAAACAATACCTTACTAATAAATTAGCAAAGTATCGTTGTAATTAATATACGCTTTTAATCGTGATGCAAGGCAATACTCGGCTCCATTAATACCACCCTACGTGTCGGGACAAAAGTCGCAATCAAGACCATAACAATAATTAAAAGTGGAATGCCGATTAAACCAACAAGGTAACTTCCGTTATTAATAACCATAGTATCAGTCATTTGATTAACCACCCATACAGATAACGCAATGCCAATAGCAAGGCCAACCATTAACTGACTTGCCGCTTGAGTCATAAATAACTGCATTATGTTTTTATCACTAGCCCCTAGAGCTCGTCGAACTCCTATCTCTTGCGTTCGTTGAGTAACACTATTAGCAGCAACCGAATAAATACCGCTTGCCGCTAAAAATACCGCAATAACACCACATAACAAAAATACTTTACTGATCGCTGAAACTAATATTAGTGGTTGTTCAATTAAGTCATCATAGCTTTGCATATGATAAGCGGTAACATTTCCATCAACATTATTTATAGCTTGTTGTAACGACTTTTGAGCTAATACTTTATTATCTGAATAATGTATAGCAATATCAATACTACTAAAACCGATGTTATCTAACATAAAATACGAAGTGTATCTTTCACTTGATGTTCTCATTGCTGAGCCATGAAATGTGTCAGATATTACACCAATAATGGTGTTCCAGTCGCCTTGACGTGTCTCTCCAACTCGGCGTACACGCTGCCCCACCGCATCACCATTTGGGAATAAGTCTCTAGCAATAGACTCATTAATGATAATTGTATTTTCTGTTGAAGTGATATCATTATGATTAAAAGATCGACCACTGATAACCTTCATTCCTATTGCCGACCAAGAGTCACGTGCCACTACTTCGTTATTACTTTCAGGGTTTTCGTTATAAACCAACGCAGCTCGGCCTTCAATCTCAAAATAACTAGCCCCTTCACCAGTTCCCGGTAAACTACTCATTAAAGCGACACCTTTAATATTTGGCATCTGCTCCAATTCTGCTTTTATTTTATAAAAAACCGCTGTTCTTTTTAAGGTATCGCTTGTCTCAAATTCAGTGCCTCGTCTGATATTATACGTATCAGTTGGTAGTTCAATCGTTGCAGTGATCCTATTTTGTGTATCAACACCATAATCCGTTTGCCCTGCAGAATAGCTCGTTGATAATAATATCGTTGCAACTACAAGCACAACACAAGACAAAAATATTTCACTTATCACCAATGCTCTACTTGCACTTGCTGCTTTTTTACCTTGTGAGCCACGCGTACCATCTCTCAAGACAGCATTAAAGTCACCCGATAATGCTCGCCATGCAGGAATAAAACCGGTAATTGCAATCATAGCTAACACTGAGATGGCTAAAACGGCAATAGCATCACTATCTAACGAGACACGCCACCAGAATGGTTTTTCATGATTAACGGCAAACATCTGTTCAAAAACGGAATTACTTAGCTCTAAACCCCAAGCTGCAATTAAAAAGGCTAAGAAACCACCGACCAAACAAATAAAAATACTTTCCCATAGCATTTGGAGTATTAGACGCTTACGGGGAACCCCTAAAGCAATACGAATGGCTATTTCTTTATAACGTTCATTAACACGCGCTAAGAGTAAATTACCAACATTGATACAAGCCAATAACAATATAAGAAAAACAACTACAAACATGGTAACAAAAATAGAATAAAACTGCGTGATAACTGCTTTCTTAAACGCTATCGTTCTAATATATCCACCATCGATATTTCGTCGCCACAACATATTCTCTGGTAAACTTTCGACAATGCTTTTATTTAAGACAGCCAACTTATGTTCAAATGTAGTGAGATCGACATTTTCTTTTAAACGAGCATAGGCATAGACACGATCACGAGTGCGCTCAGTTGGTGTTAGTACTTTTTGTTCAAGGGGTTGCCATGTTTCCGCATTTTCAGGAAAGGCAAAACCCTCCGGCATCACGCCAATAATTTTAGTGGCAACACCATCAACTAACACCATAGAACCAAGTATTTCCTGCTTAGCTAAAAAGTAATTATTCCAAATCTTGTGACCTAATACGATAACCGCTTCAGCTCCTTCAAAATGATCTTCTGGAGCAAGACCACGACCCAATATAGGCTGCACACCCGTGAATTCAAATACATTCCATTCTGCAAATGTTGAATTGAATTTACGTGTACCACTACTGTTCCCCCCTCGGCTAATTAAAGAAGTACCTTCTACGTAAAGCCCAAAGTCCTGGATATCATCAATTTCATTTCTTATTGTTAATAAGTCAATAGGATCAACCCCAACACGATATAAGTGACTTTCATTAAATTCACCTTCAATAGAGATAATTGGTTTTTCGTCGCCGAGTACTAAAGGCTTAAAAACCAAACTACTTAGTAAAGAATACGTATATAGAGTTAAACCCAAACCTATAGCAACAATAAGCACGGTTAACACGGTGAATACTGGCTTTTTATGTAACAGCCGAGCTGCATATTTTATATCAAGAGAAATAGACACTAAAAAGTCCTCAGGTGAATTTTGTTATTTAAAATATTGGCTAAATACAACAGATTACACTGCAATTGCTGAAGGTTTTTCTGTGCTTTGGTCAGCAACAATTTTACCATCAAAAACTTCAATCATACGTTGCGCACGAGCAGCCGATCGAGGGTCATGTGTAACCATACAAATAGTTGCCCCCTCACTATGCAACTGATCGAGTAAGGCCATTACAATTTGAGCATTTTTTGAGTCCAAATTTCCGGTAGGTTCATCGGCAAGAATAATTGATGGTTTCCCTGAAATAGCTCTAGCTACGGCAACACGTTGTTGCTGACCACCAGAAAGCTGCGAAGGAAAATGATTAGCACGGTGCAACATATCTACTTTTACTAATGATTCTTTGACCATAACTTCACGTTGCTGCACATTAATATCAGTGCGATAAGTCAGCGGTAACTCAACATTTTCAGCAACAGTTAAATCACTAATCAAGTTAAACGATTGAAAAACAAAACCAATTTCTTTATTACGAATTTTTGCTCTTTCATCTCTATTAAGGCTCGAAACATCATGCCCCGCTAACTGGTAATTACCACTACTAGAGTTATCAAGTAAACCTAATAAAGACAATAATGTTGATTTACCACAACCTGATGGACCTGAAATAGAAAGATACTCGCCTTTATTTATGCTTAGATTAATATTGTTAAGGGCGTGTGTTTCCACATCATCAGTAAAAAACACCTTTTTTATATCACGAAGCTCTACTAAGGGCTGTTGGCTAGTTTCATTAATGCTCATCGTTCTCTCCTAATTTAGTCTTATTTGTGAATGTTGTTCCCAAGAACTACTATCAGAAACAATAATATTTTCGCCGGCTTTAAGCCCAGCCTGTATTTGAATGTATTTAGTTGATGTTTGTCCAAAGGTTACTCGTTTTTTATTAGCAAATTCCCCTTCGGCATCTAACTTGTAAATCACGGCATCAGTAAAGCCATTGGCAAACATCGGGCGTTTAACAAATAAAGTATCACTGATACGTGCTATTTCAATGACACCATCAATGGTTAATTCAGGTCGTGCTTCTTTGGGAATATCCCCCGTTAATTGCACATCAACTTGCACCGTTCCGTTAGTTACTGCTGGGTCGATACGTTTAATCAAACCTTGTATTTTATTTGTACGTGTATCGATTGTGACGCTTTGTCCAAGTACCACGTCTTTAATTTGTTTTTCAGGAATGCGTAATTCGGCAAAGAATTCACCTCGTTTTGCTAATCTCGCTAAGTTAGTACCTGCATTAACTTGTTGTCCCAATTCCATTGGCATCACTTGCACTATGCTATCCATCGTCGCCTTAACGTTTAGTCCATCAACTTGTTCCTGAACTCGCTGTAAAATCCGACGCATTCTATAAACTTTTGCTTGATATGCCTTACGCTGTGCCACTAAACTCTCTTTCTTTTTATCAAGGCGTTTTATTTCCAATTGCCACCTTTCTTTAAACTGCGCCACTTCAATTTGTACTTCAGCATGATCTATTTGTGATACAGCCACCACGCCTTGATCTAACAATGTTTTTTGTGCATTAAAGGTTAATAGCGCTCTTTCATGATTTAACCTTTCATTTATTACCGCAGCTTCTTGGTCTAATAACTGGGACTCTAAAGCAACCTCTTGTGCATTAGTTTCTGCAAGCATTTCTTCCAATTCCCATTTTGTTTCTTCTAATTGTTGCACGAGTTGTGGATTACTTAACTCCATGAGTAAATCACCCTTTTTAACTTGGGCACCTGCTTTTGTAAAAATGCGTTCTACTCGACCTTCAACATTGGTTGCCACCCAACGAATATCTTGAGGAACTAAAATTCCGGTACCACGTACTGAAACATTCAATTCGCCACGTTGTACAACATCAATGAGTAAGGAGTCTTTAGCAACACGAAATGAGCTATTTCCTGTATTAGCGAAATAAAACAGGACTAAAGAAGCAATGGCAACTAATGTAAAAATGCCAAATTTTCTTTTATCCAACAAGTTCTTGGGTTTTTCTCGCACGATATCCATAACTGAACTCTACAATTTAATATTCATAGACAGGGTAGAGCAACGGCTATGCCAGATAGATATAACCTCGATTTATCAAGCAGTTACACTTCTCACAAAAACATATAATCTCGATATCGAGACGAAACAAAACGAGTCTAATCTCGATATCGAGATTGGAATTAAGGATGGGGTTAATAAAATAAGTATATAAAAGCGGGAGCTATAATATTTACAAAAAGCTGACTAATCGCTTACTCGACCACGCATTGATTTTACTTTACTACGACGTGATTTTTCATCTAAACGGCGGCGTTTTGAACCTTTAGTAGGTTTAGTTGCTCTTCGAGCTTTTTGTACAACCGCAACGCTTTTAATAAATTCTACTAAACGTTTTAAGGCATCATCACGATTTTTTTCTTGCGTACGAAATTGTTGTGCCTTTATAACCAATACACCGTCTTTAGTTATACGTTTATCTTTTGATGTTAATAATCGCTCTTTATAGAAATCAGGTAAAGAAGAAGCATTAATATCAAAACGCAGGTGAATTGCAGAAGAAACTTTATTAACATTTTGTCCACCAGCGCCCTGTGAGCGAATGGCAGAAAGTTCTACTTCATCTTCATTAAGAGTTACAGCATTTGAAATAATCACGGTTAGACTTCAGTTAACATGTTAATAATAAGTTGAATATAAAAATAATTTTAACGTAAAAAGAGTATGGAGGAAAATTTTGGAGGTATATCAGGGATAGATTACCCCTGATAATAAATGTTTAGAATTTAGCCTAAGTTCATTTCCTGAACTTTTTCATGAGCAATATTAGGTGTTGTTGCTCCGGGTTTGCTATGCAAATTAGCTTTTAATTGCCCTTTTCTATGTTTTAAAGCGGCATCTAGTTTTTTAGCTGCACTTGCAATGGCAGGATACATAACATCATCTTTGGCTGAGGTAGATATTCGACTCCCTTCATAATTGGTGATTAATTCAACTTGATATTTACCGTGGTCTTTATCAAGGATTACATCTAATGCGACAATGGTTGGAAAATGATTAGCAATTTTTGAAAATTTTTCCTCTAAATGTTCTTTGATTGAATCAGTAACTTCGACGTGATGACCAGAATGATTTATTTTCATAGGTATTCCTTTTATTTGTTACTCATATATAAATGTGGGGCATGTACGAAAAAACGCAAGTAAATTTACAATTTATTTATGTTTTTTTTATTAACTGTTTCATTTTTAATCAAAGATAATTTTGCATAAATGACTAGCGTGTAGCGATACACTCAATTTCAACGTTGGCTCCTAACGCTAATCCATCAGCACCGAGCGCACTTCTTGCAGGGCGATGAGTTCCTAGCGCGTCAATATAAGCAATGTTCATCTGCTGCCAATCACCGATATTATCTAAAAAAATTGTACATTTAATAATTTTATTAGCACTAGAACCATATTTCTCAAGTACCGTAAATATGTTCAACATAGTTTGCTTCGTCTGTGCTTGAATTCCTCCGGTAACTAACTTCATTTGACCTGGTATTGTGCCAATTTGACCAGACAAAAATAGTAAATCACCAACAGCAACGGCTTCAGAAAAAGGTAAATTATGTTGCTTCGTTTTTTCAGCACCTAGTACTTCCAACTTATTTTTATGTTTACTTATTGCAACGTCTTTATTTGCATTCGCGCCTTTCGTTTCATTTACAACAATACAGCCATTAAAAAAAACAATAATAATGCACAACCATATTAATTTAATCATTTACTTTTTCCTAAGGGTTTAACAATAACTTTACTTATTGCTTGATCTAAAACAAATGAGTTCCCAATATACAATCATCCTACGTAATAATTGAAAAAATAACAGAAAATAATCAACGTTATGATTTATTACGGTATAATCGTTATAGAAAAATTTTATCTAAAATTGTTTACTAGAGAATAATTAATGTTTGATGATATTCGCCCTTATCATGATGATGAGGTTGTCGCTGTGATCCAAAAGCTTATTGAAGAGACTGATTTACAAACGTCTATTGCTAGCCTTAAAATGCCACGCTTATTTAAAACATTGCCAGCGCTGAGTCGAGCCTTAGTTAAGTTCTCTTTAAAAATGAGAGTTAAAAAGGTCATTTGTACCGACACAATTCAACGAGAAGTTGCCAAATACCTTGACCATTTGATGAAAGATAGCAGTACCAGTTTTACTTATAATGGTTTAAACCAGCTCGATACTTCAAAGGCTACCCTTTTTATTAGTAATCATCGCGATATTATATTAGATGCAGCCTTGGTTAATTTAGCATTATTCCAAAGTAATATGAGCACAGTGCAAGCCGCTGTTGGCGATAACTTACTAGATAAACCTTGGGTTTCCGATTTAATGCGCCTCAACAAATGTTTTGTTGTTAAACGCAGCGAAAAAACTAAGCGTGCGATGTTACAAGCATCGAAACAATTATCTAGCTTTATTCACCATTCACTCACCGTAAATAAAGAAAATATTTGGATAGCACAACGTGAAGGGCGAGCAAAAGATGGTATAGATAAAACGAATTCAGCACTCATTTCAATGTTATTGTTTAATAAAGATAAAAGTACTTCAATCTCTGATTACCTACAAGAACTTAATATTGTCCCTGTGGCTATTTCTTATGAATTTGATCCCTGTGATAAAGATAAAGCGACAGAATTAGCCGCTAAAGAGGCGCATGGTGAATATAACAAGTCGGCGGATGAAGACTTTAAAAGTATGACGCAAGGCTTAGTCGGTGAAAAAGGCCAAATTCATATTGAATTTTGTGCACCATTACAGGGTGACTTTGCAGATAGCAAAGCTATCGCTAATGCAATAGATCAACAAATCATTGCTAACTATAAGCTTTATGATAGTAACCTGACAGCTCACACGCTATTACATAATAAAAGCACAAAACCACCTATGGCAGAACAACTTAAGCAACGGATGCAAGGTTTAACAGCTTCACAACAACACTGGTTATTAACCATGTATGCAAATCCCGTTGTAGGTAAAAATGAGCTACTAAAAAAGAGTTGAATAAACGCATACACTTAAAAAAAGCCGTATTAAATTAAAAATACGGCTTTTTTGTTACGCTTTTAAGCTCTACTATTTTTGCTGATAAAAGGCTGACATTGCTTTATACAATGAATATAAATCTACTTTTGAACCAACAGCATAAGGTGAGTGAATAGATAAAATTGGTACACCAAAATCGATTACTTCCATATTATCATTTGATAAATCACTACCAATTGTACCGCCAGACGCCTTCCCCTTATAAGTCGATGTTTGCCACTTTATGTCACTATTATCTAAATAATTACGTGTCCACGCCATATACTCAGAGTTTGCGTTGAAACCACCGCCATAAAGCTTAAGGTTTACGCCATTTCCTAAACGAGGTGCATTTCCCAGTTCCCAAACACCTGACCACGTTGGGTTAACTCCAGGGTTTACATCCGCTGAAATAACCTTGGTATTTCTTAGCACTTTACGTAATTGATAATCATTATAACTATCGCCTTTT
>Ga0105358_10000834_pt1 | contig 16017 bp, 10 predicted proteins | sample GOMGulsemesocosm_5_FD_83509 | JGI IMG/M metagenome (GOLD analysis project Ga0105358, IMG submission 83509) | Methane-oxidizing microbial communities from mesocosms in the Gulf of Mexico - GOM15C Gulf of Mexico | ecosystem: Environmental > Aquatic > Marine > Cold seeps | place: Gulf of Mexico... | reverse complement strand
CAAAGCCTCGTAGCAGCCAGTGGAACTGCTCTTCACTGAGCGTAATAATTTCGCGCTCATCTTTTCGCGGCCACTTGAAGCGCTCCTTTTCCAACCGCTTATACCATAAGCAAAAGCCGCTGACACCCCAGTAGAGGATTTTGAGTTTGTCACGGCGCTTGTTACAGAATACGAACAGGGCTGAGTCAAACACTGAGAGATTCATGGCCTGATCGACAATCAGGCTTAAGCCATCAATGGATTTACGAAAATCTACGGGGTCACGATGCAGATAGACGGCACCGACATCCACAAACATACGCATGGGACCTGTCACGGCAAGGCCAACAACAGGCTGGCTAGCCACTGCGGTGAAACGCTGGCAGTGAGATTGAGCTGGGATTTTCCATGGAGCAGGGTAATTGCGCTGGGTGCAGGCACATTACTTGCAGCTCGCGCTCGCACAAAGGCAGGGGGTTGCTGTGTTGAAAGTCGAGCTTTACGAGCATGGTTGTAGAAGTTTTTGGCGCTGATGTTTTTACTACGACAAAATGCCGCTACTGTCAGTCCGCTCTGCTCTTGCTCTGCAAGACGTTCGAGCCACTGCTGCTTGGTGATTCGTTGTTTCATGGTGCGCTCCAATATATAAGAAGCGCATAGATTATCGGCTGGCCAAAGGTTTGGTTAGAGTGTGCTTGATGAGGCGCTTACTCTTCTGGCGTCTAAATCAACGAAAGTCAAGATTAAATATCGCCGATCTACCAAAGCACTAAGTACCTGCTAGACTGAAAGTACTGCGCACGTTCATCGCCAAAGTTTGTTTTTAATGGCAGTCGCTTCATAATATAGCTTGGTTGTTATTCTCTATGCTCACGCGCTTCTGTTGTTATATTTTTGAGACGACTAAGAGGGGGGGGGTCTTGTGCTTGGTCGTATCGGCTTCGTTCGTTCTATTTGGTGGCCATTCGTATGGAGCTGAAAGGAATAAGTCCGTTCTATATCTAGAACACTTTGAAAATCCTCCTTTTATCTATAAAGCCAATTCAGAATTCAGAGGAGCTCTTCCAGATATCATTAGGTCTCTAATCAAAGGGACTGGTTATGACTTACGAATTAGTATAGTGCCTAGCGAGAGAATATTTTATGAAGCTTTAAAGGGGAGGGGCGATATTTTTATTGTTCACACATATTCTGGGTTGAGCTTTAACGATTACCCTGATTGGATTAGCATTTGCAGAAATCCGATTGGTTCTTTCCCTATAAAATTATTTTTTTCTAAAGAGTCTCTGTCGTTCCTCACAATGGATGAAATTAGAAAGTTACGAGTTGGTGTTGTTAGGTTCGCAAAATTCAAGAGAGGTTTAACAAAAAGTCAAAATTTTCCAAATATCCATCGTTTCGAAGACACCTCAAAACTCTTTAAGGCAATAAATACCGGGCGTGTTGATGTTGGCGTTTCAGATATTTACTCTATGCGAGCCATAGCGAATATTCACAATAAGCCTATTCCATTTCATTCAAATATCAATGTTGGTTTGTTGACTGGCTTTTTTGCTATGCCGAAAACATCAAAAAATCAAAGTACTCTATTTGATGATGTCTGTAATGAGTTGAAGGGATGGGGAGAAGAGGACAGACTGTCAAAAATTATTGATCGCCATATTCTGAAAGTCAGTAATTTACTACCCATAGACTAAACTGCGCTGATTTATAGACGAAGCACACGTAATAGTCGCAATGTGACTATGTAATGGGTGAGCGTTTATAGATTCAGTAATTTTCCATTCTATCTTAGTGAGGTATCGAAATCTCTAATCCTTCGCCCTCCATTTGGGAGATTTTGATAAAGCGTACCATTGGCCGCATGGGGAGGTAACTGAACTACGCGCTATTAGTGGGCGAGGCTCAGATAGCATTCAGGAATGTACTTATTTTTAAGCCTTGTGATGTTGTGTAGCCTAATGAACACAGAAGGGCTAATTGTTATCACATAGAGAGCATATCGATTCTATATGAGAGGTACGCACTGAATTTCGAGGGGGACCGCTGCATCTGCGGTAGTGGGTTTCAGCTTTAACTTTGCACGGATAAAAGGGATGTGAAAATCAACCTCGGAGTAGTTGATTTTGTGGGTGCGTTGACGCAGATAGAGGACCGGTTATGGGGCAGCTGTTATTTGCTGTTATCTGCGGCTATAAAATATTATTGCCTTGAGCACCAAACAGGTAATCTACGTCTTTGGATGGCGCTTGATTGAGTTTACAATGCATCTATTCCGAATTTATAAATCTTCAGTGTTTTAGCTGTTCGTAAAGTATAGACAAAAGATATTCTTTTCTATGGGTTACAGGTGTTGAGTCACATGTTGAAACTTGAGCGTGTTGGGAAGCTATTTGTTCTGCTTAGTTCTATTATCGGTACCTCGAGTTTCTCTGAGAAGGAACCCATATCTCTTTCAACCTATGAAATTCCTCCTTATGTCGGCGAGGAGTTAGTAAATTTAGGAGCTGTTTCTGAAATTGTTGCCGCCTCTTTTGAAGCCTCTGGTATATCGATAGAAACAGAATTCTACCCGGCAGCGAGGGCATTCTCTCTCGCTACTCAAGGGCGTAAATCTGGCAGTTATCCATTAACGAAGACTAGTAAGTACTCGTCATCTTTGATCTTGTCGGATCCATTTCCAGGTATTAAGTTAGGGCTTCTGAGAAAAAAGTCCTATGAAGGTCACAGGGCAAGTACATCTGGAAAGGTAGTTGGAGTAATTCGAGGGACCTTTGAAAGCAAAATTCACAATGACTTGAGTGATGCAATAATTCAGGTGGCTGGTAGTAACGAAGCGCTCTTAAAGATGTTGTTTGCGGGACGAATCGATTACCTCTTGGTGGATATGTACACCGCTGCCGATTTAATGGTAGACAAATACCCCTATATGATCGGGAGGTTGGAGTTTATTTCTGAGTCACTGATCGACATCGATTTTCATGTTGGTTTTGATCGTTCCTCCGCGGACAGCTCTCACAACGTTAAGAATTTCAATAAAGGGCTCAAGAAAATAAGAGAAAACGGAACCTTAAATCGTATTCTCTATACTCACGGCTTGCTTTCTTTCGTAAACGGTCATAAAAAAACACTTCGAATCGCGACCGTCGAAAATGCAGAGATGATTACGATGAAGCGACTATCATCTGAGTTTGAGCGCGAGAATCCCAGTATCCAATTGGATTGGCGTGTCCTAGATGAATCTATACTAAGGAGGCGCTTATTAAGTGATCTCGCGGTGTCGGCAGGCCAATATGATATTATGACCATCGGAGCCTATGAGACACCTATTTGGGCGGGAATCGGGTGGATAGAGCCCATTGATAACTTTCCTGAAAGTTATGATCTCAACGATATTGTAAAGGTTGTAAAAGCCAGCCTTTCACATAACGAAAAACTCTACGCTCTACCGTTTTATGCGGAAAGCTCAATGACATATTACCGCAAAGACCTGTTTGAGCGAGCTGGTATTGTCATGGCAGATCAACCAACCTGGGAACAGGTTGAATCCTATGCGAAAGCGATTAATGATCCTTTTCACGATATTTATGGTATTTGTTTAAGGGGTAAATCTGGCTGGGGTGAGAACATAGCTTTGCTTAGCACTATTGTAAATACTTTTGGGGGGCAGTGGTTTGATATGGAATGGAATTCGAAAATTAGTACACCTGAATGGGAAAAAGCGATTTCATTTTACATAAATATTCTGAATCGATATGGACCACCAAAGGTTGAAGCTAACGGATATACGGAATCTCTGAATTTATTCTTGGCTGGAAAATGTGGGATTTGGATTGACGCGACGGTAGCCGCTGGCACATTATTTGATCCGAGAATATCAGCTGTATCCGATGTTCTCGGATTTTCGGCTGCGCCGATAGGCGGTACGGCGAAAGGAGAAAGTTGGTTGTGGACTTGGGCGCTCGCGATATCGTCTTCTTCAAAAAATAAGAAAGAAGCGCTTCAATTTATTCAGTGGGCGACATCCAAAAATTATGTGAAGTTGGCGGTGAGCGACAGTGGGTGGGCCAAGGCCCCGCCAGGGACTCGGTATTCAACGTATAAAAATAAGAAGTATCAATCAGCAGCACCTTTCTCAAACTTCGTGTTGAATGCTATAGAGAGCAGCACTCCCAAGGATAAAACGTTAAACCCGAGTCCTTATAAAGGTATTCAGTTCGTAGCGATCCCTGAGTTTCCTGCGATAGGCGCTTATGTCGGGCTAAAAGTAAATCAAGCTTTGCAGGGGCGAATAACAGTCAAGAAAGCAATTAGAGAGTCCAGTGACTTTGCGGACAAAAAAATGCGGGAAGCAGGCTACAAATAAGTATCCACTAAGTGGTGATTGAAATGTCCAGTAATATGGTTTCGTATTTTTATAAGGTGATTTTCCGTTCTAATTGATTTGTGAGCTCCTAATCTGTCAAAGATATTTCAGCCTCATTTTTTTGGAAAAGTGATCCTGCTTCGAAGTGACTTCCTCTTTCGATCCTCTCTACTAGTTGTGCTGTTAGTTTTTGGTAGATTATTTGTGATCTTTACGTGAAAAATTTAGTTCGGTAAGCTCACGGTTATTAATAGGCGAAGGTGCTGATTGGTCTATGTAGCGAATACCGGTACTTAATGCGTGGGTCTTGGTACGGCGTTCGTTGCTTAGTTCGAAATGAATATAAAGGCCTGTGTTCCGATAAAACAAAGCAGGCCCTTATTTCACACTTGTTCGCTAGGTAAACGTAGGTAGGATTGTCGCGTTCGCTGGAATTATTTGTCTATTGGCCCTGTATTTGGAGATCACTGGTGGGCATGACGTCTAGATTATCGATTAAATCGGCGAAAACTATGGCGGTTGGTTGTAATTCTTCTACAGCCACTTTGTCCAATGTGTCCATCATGTCATAGAGATAAAGTGGAGCTGTGACTAGACTAATGACAGGTATGCCCGCTCTGTAAATCATGTCTGCATCGGTGGGAATTCCATCCTCAATTACGTCGTCGTTAAAGAGGCTTCCTCGTATTGTCAGCGCTCGCTGATAGTCGTTACCACTAATAGTGTTGTTCGTGAGTTCGAGCAATTTTTCGTTGTCGGATACGATGAACAACCGCGGTTCGACCTGACCTGTCATGAGAGGTTTGCCATCTTCCTCCAACATTTCAAGGGCAATATGCTCGATTGTAAGGTTAGCTACAATATTCTTGTTTTCAGAGCCTTTCACATACTTTTCTACAAAATCTTCGTGAGACTCGTACTCTGTAAAGTGAGTATCCATTGTGACAAACATCATACGGCGATTGCGTTCGGCGGAGGGTTTCTGACTATAGTATTTAGCAAGGGCCAAGACTTCTGCGCTGCCGCTGGCATCTTCGACAGCTCCGCTAAACGCTGAGTCGTGGTGGGACTGAATCATGAGGGTTTCGTCTCTAGATCCAGAGAGGTAACCGAGAACGGTGTTGTAAGTTACTGTTTTGAGCTCTCCACTCAGGCGAAGTACACCGTGGGTTGGCTTGTTTGCGCTTTGAATAAGAGCCTTGATTTTCTCTCCCTCTGTACGGCTGACCCATAAACCCGGCAGCTCGAGATAAGCATCTGCGCGTATCATATAGGCTATATCTTCATTGTGGAAATTGTTGCTATCGATATAATTAGCCAGAATACCAACGAAGCCAGCTGCACCTTGATCCATAGCATTGATCAAGTTTCGGGGATAGTTATTAGGGCTAAAGGGGTCGACGTGAGACTTGCCGAACAAAGAAAGAGTACCTTCTGGGTCATAAACTTTATTTGCTGCGAGCTTCATGAGTCCAAGGTCAATATCTTTCAGTAGAACATCAGCCACTACGATTTTGTCTCGGATGTCGATATCGTCAAAATCTATACGGTCGCCCACATACACAACTTCTCTTTGGAGCCCGCTTGGGCCAGTACTGAAGGCAGCTGGTTGGCCGTCCTTGGGATGAAAGCTGCGAGGCATGTAGAAGCAGGGGATGCTGACACCGTTGACGGAAAGCGACCAATTTGTAGCCTCCCACTGTAACGCATCTCCTTGTTCGATGGTGACGTTTTCTAAGCCGAAGCTCTTAAACTGTTCTGCGATGTAGCCCGCGGTTTTGATGCCTGCTTCACTGCCTGTGCGTCGGGATCCAAAGCTGACAATGTCTTGAACCCATCCGAAAATTTCGCGGTTGGAGAGCATTCCATCCCTAACGGGTTTAGTCTGTTCTGCGGAATTTCCCGTGGTATCTTCCTGCGGATTACAGGCAGAAATAGCTAAGATAAACCCGCCAAACAGGGCTAAACGGAAGAATATATTGAGCGAAGAGAATACGGTCATAGTTAACACCTGTTTCTGTTGTTGAATACTTAATTTTTTCGAAATGTAGTCTCAATAGGCTAATAGTCGTGCTGGATTACGAGTAGTGATTTTATCGAGTTCCTGTTGGTTCATTCCCAGCGTCAACAAGGTTGGAGTGGCGTAATTTAGGAGCCTTATCATGCCGTTTCCGCCGTATCGACGTGTCATTAGTTTCATATAGGTATCAGTCCCAAAAACTAGTTGATCGCCATAGCCTTCTTTCGATAAATGGTAAAGAGCGGCGATTTTGTAGGGATCTGTGTCGGCGACGGTGCCTTTATGTTCATGGTTGAATTCCATTCCAATGCAGTCAATGGATGCGACAAATCCTTGATCCAGTAGTTCCCGCGCAAAGTCCAGATGCAGACCAAAGGCCTCTGGGTGCTTTACTAAAGTTTCGAGATTCATCTCTTGCAGCTGGGTTTGAAAGTGGGCCATAACCATTCGTTCGGGCGGCATGCCATATTTTACAGCTGTGCTGCAAATATCGCGCTGTTCATCAATGGTAGCACCATCGATATGAGCGGTTACCATAATGCCAGTGTTAGCCGAGACGATGGAAGCAGCTTGCAGTAGTTGGCGAAATAATGGGTCTGCAATACCGGAGCCTCCATAGTCCAGCTTTGAGCCGTCGACCCCGATTTTTATGTGCGCCGGTTTTACCGTGTTCTCGATGCCGTTTTCAATTTCATCCTCCATGTAATCAATCATGTCGTGTAGTGACATAGATCTATATTTGAGTGGCCAGTAATTTGTTCCGGCTGCAATTCCTGTACACATTACGATGTTTACGCCAGATTTTTCTGACATACGCTTTAGTTTTTTGTGATCTGGTCGTGGAAAGGGGGCACTACAATCCACCACTGTTCTACCGCCAGCGATATAGAAATCACTTAGCTCTGCTGTCATCAGCGCTTCGTTGAGGTCCCAGTTGTCCATGCTGTTTTCATAATAACCACTTTTGAGATAAGCGAGATTCTCTAGAGCTACTTTGTGGTCATCACTGGGGAATAAATCTATTGGAATTTCCTTCTGTCCTGACAGAAATAGCTCAATAGTTTCTTGGCTAAAGGTGTTAATCAGGTCTATTGGAGAAGGCTTCTCAATGAGAGTATGCTCATGCATCGAGGTGAAACCGGTATCATTTTCGGAAATTGCACCCCTAACGGTGTGTATTTTTTTTCCATGATAGTTATTCGGAAGAATGGGAGTAATATTGGTCGGGTGCGTTGATGAGCGCTCTCCGCAACTGGATAATAGCCCTGCTGTTGAACTTAATAATATGGAACTTGTAACCAAACCTGTTGATTGTTTAAGGAAGTTTCGTCTGGTGCTTTTCTCTCGCTTATACATAAAACTCCTTCAAGGATATGCAATAATTATTGATAAAAAGATCCCCCCCTCCCAAAAGGAAGGAGGAGATAAGGCACAGTTTTAAAGGTAAACCGATAAAACTGGAGAGGAAGGTAATTTGATTTATAGTTTGTAGCTGAACGTTAATCCTGCAGTGCGAGGGCGAGAAATTCCTGCAGAAAAGGAATTATTTGAAAAGTTATAAAACTCTTCATCGGTTGCATTTTCCAGGTATAGAGTGGCGCTCCAATTATCTCCGTTAAGACCAGCACGCAGATTGATGATGCTATAACTATCTTGTTTCTGACCATTCAGCTCCCCAAGGGTCTCATCTTGATAGCTGTACTCTAAAGTCGTAAAGAATTCTCCTAAGGTATCAATGTTGGTATGGTAGGTGACGACACTATTTACACTCCATCGAGGGTTGTATGGTAAGCGACCGCCAGAGCATGGGCCTTCACAGATTTCATTTTCCTCATTCTTATCTAAATTGGTTTCAGTGTCTGCGTATGATACACCGACGAGTACATCTAAATAGTCCGTTGGTAGTACACGTAAATCTAGTTCCACGCCTCGGCCCTCGGCCTCACCAACGTTGTTCACGACAAAACTGTTGCCTACCCGACGATTAAGTTGTAAGTCGTTGTACTCGTAGACATAGGCGCTGGCATTAGCTTGTAGTCGATTGTCCCACCAGATTGATTTAATCCCTATTTCATAGCTGATAATGGTTTCCTGATCAAAGCTATTTAGTGAGTTAGGATTAGAAATTTCAGGTCCGCCCAAAAGAGTGGGCAGTGCGCCAACTCCTGCGAGCCCGAAGGTGTCGAACCCACCAGACTTGTAACCTTTTGAAACTGAGGTATAAAGGGTTACATTCTCGTTGGGGTGATAAGTTAGAGCCGCACGTGGAGAAATATCATTCCAACTGTCACTTCGAGCCAATTCTTCAGATGTTGAGTAACCTCCATTATTACCTCCTACTATGGCAATAGGGTTGTTAGGGAGGAATACATTTCGACTGTAATCCTTTTTGACGTAGGTGTAGCGTAAGCCCAGGCTTAGATTCAAATCTTCGGCAAAGCCCAGAGTCATTTCACCAAACGCACCCCAACCGCTATTGTTACCTGCAATAGTGGATATATCAGTCATGTCGGTTCCAGGCGTAACCACTACATGGGCTAGGAGTGCATCCAAATCAGGGTCACCAGTAAAGCCGGCAAGGGTGACGCAATCAGCGCCAAGTGTGGCGATACAGATATCGTCTTCGTTTCCGTTAAGAGTATAGGTTGCGTTGATTTTCTCTTTATAACCGCTGATACCGGCAAACCAAGTTAAGGTGTCATTGCCGCCAGTGAGGCGAAATTCCTGACTATAGTATTCTCCACTTTGTTGTTGAAAAAAGTGAAGCGCTGTGAGCGGAAGGCTGTCGTAGTCCTCGCTATAATCGTTGTTATGATTTCGAAAGCCAGTAATAGACGTTAGCGTCAATTCATCCGTTAGATCTGTTTTAACTTCTAATGAGCCGCCCCAGTGCTCCCAATCCTCCCCGCCGCTGAAGTTATTCTTAGTTTTGTACGGGTCGTTTGGCTGAACCAAAGATGGATCGATCAGAGAAAAATCAACTTCTGAAAGTAAGGTGACCTTGTGGCGGAAGATTTCTCCACTTGATGACTCTCGATCCTCATAATCTAATGACAACGTAATTTCAGTATCACTGAAACCCAAATAGCTGGTACTAAAGCGTACGGAGTCATTATTGCGCCCGTAAGCTACTCCGTCGGTGATGATATTATCTACATACCCTTGAGATTCTTCATGCTGCACAGCTACGCGCATGGCTAAATCATCAGATATAGGTAGGTTAACCACACCGGTAAAATTGTTGCCGTTACGCTCTTCAATACCAACACTGAATTCAGCCTCAAAGTCATTGGTGGGTTTACGGGTGATCATACTAATGGCTCCAGAGGAGGCGTTGCGGCCAAACAATAGGCCTTGAGGCCCTTTTAGCACCTCAACACGATCCATATCAAAAAAACCAATAACTCCACCATTGCGAGGCTGATAAACACCATCAACATAAATGCCTACAGATAAGTCACCACCAGCACCAAAGTCATTAGTACTGATTCCTCGCACTGAGAATGACTCTAGCCCCTGAAACCCTTGAGATTGACCTGCTAACCCAGGCGTAAAAGTGACCAATTGATTGACGTTGTTGATGTTGCTGTCTTCCAGAAAACTGGCATCAAAAGAGCTAATAGCTACAGGGACGTCTTGGATGTTCTGTTCACGCTTTTGAGCAGTAACAATAATCTCTTCGATCATGAAATCACCTGATACAGCCGGTAGTACGGTGGCTGCCATACTAGTCGCACAGATAGCGGTCACGAGTTTATTTTGCGATCTTAAAAAGGAACGGTTTGTCATGGTGGCTCTCCTACCAATTGTTTTTTATATTTGGCGTAAATACTGTTTGATCGAAGTTGTCCTATCTGAGGTTGAGATAGATCTTTCAATGGATATAACAGTTTTAGTTTTTATGTCAGTAACTCAGGTGTTTCTGGGGGGGGGTATCTTTGCAATTTTTTTATTCACCTCTGAAGGAGGTGCAGCCATTAACCGAGTTACTGGGATCGATTAAACATCAATCACGAATAAAACGCAACCGGTCGGTTTTATTTTGTGGGGAGATGGTGATACTTCGGGCTATTCAGTGGTACGGTTTGTATCCGTACCTACGTATTAGTATAGTGTGCGCCATGACACGACAGCCCGATACAACCTCACTCGCTTCCGTGCGAGAACCTAAGCAACAGCGCAGCCGTGAAACCCATATACGTATTCTCAAAGCTACGTTGGAGTGCTTGGCGGATCTGGGGTATTCGGAAGTCAGTACCATGCGAGTCGCAGAACGGGCGGGTGTATCAAAGGGGGCGTTGTTTCAGCGATTTCCCTCTAGAATTGCTCTAATTGTAGCTGCGGTGGAGTATTATCACACCGATAGTCGTGAGCAAGGCGAGAGCTTGTTCTCAGAGGTTATCTTAGCTGCTCCTTTGAGAGAGCGTGCCAGCGCCTATATTCACAACCTTTGGTTGCTAGTTAAGGCGCCAAGCTATAGTGGTATCAATGAAGTTTGGCTTGCAGCCCGTACTAATGAAGAGCTCAGGCGGGCTCTCGCGCCCTTGGTGGAACGGGAGCAGACGCAAACAGATATGTCGGCGCTGTTTCCTGAGGTTGCAGAGCTTCCGATGTTTACTTTTTTAAATCACTTGATTGGCTCCTGTCTAGAGGGGATGGCAATGGATGAAAATGTTATTGGCACCATTGACGATCATGCCGCTGGGTTGGAGTACCTGATTGATTTGACTGTACGTGAATTGTCGCGACTCGGAAAGCTTGGATAGTATTTCTTCTGCGCATGAGTGATTCATGGTCGGCTTTATGGAAGGGCTCTTAATTCGGGCGATTCATTTTATCGGTTGGCTGCTGCAAGTTCATTTTTTGGATCCCCTGAGTATATCTCTTCGAAAAGGGTAGTCTTAAAGAGGGCAGCGCAATATCGCGTTTAATCACATCAGTCGGAGCCAAATACATCGGTATTCTTAGAGGGTGTCTATTTAATTTTTCGTAATGCGATCTAAATAATATCGATCGAAGGTCCGTAGGATGTCACATAGGGAGAATGTTATCGTGACACGCGGCTGGCATTCTCGTTTGCTGCTCTTTGCCACGGGCTACTTAAATTACAAATATAAACATCAATTTCTGTCTTCCCTGTAAAGAGCTCGCGGTCATTTTACGATTCCATATTAGAGTATTTATTTGAACCGTTGGTAATGTTTTTAGTTTTCGAATAAGAGCATCAACTACATTCTTTGAGTTCCATTTATTAGTCTGAATCGATGCTGTATCTCAATTTCGGTCCACGAGTGTATCAATATGAAGGTTGTTGCTTCTGGGTATGGAATCGCTTGTAATGCGATCTTGTGCACTCGATATTTGATCTCACTCGATTTTTCATGAATCGTTTTAGCGCTAATTCGGCAATTACGGTGGTAAAGTGATGTGCTGAAATGCCTTAGTCGCCAAGGGTCTTTTACTGAAGAGATTTTTTACGCCGGTGCCGCGATTGATGTCGTGACACTAGCGGGGAGGTCTCTTCGTTTCGAAATGAGTGCCTCAAGCAGCTAAAAAAGTTACAGGTTCTCTTCGTCATCGAAATAACCATCAAATGGAAGAGAGCTAAAGAGTCGACGTTCCCACTTTGATGGGTCTTCTACCACTTGTACTGGCGTGTTAAATAGTAGAGTGCTACGACTAGATTCGTTATAGGGTTGCCACTTACTCAGGAATGAAGTGTGAAGGCTCTCAGTGGGGTTGCCGCTATGAGCAAAATTGATCCATGCGTCTTGAAGTGTGTGTGCGAGTTGACGCCATTCGGGGCTAGCTCTATCGACGCCAGAGACCTTGTCTGCAATGTCTTGCAGGCGATTGAAAAGAAATGGCAGCTCAATGGCATGGGGAGCCCCCATCTTTGAATTGGGTATTGGCCAGTCGAAACGATACAGCCAGGCATTATTTGCGTGCATGGATTGGGCTTCTGCCATGCGTATAGCAGGCAAGCGGAAGGCGAGGTCGCTGAATATATCCATTGCGACTTGACCCGGCTGCATATGTGGTCGGTTCCAGCTAAATACCGTACTGATTAACTTTCGAGCAATCCAAGGGAGTGTTTGCAATTCAGGAAGATCCTCTGGTTGGCGTTCAAGAAGCTGTGGGTCGTAGAGTGTATATAGCATTAGCTCGTTGGCCGTTGAGCCGATTAGCATATCAATATCTTTGGTTGCACCGTTCCGTATTGCGCGTAGAGGGAACTCTTCGACTACCTCACTATCCATTGTGGGTTGAAACATCAGATCAACATCTGTTTCTAGCATTCCGTTAAGGGCTTTTTCTTGCATTCTTATGAGCTCTTCAGCCGGTAAATGTAATAGCTGATCTATGTGGGTGATCCCCATGTTTTCGAAAAACATTTTGTTCATGCGTGCACTGGATATGGGTGAGCGAGTAAGGAATGCAGCACCACTTTGTAGAACAACTCGGTCAAAATATTGCTTTGGTTTTTTACTTCCTAGGATGGCGCTGAGATTAGTTGCGCCAGCTGAATTACCCATGGCGGTAATGTTGTCTGGGTCTCCACCGAACTGCTCAATATTCTCTCTAATCCACTTCAGTGCCATCATTTGATCGCGAATGCCATTGTTCGCGCTACCAGTATAGTCCTCGCCGCCAATTAGGCTCATATCGATGAAACCGAAAATACCCAGCCGATAATTAATACTGACAAAAACAACATCCCCGCGTTTAGCCAGGTTTGCGCCATTGTAGTTTGGTGAGCGACTGGAGCCGTGGGCATTGCCGCCACCGTGAATCCAAACCATTACCGGGCGCTTTTTATCTAAGCTGGGAGTCCAGATGTTAAGTGAAAGGCTATCTTCATTTGTAAGATCTCCTCCAAAGTCTTCCAGTGAGCCCTCATGTTGATCAAAGGCTTGGGCGGAAGCTGGGCCAAACGTTGTGGCTTGAAGAGTGCCACCCCAAGGCTTTGTAGGCCTTGGGGCTTTAAATCGATACTCGCCTACCTGCGCTTGGGCGTATGGTATACCTAGAAAGCGGTAAAGCTTCTGGTCGGCTAGGTATTCTCCTTTTAGGGCGCCGCTCAGAGTCATGACGTGTGCATTATCTATCGCTACTTCATTAGCGTAAGTCAGGCTGTAAGGGGTGATGACAAGTGAGAGCGCAATAACTAAGGCACGTAGGTTCATTGATGTATTCCTGTTTAGAATAACTTGCTTTTCTTTTGGTGCGCAGGCTACTCCGTGGCGAGAAAGAAGCGGGCAGCGAGCTGCCCGAGCCAAAAAAGTGGCAGAAGGAGAGAGAAAAATCATACGATCACATTCGCATGGAGCAATCTATCATAGTTTTCATAATATAAATAAATGTTTACTTTGTAATGAGTTTAATTGGCTGTCATATCGAATGCAAGCATTTGTTTAGATTAGTTGTTAGAATGAATCTAGGAAAAATTTAAGAAAATGGAAGGGAAATGGCTGAAAATACTGTAAAGAAACGTCCCAAAACTGTAGTTCCCCGAAAAGCACCTAAGCAGGCACGCGCCAGAGAAACCTGTTATCGAATTCTTGAGGGGACCCGCCGACTGCTGGAGGAGCAGGGAGCTGCAGCTATTACCACTCGCAATATTGCCGAGTCATCAGGGGTAAATATTGCTTCTATTTATCAGTATTACCCCAACAAGCAGGCGATACTTTACGCGCTGAATCAGGAGCGGTTGAGTGTGGTTATTGGCGTGTTTGATGAGTTCGATACTGAAGAATATTTAAATAAATCTCCTGTTCAGTACTTTGCAGGGCTAACTTCTGCCATTGCCAAATTGAAGTGGTACGGAAAGGCTGACTTGGAGTTGGATAAAGCTATTGAGCACGATGCAAAGCTTAGTGAAATGATGGATCGACATACCGAAACGGTAGTGTCGCGCTTGGTTGCTTTATTGCGTCACTTTGGTTGCAAGTGGCCGGATGAAAAGTTACGTCACTATGCTGAGTACATTTATGAGGTTAGTAATGTTGCCACTCGTTTGCGGAACCAGGATGCCACTCATTCGGCTCCTTATACATTGCAGTGGGAGCAGGATCATGCTCAATATTTGATCAGGTACTGCCTTTCAGATTAATATTTAAGATCACTTAAAGAATCAATGAATTAGGGTTATTCACGAGAATAGCCTTTGGTTCTCTCTTCCGATAAATAAAATCATTTGTTTATTTTAGTTGGCGATTTTGTTTTTGCGAGGGTATAGTAAAAAAAGTAAGCATATGATTGCTTATTGAGTGTGGGGTTGAGCTACCCCTGCTATTACCCGCCGAACTATCGGCCTAGAATAAAAAGAGTGAGACAGATGATGAGAGCATTCAACCCAATGAAAAGGGCGCCTTTGGTGGCAGCTATGCTACTAGCTATTGGCCCATCAACATTGATGGCTAACGATATAGGCTTTGTGATTGAGGAAATTATAGTAACCGCACAAAAGCGGGCCCAGAGTCTGCAGGATGTACCTCTCTCGGTGAGTGCTTTTGGTGGTGACTTTATCGAACAGGCAGGCAGTGCCAATCTAGTGGATTTAGCAAAGTTTACCCCAGGTTTAAACGCAGACAATCCAGCGAGAGGCTTTGGGGTTATTTCCATGCGAGGTGTTAGTTCCAATGATTTTGGTGTTGGTGGTGATCCCAGCGTAGGGGTGTATGTTGATGGTGTTTATGTTGGGCGCGGCGGTAGTGCTGTAAGTGACTTTCTTGATGTTGCGCAGGTTGAAATTCTGAAAGGCCCTCAAGGAACGTTGTTTGGACGTAATACTGCAGGGGGCGCTATCAGTATCACTACCCACCAGCCTGGCAATGAATTTGATGCAAGTGTCGGTGCAAGCGTTGGCAGCGCCGGGTATCGTGAGTTACGAGCGATGGTTAACCTTCCCTTGATTGACGAAAGTTTATCTCTGCGTACCTCGATCAAAACCAAGCGGCAAGATGGTTGGATGGACAATGCCATAAATAGTGATGAGAGTGGGGAGGTTGATAATAGCAGTGGCCGTTTGAGTTTGTTGTGGACTCCTAGCGATACAATTTCAGTGACATTTACCAATGATTGGGAAAGAACAGATGATGAGGCAATGTTGTCTAATGAGCTAATTGCGATGGATCCGGCTACGATTACGAGCGGTGCGGTGACTGGTATATTTCAGGATGTACAAGCATTGAATGCAGCCTTGGGAGCTAATGTCTTTCATGCTGATACTTTTAATCTTGGTGATAAAAAGTACTCAAGCAACGTATCGCCTGGTTCCTTCGATCGTCGTCAACGCGGTCATTCAGTTAAGGTTGAGTGGGACGTTACAGATAGCTTAACGCTGACTTCACTAACAGCTTACCGTGAGTTTGATTTGGCCTACAGTGAGGATGTTGATGGTTCAGAGTTGGACATATTTCAGATTGAAGAATCGGCTCAGGGGCAGGAAACCTATAGTCAGGAATTTCGCCTTAACGGCCACGCGGAGGGTGTTGATTGGTTTGTTGGTTTAAGTTTTTTCAAAGAAGATATCTTTTCTCGGGATACTGCAGATTTTCCTTCTTTTGGTTTAACTAATATTATTTATGGGGCACAAGCAAAAACTGAAAGTTATGCTCTGTTCTCGGATGTGATCTGGATGTTGACGGAT